>Ga0114966_10003082_pt1 | contig 14765 bp, 10 predicted proteins | sample M_130207_XF_Meta_FD_87029 | JGI IMG/M metagenome (GOLD analysis project Ga0114966, IMG submission 87029) | Freshwater microbial communities from Lake Montjoie, Canada to study carbon cycling - M_130207_XF_MetaG | ecosystem: Environmental > Aquatic > Freshwater > Lake | place: Lake Montjoie... | reverse complement strand
TTTTGCTTTAGCATTCAAGTCATCACCGGCCTCGCCCTTTGGGTCGCCTACAGCGCCGGTTCGCAGACGGCGTGGGAAAGTGTTTACTATATTCAACACGAGATGTGGGGCGGCTGGTTCCTCCGCGGCCTCCACCACTACACCGCACAGGCGATGACCGTGCTGCTCGTGTTTCACCTCATGCAGGTGGTGATCGACGGCGCCTACAAGGCCCCGCGCGAAATTAACTTTTGGAGCGGCGTTGTCTTGCTGCTCCTCGTGCTCGCGCTCTCGCTTACCGGTTACCTGCTGCCGTGGGATCAAAAGGGTTTCTGGGCCACGAAGGTCGCGACGAGCATCGCCGCCATCACGCCCTTCATCGGACCCGAACTCCAAAAACTGGTCGTCGGTGGCAGCGACTACGGTCACCATACCCTCACGCGCTTCTTCGCCCTGCACGCGGGCGTCATTCCCGGTGTAATCATCGCCTTCATCGTCGCGCATATTTATCTGTTCCGTCGCCACGGGCTCACGCCCAAGGAGCCCCGCCGCCGGCCCGACGCCGCCTTCTGGCCTGACCAAGTGCTGCGCGATGCCGTCGCCTGCCTCGCCGTACTCTTGGTCGTCGTCTTCTTCATCATCCGCTACCGCGGCGCCGAGCTCGGCGCTCCGGCCGATGCCTCCGAACAATTCTCCGCCGCGCGGCCCGAGTGGTATTTCCTCTTCCTCTTCCAGCTGCTAAAATATTTTCCCGGCGGCACAGAAATCTGGGGCGCGATCGTCATCCCGGCGTTGCTCATGGGCGTGCTCATCGCCATGCCCTTCGTCGGCAAATGGAAACTCGGCCACCGCTTCAACCTCGGTTTCCTTTGGGCCATGCTCGCCGGCGTCGGCCTCCTCACCTACCTCGCCCGCACCGAAGACGCCGCCAGCCCCGAGTTTATTCTTGCCGTCCACTCCGCCGAGCGCGACGCCGCGCGCGTGATCGTGCTCGCCCAATCGCCGGACGGCATCCCCACCGCCGGCGCCGTCACCCTCCTGCGCAACGATGCACTCACGCAGGGCCCCAAGCTCTTCGCCAAAAACTGCGCGAGCTGTCACCGCTACGACGGCCACGACGGACTCGGCAGCCAGCCCAAGGACAAGGTCTCCGCTTCCGACCTGAAGGGTTTTGCGAGCCGCGAATGGATCGCCGGCCTGCTCGATCCGGCCCGCGTCGACAGCCCGCATTATTTCGGTGGCTCTAAACAGAAGACCGGAAAAATGGTGAAGTTCGTGAAGGAAGATATCGCCGAATTCGACGCCGCGCAGAAAGCGCAGCTCCAAAAACTCATCATCGGCCTCTCCGCCGAAGCCGGCCTCAAGGCGCAGTCTGCCGCCGACACCCGCGATGCCGTCGTGATCGCCGAGGGCCGCAAGCTCGTCTCAAGCACCGCGATGAATTGCACCGATTGCCACAAATTCCACGCGGCGGGGACCGAAGATCCCAGCGCCCCAGACCTCACCGGCTACGGCTCGCGCGAGTGGCTGCTCGCGTTTATTTCGGATCCCTCGCACGCGCGTTTCTACGGCGAGCGCAACGACCGCATGCCCGCCTATGGCCCTGACAAAATTCTCACGGCCGCAGAAATCGGTCTCGTCACCGATTGGCTGCGTGGAGAGTGGTATGAGCCCAAGGCCGGCCCGCTACCCGATCTGAGCCCGCCTCCGCAGCGGGCTTCGCCAAATTAAGGCGGTAGTCATGCCCCGGCCGCCGGCGACGTTTGCCACCGCACGCCTCGTCGCACGCATCCCCACGGCGGAAGACGCCGCGATGGTGTTCGCCGCTTACGCCAACGACCCCGGAGTCACGCGTTACCTCGCGTGGCGGGCCTATGATCGCGTTGAGCCACTCGCTGCTTACCTGCGCGAGGCCGCCGCTAACTGGGAACAACGCGACGCCCACCTTCCTCTCACCTGGCTCCTCTGTCACAAAGGGACCCAAACACCCATCGGGTCCATCGGCGTGACGCTCGAAGGCCACGGCCACGCGATGTTCGGCTACGTGCTTGCAAAAAAATTCTGGGGCCGCGGCATGGCGGCGGAAGTCCTCACCCACCTCGTCGATTGGGCGCTGGCGCAACCCTCGCTCTACCGAGCCTACGCCTATTGCGACGTAGAGAATCTCGCCTCCGCTCGCGTCATGGAAAAAGCCGGCATGGTGCGGGAGGGCATTTTGCGTCGCTGGCACGTGGCTCCGACGCTCGGCCCCGAACCGCGCGACTGCATCGTGTGCGCGAAGGTACGGTAAAGAGGCAGGACTTCGTCTTTTCCCGCGGAATATTTTCGCCCTTTGCGGCGGACTGACGTTCGCCCAAGTCCACTCTACTTTATTTTCACCGGCCGGCCCGTCTTCAGCGATTTCAAGGCCGCCTCGGCGAGCACGATCGCCATGCGACCATCTTCGACACCCACGGGCATCGGCTTTTTGTTGATCACGGCATCGACGAAGGCCGCGAGCTCGGCCCGATAGGCTTCGGCGTAGCGCTCGAGGAAAAAATACATGGGCTTGTCCGCGCTCACATTGGCTCCGTCGGCGAGTTCCACCGTCGTCGGCGTACGGTTGCCGGCGAGCAGACGGCCTTGGGAACCGTGGACTTCGAGACGTTGATCATAACCGTAGGCGGCGCGGCGGCTATTGTTGATGTGCGCCTGCCGGCCGGACGCGGTTTTCATGAGCACCATCACGGTGTCGGTGTCGCCGACTTTACCGACCGCCGGATCGACCAAGCAACTGCCATAGGCGAAGACCTCGACCGGCTCTTCGCCGAGGAGCCAGCGCGCCATATCGAAATCGTGAATCGTCATGTCGCGGAATTGCCCGCCAGAAACTTTGATGTAGCTGATCGGTGGCAGGCCCGGGTCGCGACTCGTCACAATCACCTGCTCGACGTTGCCGATGTCCCCACGCGTGATGCGCGCTTGGAGCGCCGAGAAACTCGGATCAAAGCGGCGGTTGAACGCGACGAACATCGGGACCTTCGCCTTTTTTACGGCAGCGAGACACTGGTCAACGCGCTTCAACGACAGATCGATGGGCTTCTCGCAGAAGATCGCTTTGCCCGCACGCGCGGCGGCGATGATTAGCTCCGCGTGCGTGTCTGTGGACGAGGCGATGATGACGGCATCGATCTGCGGATCGCCGAGCGCCGTGGCCACATCAGCGACCTGCGCACCGTGCTTCGCGGCGAGGACAGCGGCCGCGGCGGAGTTTACATCGACGATGTAACGGAGCTGGGTCGCACCGGTCGATGCAAGATTGGCGGCGTGAATGGTGCCGATCCGACCGGCACCGAATTGAGCGAAGCGAAGCATGGGAATGGAGAAGAGAGGAAAACGAGGAAGGGAAACGATCGGGAAAAGGAGAGACCGCGCGAGGATCGCAGCAAGCTTGCCCAGCGTTTAGCGAAAATAAAACGGCGAACAATTATTCGGGCCAAACACGGCGGACGCGATGCGACGGAGTGGGCGGCTCGCCAGAGCGGTAGTTTCTCAACCGCCCATGGTGAAAGCTCGCATCAGGCGCTTGGGAAAGCGCCCCTCCGCGCCGCATCATGGTCCAGCCAACACGTGCTCCATCGGTTTGCCGTCGGCCGTAGGCAACGCGACGTCGAGCAGGTGCGCAATGGTCGGAGCGACATCGAGATTGCGTACCCGTTCGAGTTTCACGCCGCGCCGGATGCCCGCCCCTTGCGCGATGAAGATACCATCGAGCTCCGGATCACTTGAATGGTAGCCGTGCGAGCCACCGTAGTTGACCGAGGGGCCGACGATCGCGTCGCCGGTCGCCGCGGCGCTGAAGGAGTAGCCGGCTTTCGGGTAGAGGATGAGTTCGCCCATGCCCTGGTTTTCCTCGGGGGTCGGCATCCCGTGCGCGTGCGCTCCGGTCGCGGCGTCGATCACTTGGGCGACGCCCTCGGTCGCGGCGAAGAGTTCCTTCAGCTGCGGCACAAGTTCGGCGCGCTTCGCCGGATCAGTGACGTAGATCATCGCGATGCCGCCCTGCGTGCCGGCGAAGACGTCGCAGTGCGCGATGGTCGCGCCGGCGGTGCGGAGGTGGCCGGCCTTTTTCAGCACGACGTTGGCGTAGAGAAATTTTTCCACCTTTTTGAAACCGTGGTCGGTCGTCACCAAAATGCTCGTCTGCGCGCGGCGGCCGCTGGCATCGATGGCTTTCACGAGCGTGCCTACAAATTGATCGGCCAGCTCGAGCGCGGTGCGGCCTTCGGGCGAGCCGGGGCCGTAACGGTGGTGCTGCCCATCGGTGTTCAGCGGGTGAAACATCAGCAGGTTCGGGCGGTGCTGCGTGAACACGAAGCTCGCCGCACGCGTCCACAATTCATCGCGCTCGGCAGCATTCAGGCGCTTCGGTGGCTCGACGTGGGCGCTGGCGACGGGCTTTTTCTCGGCGACAGCGAGGATTTCTTTTTCGGTGGTGACACCGGCGGCCACCATCTCGCGCGGAAGCACGGCAGTCGGATCAACGATCTCGGCGAAGCTCCAGTTAATCGTGCCGGGTCGCGTGATCGCGACCCAGTCAATCTCGGCCGTAGTGAGGCCGGCGTGAAACGCGACGTCGTAGACAGTGGGCACACGCACGAGCTTCGCCTTATCCGCCCACGGCTCGATGGTGTTGGGCTTGCCGGGGCCGCCGCGCACGACCAGGCCGTTGTAAAGTACGCCGTGCTTCTGCGGGTAAACGCCCGTCACGAGCGTCGTGTGATTGGGCCAAGTAATCGAGGGATTCACGATAGTCATCGCATCCGCGACGACGCCCTCGGCAGCGAGACGGCGAAGATGGGGCAACGCGAGAGTCTGGTCGCGCCAGAGGTAGGCGGGAAAACCGTCGAGGGAGATCAGGACGACGTGACGGTCTTTATTGGCCGCCAAGGCGTCCGCGGGCGCGGCGGCGGCGAGGGTCACGAGAGCCCAGACAAAGGGACGGAGCAGAGACGATTTCATGCGAGTGAGGCCAGCGAAACGCGTGACGCGGACCGAAGCAACGCTCGCCACGGAGGTGTCGCCGGTCCCATCCGACGCCGGGACCGCTGCGGATCTGAGCGATGCGTCCACGTGCGCGACGGCCGTGCCAATCCGCTTGCCGTCGCCACAAATATCGCGGCAATTCTCCGCTCAGTCGCGCCCGCAATCCGTGGGCGTCCTCCGTCCTCCAAGCCCCCGCCATGCTGTGCCTGAGCCACTCCCTTCGCCGCAGAATTTTCTTCGCGGTCGGTATTATCCTCACTGCTTCGCTCGCCGCCCAACCCGCCGCGCCCCGCCCACTCACTCACGAAGATTTCGACACGTGGCGCAGCATCAGCACGCCGCTCCTTTCACGCGACGGCCAGTGGCTCGCGTATGCGTTCATGCCCCCGGACGCCGACGGCGAGATCATCGCCAAAGAGCTGGCCACCGGCCGCGAGCTGCGCGTGCCCGTAGGCTCGCTCCCTCCACCCACAGCCACGCCCGGTGAGGAAAACCCCAACCCCGAGGCCCCCTTAGCCGCGCGCACCATCCGCCTCGTACTGACGAGCGACAGCCGCTTCCTCATCGCCAACACCCACCCGCCAAAGACCGAGGTGCTCGCCGCCCGCAAGGCGAAGAAAAAACCCGAGGACATGCCGAAGGACGGCCTCGCCATCGTCCAACTCGCCACCGGCGCGGTCACCCGGATCGACGATGTAAAGAGTTTCTCCACGCCGACCAAAGGCGGCGCGTGGCTCGCCTATCTGAAGGGCGCAAAACCCGAAGCGAAAAAACCTGCCGATACCACGCCCACCGAGATACCGGCCGGGGCCACCGTGCCCGACGGTGATGACGCTGCAGACCAGCAGCGTAGCGGCTCCGGACGCGGCAGCGCCACGACCTCTGCGGCAGCGGACGCAAAAGTTTATGGCACCGAACTGATTTTGCGGGAACTGACCGCCGGCACCGAACGGTCATTGGCTAACGTCCTCGCGTATTCATTCGCCCGCGACGGCAAGAACCTCCTCTACACCATCGCGTCGAAAACCGAGACGGAAAACGGCGCCTACACCATCGTACCGAGCAACCCCGCGACGCCCGTCGCCTTGCTCGCGGGCAAGGGCAAATACAGCCTGCTCACGTGGGATCGTGAGCAGACTCAGGTCGCGTTTCTCAGCAATCGTGACGACGCGGCCGCAAAAATGCCCCGCTCCAAACTCTACCTGTGGCCGCGCGGCGCCAATGCGGCCCTTGAAACGGTCACGGCCGAAACGCCCGGCTTCCCCGCAGATCACGCGGTGAGCGATAAAGCCGCGCCAGCGTTTTCGCGCGACGGGAAGAAACTCTACGTCGGAGCCGGCACTCCACCCAAGCCTCCTCGCCCTCTGGCAGACGCCCCGGCCGCTGATGAAAAAGTGACCGCCGACCTCTGGCGGTGGAACGACGACCACGTGCAGCCAATCCAAAAAGTCCGCGCCACGCAGGACCGCAACCGCAGCTATCGCGGCATCCTCGACCTCGTGAGCAAACGTTACACCCAGCTCGCCGACCCCACCCTCGCACAGGTCTCCCTCAGCGACGACGGCACTCGCGCCCTCGGCCAAGACGACCGTGCCTACCGCCGCATGGGTGATTATGACGGTCGCTATTCCGACGCCTATCTGGTCGACACCACGACCGGCGCACGCCGCGAAGTGTTGAAACAATTCCGCGGCCTGCCGCCGCAATGGTCGCCCGACGGCAAGTGGGCCGCCTACTACACGGACAAGCACTGGCACGTCGTCGACACCGCGACCGGCGCGACGCGCAACCTCACTGCGAAACTGAAACCCGCGTTTTGGAACGAGCAGGACGACCGGCCCGAACCCCCATCCGCCTACGGCACCGCCGGCTGGACGAAGGACAGCGCCGCCTTCGTGGCCTACGACCGCTTCGATACTTGGCTACTCTTCGCTGACGGTCGTACCCCGAAGAATCTCACCGTCGGTCACGGACGCGCCACTCAAACCACCCTGCGGGTCCAGCGCATCGAGCCGGTCGAGGAAGATGACGATACGCGGGGCATTGATCCCACGAAGCCGCTCTACCTGCGCGGCGAAAGCGAGGAGACCCGCGCGAGCGGTTTCTTCCGCACGACCGTCACCGCGACGTCTGCACCCGAGCGGCTGGTGTGGGGTAACAAGAGCTACCGTTATCTGGGCCGCGCCCAAGATGCCGACGTGCTGCTCGTGAGCGCGTCACGCTTCGACGAATTTCCCGATGTGCAGGTGACCGACTCATCGTTCGCCACCCTCACCAAGGTGACGGACGGCGGCGCCCAGCTCGCGAAGTTTGCGTGGGGCCGCAGCGAATTGCTTTCGTTCCGCAGCACCGACCGAGTCCCGCTCCAGGCCGCACTCTACAAGCCGGCGAATTTCGATCCGAATAAAAAATATCCGATGATCGTCTACATCTACGAACGGCTCTCGCAGGGCGTGCACGGTTTCGTCAACCCCACACCGGGCACGAGCATCAACGTTTCTTTTTACACGAGTAACGGCTACGTCGTCCTCACGCCTGACATCGTATACCAAACTGGCGAGCCTGGCCAAAGTGCGCTGCGCTGCGTGTTGCCCGCGATCGCGGCAGTCGTGAAACTGGGCTTCGTCGACGAGCAAGCCATCGGCATTCAGGGCCACTCGTGGGGCGGCTACCAAATCGCCTACATGGTCACGCAAACGGATCGGTTTCGCTGTGCGGAAGCGGGAGCGCCCGTCGGCAACATGACGAGCGCCTACTCCGGCATCCGCTGGGGCACCGGGCTGCCGCGGCAGTTCCAATACGAGCAGACGCAGAGCCGTATCGGAAAAAAACTCACGGACGCGCCACAGACCTACCTCGACAACTCACCCGTTTTCCACATCGCGAAGGTGCAGACGCCGCTTCTCATTTTGCACAACGACGCCGACGACGCCGTGCCGTGGTATCAGGGCATCGAACTATTCCTCGCGCTGCGCCGCCTCGAAAAAGCCGCGTGGCTCTTCAACTACAACGGGCAGGCCCACGGCCTGCGCCGGCGCGCCGACCAAAAAGACTGGGCGAAACGTATGCACCAGTTTTTCGACCACTTCCTCAAAGGCACCCCCGCCCCCGAATGGATGGAAAAAGGCATTCCGTACATCGAGCGCGACGAGGAGAAGGTGAAGTTCAACGGGAAGGCGCCGTAATCGCAGCCCTCATCAGACGCCCCCAAGCGAGGGAGGCAGCACCGGAGTTGTGGTGGAAGCAAGCCCGCCCAGATTCACGGGCGAAGGTGAGCATACCCACGATTACACTACGCGTGCTCGCGGGAGGAAAGGAGGTGATTCGCACTTTTATTTTGGGGGAGTGGCGACCGATTTGAGCAGCGTATTCTCCGCCCGCAATTCGGCGATCTGCTTGGTCATGACCTCAGACTGGGTGATGAACAGCGTGTTATCCGCCTGAAATTCAGCGATCTGCTTAGTCATGATCTCGGACTTGGTGATGAGCAGCGTATTCTCCGCCCGCAATTCGGCGATCTGCTTGGTCATGACCTCAGACTGGGTGATGAATCGCGCATTCTCCGCCCGAAATTCAGCGATCTGCTTGGTCATGACTTCGGACTTGGTGACGAGCAGCGTATTCTCCGCCCGCAATTCGGCGATCTGCTTGGTCATGACTTCAGACTTGGTGATGAAGTCACCGGTGACGATTTTGAACTCAGAAACCGATACCCCGGCAGCGGAGAGCGCGGCGGTGGTTTTTTCCGAAAGCGCCACATACTCCTTCCTGCTGATTTCCTGCTGAGTCTGGCTGGATTGCTCAAGCTCGACGATCTTAGCCCCCCGACCCTTGGATTCCTTGGCGACGTTGAGGTAAGCGACAACCGTGCCGCTGAGCGCCAACAGCGAAACGACTAGAGAGATGGCGAGGGCTAGATTTCTCGGAGCCCGCTGGATAGCCGCAGCATCACTGGCCGGCGGCGTGGCTACCGTGGCCGCGGAGTCCGGCATGGTTTTTACCGTCTCGATCATGGCCGACGCCAACTGCAAGTCGGCCTTCAGGGTCAGTCCCGAGGCGTCCAACAGGACTGATTTCGCCGTATTCGGGTTGGCAAGGGCCTGGCCAATCACGCGGACCAGACATTTGTCGGACTCGTGCTCGATGTGGTTAGCGGTCAGGATTTGATCAACGGTCTTCATGAGGAAACTCCAATTTTTTTGAGCAGGACGCTGAGTTGGTCCGAAAAGTGAATCGCGCAATCCTCGGCCTCCATCCTAGGGCGGCGAGGGACATCGGTCCTGGTGGCCACTTGGCGAAAGGTGAAATTCGTCTCTCCCTGTTGCATAAAATCCGAAAGCGGGAGCCCGCGGTAAATCAGCGTCATGCTGGGCAGAGACTCCACTAAAGCCGGTTCGATGGATGAGTAGTCCGAACCCGCCCGCAGGTTTTTTACGAGGACCACGTCGCCAAATTTTTTCAGGAGAGCCGTATTCGTGTTCACAAATTTTGCGGCCCCGGAGTCGCCGGCTTGAACCGGCACAAAGGAAACGAAGCGATACTGGGCGTCACGAAACGGCTTCAGTCCGCGCTGATCCAGCCCCCAAAGCATGAGGGACTGGAAGGCGGAGGCTCCGCAATCGACGATAACAATGCTCCCGTTTCCATCGCTCTGATCGGATGGCAACAGATTCCATAGGTCGTCCAGTCTGACCAACGATGGCTCAACCCGTCCACTGATCTCGTTTTTGGCGATGAGCGGAACCGTGGTGAGCTTTACCCCTGGAGCGTAGGAGTAGCCCTTTTGGGAGAATTCAACGTGCTGTTCGATTTCAACGAGATTGATCGTCCTTTCGGTCTTGCCGAATTCCTCCGCGAGCATGGCGGAGAAGAGAGATTTTCCAACGCCCCCCTTATCATTGCAGACGAGGACAAACAGGAGTTTGGGGAGATTCATCATGGGGGGACGATGGCCAGAAGGGCTTCAACACTCAGGTAATCGGGCCCCCAGACCTCGGATTGGGCTCGGATTTCGAAGGAGCGCTCGGGGCAGCCGCGAGGTTAACTTTAGAGAGTAGGGCGCTACTTGCCGACGCTGAGTCGAAGAAGTCATCGGGCTCAACGGTGTGCGCAGGCTTTGAAAAGGGCGCAGCAGCAGATGTCTCGGATGTCGGCTGCGGTGTGGTGAGCGCAGCTGCGTCAGGACCCTCCGAAGGCACCCCGCTCCCCTGCCCTCCCCGACGCTTTCTAGGTTTCGGATTATTGGCATGGCCCATCAGCTTTTTGTAAAAAGGCATCAGTTTGTAGTCCCTGCCGACGGGCTCAAATAGATGCCGCTCGACGGCGTCGAAATTCCCTTGGGCGATGTCGCCCTCAAATTTGGCGATCACGGGCAGCGCCCTGGCAAGCAGCGTGTGGGTCATGCCAAACTGTCTGGCAATCGACCGCAACGAATCGTTTTCAGTGCCGAGCGCGGTCAAGATTTCCCGACCATGAGTCTTGATCGCAATGAACATTTTCGCAGGAGCATTTGAGCCCTTACGGTGTAATCGTGATGCTGGAATTGTCATTGGGGAAATTAGTCGAAATAGGACACGATCTGAACCGTGGTTCATTCCAAGCAAATTTTACAGGTCCGATGAGATTTTCAAGCTGATAATGAAAGTCGCTGGAGACGCACCTTCACATTATGACTTCGAGTTTTCCCCCTAGATTCTCGAAACGCGACAAGAAAAAACCATTAATCTATTCCACCGTGCGCAACATGAAATGAAACATGATCTATACCGACATGAGCCGGAACAGTCCCTGCCAACATCTGCCTTTTCGCGTTTTCTAGCGCCGGGCGCCCCTACGATTGATTGCATGAAACGATCCACGAAATGTTACGCGTTATAGAACACTGAATCACATCGCTGATAAATCCTGCCGGATCAGACTCATTGAAGTTCGAGGTCGGAATTTTAACGCGTATCGCACCATGAAACGATTCAAGAAACGAAACGCTGTGATGATCGCTCAATAATCGAAAATTAAAAACTAATTTCTATTTTAATTACTTTTCATAAATTATTTTATAACAACAAGATAAGATATTCGTTTCACGAAATAAACCATGACATGAACCGCAATATGATACACGTGTCACACCAATTTAAAAGGTCACTCAGCATGCACATTAACCCAATATTCCGGCCAACACTCCAAAAATCACCCGGGAAGTCAAAAAAACGGAGGGTGACGGCGCGGTAAAAAACAAGTGGGTTATTGAAAAAATGAAAAAACACCGACCTCGGATTGTCCCTGTCGATCCAAACGACCGTTATATCCAAATGACCGAGAAGACGCGGTCGCAGGCGGGCGGGGCGGTACCGATAATTGTCTAGGGAGCGGCGGCCGTTTCGGTGGCGGTCGACGACGACGACTGCAGACCTGCCCGGTGCCGCGAACACCGCCGCAGCACTGAACGCGCCGACCGCCACCATTGCTCCCGCAACTCCAGCCAAAGCGGCACTAAAATAACCCGGCGCAACTTCGAGGAAACCGGAGAGATAGTCGCGCAGGATTTTCTATTTTTTATGGCCGTAAATATCCATAAATTTCTCATTAATAGTTATTTAAGATTAAATTAGATTCGCATAAACTCTTCGCTCAACACCCAACTTCTTCAGCGCTGGTGCGACCGATCTGCACCGCGATCCGCAGGGGCTGTTTGAGGCGCAGCACGCACACCTCCGATTAACGAACTGCTCAGGAGAAAACGCTTCGACGCCACCGCGATGCGCCACACCCGACGTGGCGCTGGTTTGCGGCGACCGGGGTTTCCGACAGCACACCGCTGGCCACGCGCCCGTGGCGGATTAGGTGACGCTCCTGGAATTCTCCGGGAAATGTTTCAAAGCGCCGCCAGCGCGCCGATGACCTGGCCTAAGAAAGCGTTCAGCGCCGCGTTGTTCTTGATCCACCGCACGACGGCATCCAGGACGCCCCCTCCCATCCCAGACGCTCCGCTTCGCGTTGAGAAAAAGCGTTGCCGCGATGAGATCGGTCGAGAGACTGAACGCTTCATGGGTAATGTGATGTATTTTCCGCGGGCCCTTCACCCTGTGCAGACACAGCGCGGTGCCGGCCTTTGTCCGCTGCACACCTGAGGACCGCTCATGTACCAAGTCACCTTCTCTGCTCAGGCGATGCGTGAGCTCAACCAGCTCGATCAACTGGCTCAACTCGACGTCCTCGAACCGGTGACGAGCATCAGCCCGGACGATCTCGCTCATCCGCGTGAGCCGCTCGGACGGTTTCACCGGGGGGAAAAGGAGTTTTACCGGCTGCGCTCGGGTGATTTCAGATTCTATTTCGTGGCCCACGGCGAAGCGCTGCACGTGCACTATATTTTGCATAAAAACTCGCTGGAAGATTTCCTCTTGCGCAACAAGCTCCCCGTGTCGGAACAACAGCTTGTGGAGCAGCATTCGAAGTTCTGGAAATACTTGGAAAGTCTTACTAAATAATGAACTTCCGTCGTCGTTCCCCCACCGAACTCGCCGAGCGAGCCGCCGCCGAACTGGCCCGTCGCGAGGATCCCTACAACGTCACGCAGGCGAGCCGGATTTATTTTCTGCCTAATCTCATGACGGCGGGAAACCTCTTCTGCGGTTTTATGGCCATTGTGCAGTGTATGCAGGCACGCTTGGCCGAGACGGCCCTCACCGCTGAATATTTGGGGCACACTCCCGCTGAGTACTATCGCCACGCCGTGTGGTGTATTTTAGGAGCTGCGGCTTTCGATGCTCTTGATGGCCGTCTGGCACGCATGGGCGGAAGGGAATCGCTATTTGGGGCCGAGTTCGACTCCATCGCCGATGTCGTCTCCTTCGGCGTCGCACCCACGCTCATGGTGATGTACCTCATTATCGCCCCGACGCAGGGTTATGAGATGTTTCGAAATATTGGGTGGGCAATCGGCTTCGTGTACCTCCTCTGTGGCGCGATGCGGCTGGCGCGGTTTAATGTCATCACAAACCCTTTGCTCCGGCCCGGGAAGAAGGAGACTAACAAAGATTTTGTTGGTCTGCCGGTGCCCGCTGCCGCCGCTACAGTCGCGGCCTTAGTGTTGTTTTTACTCAAACTCGCCGACTCCGACAAATCCCTGAAAGCGTGGGCGCTCGCGTTGCCGTTTCTCATGCTCTTGATCGGCTTTCTCATGATGAGCACCGTGCGCTATCCGAGTGGCAAGGGGATCGACTTGCAGACCAAAATGAAATTTCGCTCGTTTGCCGTGGCCTTGATTGTGGTCGGTCTCGTCCTTTTCTTCAAAGAATACGCGCTGCTTGCCGTCTGCTTGGGTTACATTTTTTTCGGCCTGATCCGCCACTGGCGTCGGCCCTCGCACAGTCCCTCTCCGGTGCCGGCTCAGCACCCTTCGGACAACCTGTGAGCAACCTGCGTGCTGTGCCCCAACAAGTTTCGGGTTGCGCATAACCGGTCGCTTACGCGCAAACCATGCGACGTTTCTCACCGGTTAAAACCGCCTTTCCTCAGAGGAAAACCCTCACGTTATTGGTCTTATTCGCAGCCTATAATAATACGGATATAATTCCTAATTGAACTCCTATCCTTTTAGCTTTTGTTAGCTTCTCAAAAGCGCCTCCTTCCGCCCCCTTCATGAAATTCAAAATCAATCGCGATCACTTCGCCAACGGCCTTGCTCAAGTGCTCAACGTGGTCGGCGCCAAAGCCACCATGCCCATCCTCAGCAATGTTCTCATCGAAGCGGAGAAGGACCAGATTTCGCTCACCACGACCAACCTCGATTTGGGCATTCGCTGCAAAATTAAGGCCGAGGTAAAGGAAACGGGCTCTGTGACCCTCCCCGTCAAACGTTTGGCTGGTATTGTGCGGGAATTGCCCAACGTTGACGTCTCCTTCGACGGTTCACCCAACCATCAGGTCAAACTCACATCCGGCGGGTCCACGTTTCGCATTATGGGCATCGGCAAGGAAGAATTTCCCCCGCTTCCTGAGTTCGGCGACGAGAAGGCCTACGCCCTCGATCAGGCGGAGCTTGTCTCCATGCTCAAAAGTGTCGCCTACGCGCAATCCACCGACGAGACGCGTTACATTCTCAACGGCGTCTATTTCAATTTTAAGGACGGTAAACTCTCCCTCGTCGCCACCGACGGTCGCCGCCTTGCCCTGATAGCCAAGGAAATGGACGTCCCCGCGGCCAGCGCCGGTGCGATTATTCTTCCGGCCAAAACAGTGAGCGAACTCACGCGCCTCCTCGACAAAGGCGAAAAGGTGAAGATCAACTTCAACGAGCGCCGGGCGGCATTCCAGATCGCGACCGATAAGGAAACCAGCGGGCTCATTGATCACGTGTACCTTTATTCGAAAGTCGTGGAGGGCAACTATCCGAATTATCATCAAGTCATTCCCAAGGAGACGCACCAACGCATCAAACTGGAGCGCGAGCTGTTTCTCCAATGTGTGCACCGCGCAGCTCTCGTGTGCTCCGAGAAAGCCAACTCCGTCAAAGTGAAGCTTTCGACCAACCTACTGGAGATTACAGCGCAAAGTCCGGATTTCGGCGAAGCGCACGAATCCATGGCCATCGGCTACAGTGGTCCGGATCTCCAGGTTGCCTTTAATCCAGCCTTCGTGATGGATCCGCTGCGAGCGTTGACGAAGGACGAAGTCTTTTTCGAAGTAAAAGACGAGGTGAGCCCCGGCGTCTTTAAGACTCTCGAAAACTTTGTTTGTGTCATTATGCCCGTGCGACT
>Ga0114966_10003080_pt1 | contig 14768 bp, 11 predicted proteins | sample M_130207_XF_Meta_FD_87029 | JGI IMG/M metagenome (GOLD analysis project Ga0114966, IMG submission 87029) | Freshwater microbial communities from Lake Montjoie, Canada to study carbon cycling - M_130207_XF_MetaG | ecosystem: Environmental > Aquatic > Freshwater > Lake | place: Lake Montjoie... | reverse complement strand
GGCGACATTAAGCGGAAAGGCTCCTGCGGAATGGGCCAGATCCCAAACGATCAGCGCCCCCACGTCATGTGCGCGTGCTGACAGGGCTGCCATGTCATGCCGACGTCCGCTGCGATAATCGACCTCGGTGATCATCACGACCGCGACCGTTTCATCAATCGCCGCCAGCACCGCTTCGGGGGCGACGGTTTTCAGGCGGTAGTCTGCCCCCAAGGTCTGGGCCAAACCCTGCGCCATATACAGATCAGAGGGGAAATTGCCGGTGTCTGACAAAATCACCCGCCGATCCGGTGCAAGCTGCAGGGCGGATGCCAGCGCCTGATAGACCTTGATTGACAGCGTGTCGCCCATCACCACATGCCCCGCCTCGGCCCCGATCAAGCGGGCTACGCGGTTGCCAACCTTGGTCGGCATCTCCATCCAGCCGGCTTTGTTCCACCCACGGATCAGCATTTCGCCCCATTCGCCCGTAATCGCCTGTGCCACACGGGCGGCAGCGGTCTTGGGCAGGGGGCCAAGGGAGTTGCCATCCAGATAGATCAGCCCCTTGGGCAGATGGAACTGGCGCTTGGTGGTGGCGAAATCGGTGGTCATCGGTGTCTCCCTTTGGGGCAGCCTATCGCAGATCGCGCGGGGGCGGAACAGAGCGTTGCTTTAAGTTCAAAATGCCCGAAAAGGCAAATTTTCGTGGTATACCAAGGTATTCTGCACTTTAATGCGACCTTTTGCCCCCAAAATGCGAAATTCCCACTGGTATGTCGGGCAAGATTGCCGCAGTTTTCGCGCGTATTGCCGCAGGGTGGCATCAGTCGACGCATCAGGGCTGACGAGAGAGGGAGAGCGCGCGTGAAGATAGGGGCATTGGCAGAGGTTTTTCCGGGCGAGAATCGCGTGGCGATGACGCCGGAGTCGGCTTTGCAATTGGTGAAGTTGGGCCACACGTGCGTGGTGCAATCGGGGGCGGGGGTGAAAGCCGGCTTTTCGGATGCGCTTTACGCCGCAGCCGGTGTGCAAGTGTTGCCCGATGCGGCGGCGGTTGTGGCGGCAGCGGATGTGCTGGTCAAAGTGCGTGGGCCTGAAATGGCCGAGGCCGAGGCTTTGCGCACTGGCCAAACCCTGATCAGCTTTTTCTACCCCGCTCAAAGCCCTGAATTGCTTGAAGTCGTCAAAGCGCGGGGTGCCACCGCCGTGGCGATGGACATGGTTCCCCGCATCTCGCGCGCGCAGAAGATGGATGCGCTGTCGTCGATGGCCAATATCGCAGGCTACCGCGCGGTGATTGAAGCCGGTTCCAACTTTGGTCGCTTCTTCACAGGGCAAGTGACGGCTGCGGGCAAAGTGCCACCCGCCAAAGTGCTGATCGTGGGGGCGGGTGTGGCTGGTTTGGCTGCCACTGGCACATCGGTGTCGCTGGGGGCCATTGTGCACGCTTTCGACGTGCGCCCCGAAGTGGCCGAGCAGATCGAATCGATGGGAGCCAATTTTGTCTTCCTCGACTTTGCCGAAAGCCAGACGGACGGCGCTGCAACGGGTGGCTATGCAGCCCCATCGTCGCCAGAATTCCGTGAAGCGCAGTTGAAGAAATTCCGCGACCTTGCGCCCGAAATGGACATCGTCATCACCACCGCCCTGATCCCCGGTCGTCCCGCGCCCAAACTGTGGACGGCGGATATGGTGGCCCTGATGAAGCCGGGATCGGTCATCGTTGACCTTGCCGCCGAGCGGGGTGGCAACTGCGATTTGACCGTGATGGACCAAAAGATCGTCAGCGAAAATGGCGTGACGGTTGTGGGCTATACCGATTTCCCCAGCCGGATGGCGGCACAGGCGTCGACCCTGTATTCCACCAACATCCGCCATATGCTGACCGATTTGACTCCGAAAAAAGACGGCGTGATCGTGCATAATATGGACGACGATGTGATCCGTGGGGCAACGGTTGCCAAGGATGGGTCAATCACATGGCCGCCACCACCGCCCAAGATTGCAGCGATTGCGGCGCAAAAGCCCAAGGAAAAAGCCAAAGAGCTTTCGCCAGAAGAAAAGCGTGCGTCTGAAACGGCCGCTTTCAAAGCCCAAAGCCGCAGCCAAGTGACGCTGCTGATCGTGGGCGGCTTGTTGATGGGCTTGATCGGGGCCTATGCCCCAGCGGCTTTTATGGGCCACTTCATCGTCTTTGTTTTGGCCGTATTCATCGGCTTCCAAGTCATCTGGGGCGTCAGCCACAGCTTGCACACGCCTTTGATGGCCATCACCAACGCGGTGTCGGGCATCATCGTTCTGGGCGCTTTGCTACAAATTGGCGAAGGGTCGATGCTGATCCAGATCCTGTCGGCGATTGCGATCTTGATTGCCACTATCAACATCGTCGGGGGCTTTATGGTCACCCGCCGGATGTTGCAAATGTTCCAAAAGTCGTAAGGAGGGCGGGTAGATGTCATTTGGTATTCAAACGGCGGCCTATATCGCCTCGTCGGTGTTGTTCATTCTGGCGCTTGGCGGCTTGTCGGGTCAGGAAAGTGCCAAACGCGCGGTCTGGTACGGCATTGTCGGCATGGCCGTGGCGATCTTGGCCACGATCACCGGGCCGGGCGTGCCCCTGTCCCCTCTGCTGATCGGCGCTTTGGTTGTGGGCGCAGGCATTGGTCTTGTGCTTGCCCAGCGCGTGGAAATGACGGGGATGCCCGAACTTGTGGCCGCCCTCCATTCGTTCGTCGGTATGGCCGCGGTGCTGATTGGTCTGAACTCTGACCTTGGGCCGCATGGTCTGGAAGGGGCCGAACAGATCATCCATCAGGCCGAGATTTTCTTGGGCGTGTTCATCGGCGCTGTCACTTTCACAGGGTCTGTCATCGCCTATGGCAAACTGGCTGGCCGCATCAGCGGCAAGGCTCTGATCCTGCCGGGGCGCCATGTGTTCAACGCGGCAATGGCGCTGGCCTGTTTGGTGCTGATGGGGCTTTACATGGGCCACGCCGGATCATGGACGCTGTACGCCATGCTGATCATCGCCTTTGTGGTTGGTGCGCATTTGGTGATGGCGATTGGCGGGGCGGATATGCCTGTGGTTGTGTCGATGCTCAACAGCTATTCGGGTTGGGCTGCGGCGGCGACTGGGTTCTTGCTGGGCAATGACTTGCTGATCGTGACGGGGGCTTTGGTAGGCTCGTCCGGGGCAATCCTGTCTTACATCATGTGCAAAGCCATGAACCGCCAGTTCCTCAGCGTGATTTTGGGCGGCTTTGGCGGATCGACCGGCCCTGCGATGGAAATCACGGGCGAGCAGGTGGCGATTGATACGGATGGTGTGGCCGCAGCACTGAACGATGCCGATTCGGTCATCATCATTCCGGGCTACGGCATGGCGGTGGCGCAAGCCCAACAAGCGGTGTCCGAACTAACCCGCAAGCTGCGCGCACGGGGCAAAAAGGTGCGCTTTGCGATCCATCCCGTGGCAGGCCGCTTGCCCGGCCACATGAACGTGCTTCTGGCCGAAGCCAAGGTGCCCTATGACATCGTGCTGGAGATGGACGAGATCAACGATGATTTCCCCACCACCGATGTGGCCATCGTGATCGGCTCGAACGACATCGTGAACCCTGCGGCGCAAGAAGACCCCAATTCCCCTATTGCGGGGATGCCGGTGTTGGAGTGCTGGAAGGCCAAGATGGTGATCGTCTCTAAGCGCGGCCAAGGCACGGGCTATTCGGGTATCGAGAACCCCTTGTTCTTCAAAGAAAATACGCGGATGTTCTACGGCGATGCCAAGAAAAGCTTGGATGCTTTGCTGCCCTTGATCGCCTAAGACAGCAAGCGAAACACGTTCCAACAAACGCCCTGAAGGAAATCCTTTGGGGCGTTTTTATGTGCACCTGAACGCGTCCAATTTTGAGCCTATCAAAGTATACTGTGCAGCCGAGCATTTCCCGCCTTTACCAAGCCGCGGCGCTGTCTAAGTATACGCCAAATAGAACAGAAAGTCGCCCCCGTGACCGATCACCCGCTGCGCTACGCGCTTGTCAACGAACTGCACGCTCGGCCCTTTCCGGTCCTTAGCGTGCCGTCTACCGCAGCCTTTATGGCCCTGATGGAGGAAGATGGCGCGGGCCGCGACCGAGCAGGCGACCGCGCGCATCTTCTGGCGCTGCTTGATCGGCATGGGTCAACCCATCCACAACCCAATGCCACGCATTTTTCTGGCCCCATAGGCCGGTCTGATCTGAAATGGGAAAGCCACACCGAATTTGTGACCTACACCGCCTTCACCCCTGGTGTCTCGGCGCGGCCCTTTGACCCGACCGATGCGGCCAGTTTCCCGCAAGATTGGCGCGATAAGGCACCGGGGCGGGTGGCGGCTTCGGTTTTGATCCGCGTGGAGGAATTGCCTGACAGCGAAGAGGCGATGATGGCCAAGTTGGAAACTTGGTTTGTTGCCGAAAGTCTGGCGGTGGCGCGGGTGGTCGATGGGTCTGCTGTGGTCGCGGGCGATTTCCGGATCGATCCCGATGGCAATATGCGCTTTGCCGTCTTTGTGCGCCCAGAGACCGGTGCGCGCCGTGTGGGCCGCATCGTGCAGCGCCTGTGCGAGATTGAAACCTATCGCGCCATGTCGATGCTGGGCCTGATCAAAGCGCGTGAATTGACGACCACGCTGAACGCCCTTGACCCGCGCCTGTCGGCCTTGGTGACGGGCCTTGATGCGCAAGATCGCCCTGCGGAAGATGCCCTGCACGATCTGTTGGCGATTGCCTCTGAACTGGAAAGCCTTGCGATGCAAAGCTCATTCCGCTTTGGGGCCACCACGGCTTATGAAGCCATCGTCACCCAACGCATCCAAGCTCTGCGCGAAGATCGCCTGTCGGGGCGGCAAACCTTTGGCGAATTCATGATGCGCCGCTATGATCCGGCGATGCGCACGGTCAAATCGACCGCGGCTCGGCTGCATTCCATGGCCGAACGCGCCCAACGCGCTGCAGAACTTTTGCGCACAAGGGTGGATGTGGAACGCTCGGCGCAAAACCAAATGCTGCTCGCCTCGATGGACCGCCGCGCTGATCTGGCGCTGCGCTTGCAACACACCGTTGAAGGGCTGTCGGTCGTGGCCATCAGCTACTACGCCGTCAGCCTTGCGGCCTATGTGGCAGCCCCCTTGGTAGAGGAAATCGGGGTCACAAAACCCCTTGCTATGGCACTGATCACCCCCGTCGTGGTCTTGGCCGTCTGGCTGTCTGTGCGCCGCATTCGCCGGTCGATGCACTGATCCCGTGCCCCGTGTGTTGACATAAGCGCTGACGCGGAACAGGCTGGACCAAATCATATAAAGGCAAAAGCATATGCCCCGGATCCTGACTGCGCGAGAGATTTTAGCCCGCCTGGTGTCTTTCCCGACGGTCAGCCAAGTTTCAAATCTTGACCTGATCGATTGGCTTGAAACCTATCTTGCCAGTCACGCCATCCCCACCGCCCGCCATTGGAACGAGGACTGCAGCAAAGCAGCGCTTCTTGCCCATGCGGGGCCGCTACAGGCTGGAGGCGTGGTTTTGTCAGGCCATTCCGATGTCGTGCCTGTGGCAGGCCAAAACTGGACCTCTGATCCTTACGAACTGACCCAACGCGAGGATCGCCTGTATGGGCGGGGCGTGTGTGATATGAAGGGCTATGTCGCCCTGTCGGTTTGGGCCTTGGTAGAAGCGCAGCGGCTTGGGGTGCAAAGGCCTTTGCAACTGGCCCTGTCTTATGACGAGGAAGTGGGCTGCACGGGCGCTGGCCCCATGCTGGAAACGCTGCAAGCGGTATTCCCCAAAGCCAGTTTGGCCTTGATCGGAGAGCCGTCTCGGATGCAGCCCATTCAGGCCCATAAGGGCGGTGTCGGCTATCAGGTCGCGGTCAAAGGGTTTGAGGTGCATTCCTCGCTTCTGCCCTATGGTGTCTCAGCCATTATGGAAGGTGCGCGGCTGATTGGTTGGGTGAACGACCGCAACACAGCCTTGCAAGGCGCGCAGCCTTCGGCCCTTGCCGCGCGGTTTGATCCGCCCTTTACCACGCTGCACGTTGGGATGATCGCAGGCGGTACGGCCCATAACATCACCGCCGCCGATTGCCGCTTTGCGGTGGAAATGCGCGTGGTGCCGGGCGAAGATCTTGAAGCCTTGGCCGCAGAGTTTGAAGCGGCGGCCCTTGCCTTAGCAGCCCGGATGCAAAAAGTGCATCCTGATTCGGGCACTCATCTGCACCGCTTCTTCCGTGTGCCCGCCTTACAGCCCGAACCGCAGGGCGAGGCTGAAGCTTTGGTGCGCCACCTGACGGGGGCCAATGCGGGCGGGGTCGTATCTTACGGCACGGAAGCGGGCATTTTTCAAGCGGCAGGTTATTCGGCCGTGGTCTGTGGGCCGGGCGATATTGCCCAAGCCCATCAGCCCGACGAATACCTTGACCTGTCGCAGTTTGAAGCGGGCCAAGCCTTTATGGCCCGCCTGTTAAAGGATCTGGCATGACCGCCCCCATCACCATCAACACGCCCCTGCGCTATGCAGGTCCGCCCCCCAAAGCCTGCGATGTTGTGGTGCTGGGCGGCGGCGTCATTGGCGTGATGACCGCATGGTTTTTGGCCGAGCGCGGCTTTTCCGTAACGCTGTGCGAAAAGGGCCGGATTGCGGGCGAACAATCCAGCCGCAACTGGGGCTGGATCCGCCAACAGGGCCGCGATTTGGCTGAACTGCCCATCATGATGGAGAGCATGCGGATTTGGGCTGACGTATCGGCAAGTTTGGGCCCCGCCTTGGGCTTTCGCCAAGAAGGTGTGATGTATCTGGCCCGCAGCCAAAAAGAGATGGCGGGGTTTGAGACGTGGATGTTGCAAGCCCAAGCCATGGGCCTGGATGTGCAGCTGCAATCCACTGGACAGGTCTATGACCACATCAAAGGCGCCGCGGTGGAGTGGTTGGGCGGTCTTTTTACCGCCTCAGACGCGCGGGCCGAACCTTGGACCGCCGTGCCGTTGATGGCCGCGGGGGCTGTGGCGCGGGGCGCTGTGCTGGTGGAAAACTGCGCTGTGCGGCGGCTTGATCTGCAAGGGGGGCGGGTGACGGGGGTTTACACCGAACAGGGCCGCATTGGCTGCGAACAGGTGGTTGTGGCGGGCGGGGCATGGTCGTCGCTGTTCTTGGCGGCCGAGGGCGTGGCGATCCCTCAGCTTTCCGTGCTGGCTTCCGTCGGGCAGACCGTGCCCCTGCCAGAGGTTTTTGCCGGCAACGCCGCTGATGACCGCTTTGCCTTTCGCCGCAGGCAGGATGGCAGCTATACGGTGGCCCCCGGAGCTGTGCATGATTTTTTTGTTGGCCCTGATGCCTTTCGCCATTTTGGCGCCTTTCTGCCGGTGCTGAAGAAAGACTTTAAATCGACCAAGTTCCACGCGTCTGCCCCCAAAGACTATCCCGATGCGTGGCGCACCCCCCGCCAGTGGGAGGGGGATGGGGTTTCCCCGTTCGAGCGCATGCGCGTGCTAGACCCCAAACCCAACCTCAAAGCTTTGGCAGAAGTTCAAGACAATTTTGCCAAAGCCTTCCCCCACCTGGGCCGCCCCGCCTTGCAGCGCGCTTGGGCGGGCATGATCGATACGATCCCCGATGTCGTGCCCGTGGTTGACCGTGTGGCGGCGATCCAAGGGCTGGTGATTGCCACGGGAATGTGCGGCCACGGCTTTGGCATTGGGCCGGGCATGGGGCGGGTGGTGGCGGATTTGGTGGCAGACCGCCCCTTGGGCCACGATCTGCACCGCTTCCGTTTGGCGCGGTTTAAAGACGGCAGCCGTTTGGTGCCGGGCCCGACCCTTTAGAAGCGGGGGGCGGCTCCCCCTCGGCCCCCCATAAGGGTTTGCGCCTGGGGGAAGGGGCTTGTGGAGTGCGGGGCTTTGGCGGATGCTTTGCCAAAGCCAAGGAGGCACACATGCCGATCAAGAACCGCTTTGCCGAAATGCTGCCCGACATCACGGCGTGGCGGCAGGATTTTCATGCCCATCCGGAACTGATGTTTGATGTGCAGCGCACGGCGGGCAAGGTGGCAGAGCTGTGCCGGTCGTTTGGCTGTGACGAGGTGGTCGAAGGGATCGGGCGCACCGGTGTTGTGGTGGTGATCAAGGGGCGCAACAGCGCCTCGGGCAGGGTGATTGGCCTGCGCGCCGATATGGATGCTTTGCCCATCATCGAGCAGACGGGGTTGGCCTATGCCTCACAGACCCATGGCAAGATGCACGCCTGCGGCCATGATGGCCACACCGCCATGCTTTTGGGCGCTGCGCGCTATTTGGCCGAGACGCGGAATTTTGACGGCACGGCCGTGTGCATTTTTCAACCCGCCGAAGAGGGCGGCGGGGGCGGGCGCGAGATGGTGGCCGAGGGCATGATGGAACGCTTTGGCATCCAAGAGGTCTACGGCATGCACAATATGCCGGGCATCCCCGTGGGGGCCTTTGGCATCCGCGATGGGGCGATGATGGCTGCAGCCGATACGGTTGATATTCTGATCACCGGCAAGGGTGGCCATGCGGCCAAACCGCAAGACTGTGTGGACCCTGTGGTCGTGGCCTCGCACCTGATCCTCGCCTTGCAAACCATCGCCAGCCGCAATGTCGACCCGCTGCATCAGGTGGTGGTGTCGATCTGCGTGGTAGAAACCGATAGTCCCGCCAGCAATGTCATCCCCCAGACCGTCAAGCTGAAGGGCACCGTGCGCACCATGGATCCCAAGGTGCAAGATCTGGCCGAACAGCGCCTGACCGAGATTGCGCAAGGCACAGCCCTCGCCTTGGGCGCGCGGGCCGAGGTGAGCTATACGCGCGGTTATCCGGTGACGGTGAATGCCACCACGCAAACGGGCTATGCGGTTGACGTGGCGCGCGCGATCAGCCCGCAGGTGGACACCAACATCGCCCCCATGATGGGGGCCGAGGATTTCAGCTATATGCTCAACGCCCGCCCGGGGGCCTATATCTTTGTGGGCAACGGCGACACGGCCATGGTGCATCATCCGGCTTATAACTTCGACGACGATGTGATCCCGTTTGGCGCAAGCTGGTATGCGGGCATGGTCGAGGCGCGGATGCCGGTATGAGGGTAGAGGGTGCGCCGTGAATGCGCCCCCTTTGGGTGTCACCCGCCCGTATGGCTCATATGGCGGCTGACTTGCCCTGCCACCTTGGCGCGCGAATAGTCAAAGTCGTGCCCCTTGGGTTTCCGCGTGATGGCAGACCTGATCGCCGCTTCTAGCCCTGCATCCGACGCACTCGCTCGCAAAGGTGCGCGCAGGTCGGCCATGTCTTCTTGGCCAAGGCACATGTATAACTCGCCCGTGCAGGTCAACCGCACGCGGTTGCAGCTTTCGCAAAAGTTGTGCGTGAGCGGCGTGATCAGGCCAATCTTCTGCCCCGTCTCGGCCAGCCGCAGATAGCGCGCAGGGCCGCCTGTGCGTTCGTCCAAGTCCACCAAGGTAAAGCGTTCCGCCAGTCGGGCGCGCAGGTTGGACAGGGGCCAATATTGGTCAACGCGCTGCGCTTCGCCCATATCGCCCATGGGCATCACTTCGATAAAGGTCAGATCGTGGCCTTCGCGCGCGCACCAGTCGACCAGCGTGAACAGCTCGTTCTCGTTAAACCCTTTCAGCGCCACGGCGTTGATCTTGACCCGCAGACCCGCTTCCTGTGCTGCCGCAATCCCGTCCAGCACCTGCGGCAAACGGCCCCATCGGGTGATGTCCGCGAATTTCGCATCGTCCAGCGTATCCAACGACACGTTGATCCGCTTCACGCCACACGCCGCCAAATCGGCCGCATATTTGCGCAGTTGCGAGCCGTTGGTGGTGACAGTCAGCTCTTGCAAGCCAGTCCCCACCTGCCGGCCCATCGCCTCGAAGAAGGTCATGATCCCCTTGCGCACCAAGGGTTCCCCGCCTGTGATGCGCAGCTTTTGCACGCCCATGCGGATAAAGGTCGAACACAGGCGCTCGAGCTCTTCGAGCGACAAAAGCTCTGCCTTGGGCAGAAAGGTCATATGCTCGGTCATGCAATAGGCGCAGCGAAAATCGCAGCGGTCGGTTACCGAGACGCGCAGATAGGATATGGCGCGGGCGAAGGGGTCGATCAAAGGGGCTGTCATGCGCTCCACGATAGGCGCAATTGCGGAAAGGTAAAAGCCCGCCCCTTTCAGACGTGCACAAATATCCCACGGGGGGTCTGGGGGGTGTGAAACCCCCCAGCCGGAGCCGCCGCGCGCCCTTGGGTGGATCAATCGCTGCGGGTGGGGCGGTCAAAGACCTTGCGCCCCATCAGGCTGCCCACCAGATCGACCATAAGGTTCGCCGTCTTGCCACGCTCGTCCAGAAAGGGGTTTAGCTCGACCAAGTCAAGCGAGGTCACAAGCCCGCTTTCATGCAGCAGTTCCATCACCAGATGCGCCTCGCGAAAGGTGGCCCCCCCCGGCACGGTGGTGCCCACGGCTGGCGCAATCGAGGGGTCTAGGAAATCCACATCTAGCGACAGGTGTAGCATTCCGTTGGCCGCCTGCACAGCACCCAAAAATTCGCGCAACGGGGCCACCACACCGTATTCGTCCAAGACCCGCATATCGTTGATGGCGATGGCATGGGTCAAAAGGGCCGCATGTTCGGCCGGATCGACCGAGCGGATGCCGTAAAGGCAAATCCGTTCGGCGGGGATCACGGTGGGGAAGGGGCCAAAGGCATCAAACCCCGACCGCCCCGCGGCATAGGCCACGGGTGTGCCGTGCAGATTGCCCGATGTTGTGGTGAGGGGCGTGTGAAAATCGGAATGCGCATCCAACCACAGCAGAAACAGCGGACGATCCGCGCTATGGGCAAAAGCGGCAGCGCCCGCCACCGATCCCAAGGCCAAACCGTGATCGCCACCCAGCACCATGGGCAAAGACCCCGCCTGCAGGGCTTGGGCCACCGCTTCGCTCGTGGCCTTTGCCCATGCCACAACCGCGGCCAAGTTCTGCACCGCAGGGTTGGGGCAGGCGGATGGGGGCAGCACAGGGGGCAGAGCCAGATCGCCGTGATCCTTCACCTGATGACCAAGGCCCGCAATGGCTTCTGCCAGCCCCGCCACGCGGTAAGCCGCTGGCCCCATCAAACAGCCCGCCCGCCGCTGGCCTGCATCCATCGGCACGCCGATCAAAGTCACTTGGGTCATGGGTCTGTCCTGTCTAGGGGTGGCCGGCACTATCCTGCCAATCCTGCCAAGGGTCCACGCCAAAAGCGCGCGGCGATCACAAGATGGCGCGTTTGCCGCCAAATGGCTTGGCCCCCATTGGATCGCCCCGCATTTCGTCTTATGGTCGGGCCAAACCTGCCTCCCAAAAGGACTGCCCATGATTGTTGAGCTTGGCCACTTCGCCCTGATCCTTGCTTTTGTCATTGCCAGCCTGCAGGCCATCTTGCCCATGGTGGGGGCGCAGCGCCGCGATCCGGTTTTGATGGCCGTGGCAGGCCCTGCAGCCACGGCCCAGTTTCTTTTGATAGCTGTCAGCTTTGGCGCTTTGACCTATGCCTTTGTCACCAGTGATTTCAGCCTCCGGTTGGTGGTCAATAACTCTCACACCCTCAAACCCATGCTTTACAAAGTGGCGGGCGTTTGGGGCAACCATGAAGGGTCGCTCTTGCTTTGGATGCTGGCGCTGAGTTTTTATGGCGCGACAGCGCATTGGTTTGGCGGCCAGTTGCCCGAACGGCTAAAAGCGCGGGTTCTGGCGGTGCAGGGGGCGATTGGGGCTGCTTTCTTGGCCTTTATGCTCTGGACATCTAACCCCTTCTTGCGGCTGGCCTCTCCGCCGATGAACGGGCACGACCTGAACCCGCTGCTGCAAGACCCGGGCTTGGCCTTTCACCCGCCCTTTCTTTATTTGGGCTATGTCGGGCTTTCGATGGCCTTTGCCTTTGCCGTTGCCGCCTTGATCGAGGGGCGTGTAGATGCCGCTTGGGGCCGCTGGGTGCGCCCGTGGACGCTGGCCGCTTGGCTGTTCTTGACCATCGGCATCACCATGGGCTCACTTTGGGCCTATTACGAACTGGGCTGGGGCGGGTTTTGGTTCTGGGATCCGGTGGAAAACGCCAGTTTCATGCCGTGGCTGATTGCCACCGCCTTGCTGCATTCGGCCATCGTGGTGGAAAAGCGTGAAAGTCTAAAGGCTTGGACCATGCTTTTGGCGATCTTGGCCTTTGGCTTTTCGTTGGTGGGCACGTTTATTGTGCGTTCGGGCGTTATCACCTCGGTCCATGCTTTTGCGTCTGACCCAACACGGGGGATGTTCGTTCTAGCGATCCTTGCCGTCTTTGTCGGCGGGGCGCTGACCCTGTTCGCCTTGCGCGCGGGCGCGCTAGAGGCGAAAGGGGTCTTTGCCATGGTCAGCCGCGAGACGGGGTTGGTGGTCAACAACCTTTTGCTGACGGTGGCCTGCTTTGTGGTCTTTATCGGCACGATCTGGCCCTTGGTGGCAGAGATTTTGTGGAACCGCGCCCTATCGGTCGGCGCGCCCTTCTTCAACGCCGCCTTCATGCCCTTTGCCATCGCTTTGGCCATCGTTCTGCCGATTGGTGCTGTGTTGCCATGGAAACGCGCCGATTTGGGCCGCGCGATGAAGCCTTTTGCAGGGGCCTTGGCCTTGACTGTGGCGGCAGCGCTTTTGGCCTATGCGGTCACGGGTGGGGTGTCGACGCTGGGTCCATTGGGCGTGGCGCTGGCTGTGTGGTTGGTGGCAGGTGTTGTGGTCGATCTGTGGCAGCGCTGCGGGCGCGGCGCCTTTAGTCAAAGGAGTGGCCGCCTCATGCGATTGCCCCGGGCCGATTGGGGCCGCGCTATGGCCCATGCGGGCTTTGGCGTGGTGATCTTTGGCATTGTGTCGCTGACGACTTGGGCGGTGGAGGATATCCGCGTTCTGAAAGTGGGCGAAAGCTTTGATCTGGGGCCCTATCAAGTGCAACTGATGGGCCTGTCTGATGAAACCGGCCCGAACTACACAGCTAAAATTGCCGATATGCGCGTGACCAAGAACGGGGCCGAGGTGGCGATGATGCACCCCGCCAAGCGCACCTATCCGATTGCGGGCATGGCCACGACCGAGGCCGCCATCCGACCTGGTATCTTCGGCGACATCTATTTGGTGGTGGGTGATCCACAAGACGGTGGCGGCTATGCGGTGCGCTCGTATCTGAAGCCCTTTGCCGATTGGCTGTGGCTGGGGGGCATGATGATGGCTTTGGGCGGTATGCTCAGCCTGTCTGACAGGCGGTTCCGCGTCGCCGCAGGGGCGCGGCGGACAGCGGATGCTGTGGTGGCCGCTGAATGAAGCGCCTTGCCGCCGTTCTAACCCTTTCCCTGCTGGCCAGCCCTGCCTTGGCGGTGCGCCCCGATGAAATGCTGGCTGACCCAGCACTAGAACAGCGCGCCCGCGCCCTGTCGCAGGGCTTGCGTTGTCTGGTCTGCCGCAATGAAAGCATCGACGATTCCGATGCCGATCTCGCGCATGATCTGCGGGTGCTGTTGCGCGATCGCTTGACGGCGGGCGATAGTGACGCGCAGGCGGTCGACTATATCGTGGCGCGCTACGGTGAGTTTGTGCTGCTCAACCCGACAACAAAGGGCGCAAACCTGATCTTATGGGGCGCAGGCCCCGCTGCTTTGCTGGCAGGCGCGTTTCTGGCCTTTTCAGTCACCCGCCGCCGTGCGCGGGCGGCAGATGTGGCAGAGCTTTCGGCCGAAGACCAAGCGCGGGTCAAAGCGCTGCTGGAAGACACGCCAGGCTAAAGGAAGGGGCCCAAAAAGCCCCCCCATTACGCCCCGCGTGACAGGGCCGCCACGCCGGTGCGCGCAATCTCGCGCAGGCCCAAGGGGCGCATCAGATCGGCAAAGGCATCGATCTTTTCGGGCGTGCCCGTCATTTCGAACACAAAGCTTTCCAAGGTGGAATCCACCACATTGGCGCGGAAAATTTCGGCCAAACGCAACGCTTCAATCCGCGCCTCTCCCTTGCCCGAAACCTTGAACAGCGCCAGTTCGCGCTGCACCGAGGGGCCTTCGGCAGTGAGATCATGCACTTCATGAACAGGCACCAAACGGTCCAGCTGCGCCTTGATCTGGGCGATCACCGGCGGTGTGCCGCGGGTGACCACGGTGATGCGGCTTAGATGCCCCTCGTGGTCGACCTCTGCCACAGTCAGGCTGTCGATGTTATAACCCCGTCCCGAAAACAGCCCGATCACCCGCGCCAGTACGCCGCTTTCATTGTCCACCACCACGGCCAGCGTATGGCTTTCAATCACATCCCCATTTGGATCGCGCAGCTCGTAAGCGGAATGGCTGGTAGAGCCTTTTTTGATATTGAGAGCGCTCATCTTCGCCCCTTTCATATGTGTATAAATATCCCACGGGGGGCGGGGGTGTGAAACCCCCGCGTCGCCGCATCAGACCAGAACCGCGCCTTTTGACCCGATCACGCCTTGCGTATCCGCATCGCCCAGCAGCATTTCATTATGCGGCTTGCCTGACGGGATCATGGGGAAGCAGTTCTCGTGCTTTTCCACACGGCAATCGAAAATCACCGGGCCGTTATAGGCCAGCATTTCCTTGATCGCCTCGTCCAGATCGGCGGGGTCGTCGATGCGAATGCCTTTGCAGCCAAAGGCTTCGGCCAGTTTCACAAAGTCGGGCAGCGCTTCTGACCAGCTTGACGAGTAGCGCTCGCCGTGCAGCAGTTCTTGCC
>Ga0114966_10003079_pt1 | contig 14770 bp, 10 predicted proteins | sample M_130207_XF_Meta_FD_87029 | JGI IMG/M metagenome (GOLD analysis project Ga0114966, IMG submission 87029) | Freshwater microbial communities from Lake Montjoie, Canada to study carbon cycling - M_130207_XF_MetaG | ecosystem: Environmental > Aquatic > Freshwater > Lake | place: Lake Montjoie... | reverse complement strand
GGCGGCGACGTGGAATATGGCTCTCGACGATTTGCTCTTGCAACGTGTGGCCTCTGTTGGTCATCCGGTGCTTCGTTTTTATTCTTGGAGCGAACCCGCCGCGACTTTTGGTTACTTCCAACATTTCGCCGACGTCGGCACATGGACCCCCTTGCGGCCCTTGATCCGCCGACCCACAGGTGGTGGCCTGGTGCAACACGATCGCGATTGGACCTACAGCCTCGTATTCCCTCCGAGCCACCCTTGGTATCAACTCCGAGCCGTTGTCAGCTACCAAGCCCTCCATGATTGGTTGCGCCGATCCTTTGCCAGCCTCGGCGCGACAACCCAACTCTCCGATTGTTGCCAGAAGGACGTGGTGGGCCAATGTTTTGTGGGTGCAGAGAAATTTGACCTACTGTGGAAGGGTCAGAAGATTGCCGGTGCCGCGCAACGTCGCACACGCGATGGGCTTCTCATCCAAGGCTCCGTACAAAACATCGTGCAAGGATTCGATCAATCCCAGTGGCAACAAGCGATGTGTCAGACAACACCGTTTGCGGATCAAGCGGTCATCTGGCGGCCTCTGGAGTGGGAACCCTCGTGGTCAGAGGCCACCGCCCAACTCGTCGAGAGTAAATACGGACGACGCGAGTATAACGAAAAACGGTGACTCACGCTCCCGTGTAACCCAGCAGCTTGCGGTCCTTAATGATCCGTGCCACTTCTGGCGGAACCATCGATTCCCACGTCGGATCACCCGAGACCATCCGCGCCAGCACCTCCACCGAATAGATCGGCAAGGCCGTTGCGTCATAATCATGAATCGGCTCGATGAATTTATTCTCCATCAGATGGGAGTGTAAGTGCCGGAGATTCGGTTGCACCTGTAAATTTCCCGCAGTGACAATGGCACCCGTGGCTGGATCCAACTGTGGGTAGACATAGAGTTTAAGGTTGTTTTTAAACAGTCGCCCAAACGACTCCAAAATTCCGCCCTCAAGATCAGTGTAATACTTCTCCTGAAAAACATCACGCAAACTCGGGAGTCCCATCACCAACCCAATCATTTCTTTCGTATACCGAAAAAGATATGCCGCCAGCCGGTGATACTCCCCGTAATTTGAAATCAGCACTGTCTTGCCGAGTGTTCCCAACACATCCACCCGATCCAGAAAATCCTTATGATCAATCCCTGATGCCGTGGTCAGGTTTTTCATCGTCATCTCCATCAGCACCACCACGTTCTCATGGTTGACCTGTGGTTCGCGGACGAACATCGCCTGCGCGCTGCTCAACATATCCAGTGTGGTCCTCGTTACCGGTCGAAAGCTGCCGCGCTCCACCAGAATATTTTTCTTATACAACACCTCTGCCGCCTGCACGACCTCCCCATCCGCCGTGAACATGGCCGCATTCGCCAACCCACGCTCCACCAGTTGCAAACTAATCAACCGATTATCCACCTTTCCAAACGCCGGCCCCGACACCTTGATCATATCCACTTCGACCCGCTCCAATGTCAAACTATCCATCAGCGAATCCAACAGCTCCGGCAAACGATCGTGCAAATACAGCGCTCCATGCACGAGATTCACCCCCATGATCCCGAGAGCCTCCTGTTGTTGCAGGTTCTCACGATCCAACATCCGCACATGAATGATAATCTCCGACGGCTCAGCCCGAGGCTCCGATTGAAATCGTAGCCCCATCCACCCGTGGCACTCATCGTAACTTTTGAAACTCCGCGCGGTGACAGTGTCCGCAAAAACGAAAAACTTTGTGGTCGCTCCACGCTTTGCATTCAGGCGCTCCACCATCAGCACATACTCGTGATCCAGCATCGTCTGCAACCGTTGGCGCGACACATAGCGATCCGCATGTCCGTAAATCGCGTCACTCACCACGGCGTCATATGCGGACATGGATTTTGCAATCGTCCCCGCCGCGCCACCCACGCGAAAAAACCAACGGGCCACCTCCTGACCCGCACCGATCTCCGCAAAAGTCCCATACTTGCTCGGATCCAGATTGATCCGAAGGGCCTTGTGATGTGTATCTGCAACAACTCGATTGAACGGCTCCATAAAATCCTTCCCACCCCACAGGGCAGCTTTCCCGCTAACCTAAGATAGAACTCTCCTTGCGGCAATCACGGGCTGATCTCAACCCTGTCTCAGAGCTGCTCCTGTGAGGCTTTCGGCGCATTCTGTGACTGTCTCGGGAGTTCCTTCCACCACGATCCTTCCACCGTCAGCCCCAGCCCCAGGCCCCAAGTCGATGATCCAATCCGCCATACGGATCACTTGCAAATTGTGCTCCACCACAATCAACGAATGACCCGCTGTTACCAAACGTCGCAACGCGCGCATCAGGATTCGCACGTCCTCAAAATGCAGCCCGGTTGTTGGCTCATCAAAAATAAACACTGCGGGCTGGTGCGACTTTCGGTTGCCCTCCTCAAAAGCCGCCAGATGCCGCACCAACTTTAGCCGCTGACACTCGCCCCCAGAAAGCGTGTTGATCGGCTGCCCAAGACACACATAACCCAACCCCACTTCCTGCAGATAGCCCAGACACCCCAGCGCACGCACCGCAGGTTTAGAGTCTGGAAACAGTCTCAAAAACACGATCGCCTCATCCACGCTTGCTTCCAGCAGGTCAGCAATGCTCCAAGGAATCTCGGGCCTCGGCGAGAGTTTGACATCGATGACGTGTGGGCGATAACGACGCCCCTGACATTCTGGACAACGAATGAACACATCACTCAAAAACTGCATCTCGATTTTTTCAAACCCTGCCCCACGACATTGTTCGCATCGTCCTTGGTCGGAGTTAAAGCTAAACGCGCTCCGTGTTAAGCCCGCTGCTTGAGCTTCCTCCGAAGCCGCGAAGAGATCACGCAAGTGATCAAACGCTCCCGTATACACAGCCGGGTTCGACCTCGGAGTTCTACCTAATGAGGATTGATCCACCAAGATCACTTGCCCCACGAGTTCCGCCCCTTCTAGCAGGCCCACTCTCTGTTCCATGCTGCCGCCTTCGAGCGGGGGAGTTGCATCATGATCCTCGTCGTCAGTTTCCGAGGCGTCCGCCACAACCTCCGGAGTTCCTCGTGCTTCCAACAGCGGATAAAGCACATGACGCACCAAGGTGGATTTGCCTGACCCACTCACTCCTGTCACGCAGACCAACGCACCGAGCGGAATCGATACCGTCAAATCTCGAAGATTAAATAACGATACCTGAGACAGAACCATTCGTGCATAACCTGTCAGATCCGGCTTGCGACTCCCCTGGTCCTCCATCGGCACACGTCCTGCCAAATAGCCACCCGTTAGCGAGGACGTATGCTGCAAAATCTCGCCATACGTTCCTTGAAATATGAGGTGCCCTCCGCTCTCCCCGTGGCCCGGTCCGAGGTCGATAATTTGATCCGCCGCACGCATCACAGATGCCTCGTGCTCGACCACCACCACGGTATTGCCCCTATCCCGAAGTCGTTTCAAAATCGTCACCAATCGCTCCGTGTCGCTTGCATGCAAACCCACACTCGGTTCGTCCAATACAAAAAGCGTATTCACCAAACGCGATCCTAAACAGGTCGTCAGATTCACCCGTTCAGTCTCACCCCCCGAAAGCGTGCGCGTCGGTCGTTCCAGCGTCAAATAGCCTAGCCCAACCTCTTCTAAATAGGACAATCGAGCGGATACTTCACCGAGCGAAAGCCGCAGCGGATCCGACGACCTCGCCCGCGCCGAATCGGGGGCATGGTATGCCACAAACCTCAACGCCTCTGTCACTGTCAATTGGTAGAACTCTGCCAACGTTATCCGGAACCCCTCGGGAGACGTGGCTTGGTAACGTAGTGATTCTGGTTTGAAACGAGATCCCAGACACTGCGGACATATCGTGTAAGCCCGATACCGCGCCAGCAACACCCGCACATGCATCTTGTAGGCACGCGCTTCCAGCATCCGAAAATATCCCTTCAACCCATACCAAGCCTTGGGCCATTGCAAACTCGGACTTGTTCCATACCCTGGATCACCTTCGATAACCCATTGCTGCTGCTCAGCAGGCAGCTTCGCAAACGGCACATCCATCGGCACCCGATGTTTCCGGCAAGCCTTCACAAGGTCCCCTTGCGATTCTGCGCCTGTCTCTGTTTGCCAGGGTTTCACCGCCCCTTCCTTCAAGGACAACGAACGATCAGGAATCGCCAGCCCATAATCGATCGACACCTTCCGCCCATATCCTTTGCACTCAGGACACGCACCCACGGGATTATTAAAGCTAAACAATCCCGCGCTCGGCTCAGGATAATTGAGATCACACTCGGCGCAGTGCCGATGTCTCGAAAACCGGATCGGCTCCGCCTGCCGCACGCCATAAACCGCTAACCGCCCCTTGCCCAAATGGTAAGCCTGTTCCAACGCTTCAACAAAGCGCGACCGATGACTCGCCTGCAAGCTCAGTCGGTCTTGGATCACTACCAAGCGGCGATCCCCTACTCGTCGCAACTCCGCCTCTGCTTCCTCCACTCTCACTACCTGCAATGCACCCCCATCATCAGCGATCAGCAAACGCTGATACCCCTGCTTCCCTACCAGCCCGAGCGATTCTCGCAGCGACATCTGATCACTTAACGCCACCGAAAACGTGATCAACCATTCCGAGGTTGGCGAATGTCCCGCACCCAGTGCGTTCCAAATCTGCTCCGGCCCATCCTTTCTCACCACCCGTCCGCAACCCTGACAATAAAGTGTCGAAATAAACGGCCACAACACCTTCATGTAATCAGTCATCTCCGTCATCGTTCCCACCGTCGAACGCGAGGACTTCACCGAGTTCCGTTGCTCTAAAGCAATCGCCGGCGGAATTCCTGAAATCGAATCCACCTGCGGCTTATCCATGCGATCAAAAAATTGACGGGCATACGGCGAGAACGTTTCGATATACCGTCGCTGCCCCTCCGCATAAAGCGTGTCAAAGGCCAACGAACTCTTCCCAGAGCCGCTCAACCCCGTCACCACCACCAATTTACCCAACGGTAAATCGAGATCAAAATTCTTGAGATTATTATGACGGACACCGCGCAAACGGATCACCGCCTCACCGCCTAATTTCCCCATAGAGCTGAAGGGTAATCATCCCACGCCTCAAAATCCAGTGACTTGGCGCAGACGATAAAAGCACGGCGTTAACCCCACCTCCGGTTCCCAGCTTGCTAGAAAACCTGCCGTCGATCCTCCAGCGCGATGAACCTCAGTCCAGACCGCATCCACCCCCACAGAGGGCGATTCCTCCACCGCCCACGTTTCATGGCCCCGTACGGCGTAAGTGAGTCTCAACCCACCTGCCTCGTTCCGTTCCACCTGCAACGTGTTTTCGGCCTGTAAATAAAGGGGTAGAATTGTCGAAGGCGAATGAATAGGTCCCTGATTCAGCCCATGCGTTGAACTGTCCACCAGCCGAACTCTCAGTACGTATAACCCCGGTTTATCCACCCAGAATTCACGACCGTGGATATGTCCATAAGGATCAGCAGCAGGCGAACCGTCGCTCTCCGTCAGTGGGATGCGTTGACCTTTCGGACTCCCGCCCGTTGTCAATTCCAAGAGTGCCGTCAAAGTCCCAAACTCTTCATCTCGCTGCCAGACAGCCAACGTGCCTCCCTTGGGTCCCTTTAGATCCACGAATTCTAATTCGAGAAAGGCTCCAAACGCAGCATGCCCCATCACTGGACCTCCTGTGGACACCGTTCCCGGGAGCGAACCAAAGGTGACTCCGTCCGTGAAACTCCATCCACTCGTCACATCCTGTTTATCCAAAAAACAAACCCAGCCTTGTGCCGTGCTGTATCGGTCGCCGTTCGGAAAATACAATGCGGAACCCTGAGCCTCAGATCGCGCCCCACTATTGATGTGATCATGCGCCCAAGCTGGACACACCGTGGCAAACAGGAGCAACCCCACCGCCACTAGGAGACCCGTGACTCGGGTGCGGCTCCTGTTTTCCTTCCTGTTTTTCTCGATCATAAAAACGGTTGCACAGCGGTTGCGTCCCACGACTCAGGCTTTCTTCACAGATCGCCGTTTAGCACTCCAAACGAGGGACATCAGGGTTGCACCCACGAAGGCCAGCCCGAATGTCGAAGGTTCTGGAACCAAGATTCCCCTGAATCCAATCAATAGAATCTCGGAGAGCGTATGGATCGCTTGCCCACTCAAACCGTTCACTGATGTATCAAACGCACGAAAACCAACCGTGTATTCCCCCTCCATATCCACCGTGAAGCGACGACCATGGAGGTGGCCGAACGGATCCGCCCCCACTGTCCCAGCCCCCAACACTTTATCGCTCAAATCATAAGTGAAATGACCGTCGAGAGTTCCGCTTGGAATCGAGTAAGTAGGAGTTTTTGACCCTTTCTCCCAAAACCCAAAGCTCGACCCCACCGGGCCGGTGACGGAAACAATTTCTGCCCTCAAAAACGACCCCGGTGCCGCCGCATTCGCAGCAGGCCCGCCATTCGCCACCGTCGTCGCCAATGCCGTCAGCGTGATATTTCCCTGCCAAAACCCAGCGTAGGTTCCGCCATTGGTGAACGTCAGATCTTTCGACCATCCCGTCGAAGGGATAAAGTCGGCTCCATTGGGAAAGATGACTTGGTCACCAATATTTTGTCCTGCCGCGCCGATATTTAAGTGCCCGCGATCTTGGGCCGATAAACTCACGCACCCCAACACCATTGCCGCCAGCCATAGATTCCGTTGTTTCATTCAGTTAATCTGTGATTGCTATTATTTGTTGAAAATCCCTCCACACAGAGAGTAAATATTTACGGAGTCATTCCCCCGTGCCCCTTCGGATGCACAAACCTCGAGCCGACCTGACCCAGTCGAGACTGCACTACAGGACGCCAACGCAAGCTCTCGACATGCCCTTCCACAAAGAGATAAATCGCACCCCTGCGATGCCGCTCCACCGCAACTTGCTCCGGAAAACCGTTCGTCCCGTAGCCATTCGGCTCAGCAAAATGAAAATGGTCGCTCCCTTCGTAATCATTCGCCATCTCCGCCAAGTGCAAGGTTTCGGTGGGAGCAGGCACCCGTGAAATCTTCGAGTAATCGAGCTGGCTGGCTCCAAAGGGATGAGGCGTGAGGAAATCGTTGATGGCGTAACTCACCGGATGGTTCGTCCGATTCGGATCCACCGGGCACCGATACATCGACGTCCCACCCAGATAGCCCGCCAAACTACCGATCCATGACGCACGGTGATGCGCAACCTCTGGTAGGCAATCGTCAAAGTCTCCTGCATACAACTGCACAGCCACGCCAATCTGGCGCAAGTTATTGAGGCATTGACTTGTCCGCGCCTGTTCCTTTGCCCGACTCAATGCCGGTAACAACATCCCAGCCAAGATCGCAATTATCGCGATCACGACGAGCAATTCAATTAAAGTAAAAGCGGAGCGGGACGGTTTCATTAGATTTACAATGCCAGTAGAAAATAGCTTCCATGGCGACGCCCAAAAACACTGCCCCTAAAATGGCAGCAATGAACTGACCGCGTTTAGGCGGAAGCGATCAGTGGAAGATCACTAAACGAATCGAGGAGGAGGCAACGGCGGAGCTAGACTGCGTTGCAGTGCCACGCTATTGGGGTGGGAACCGAGCTTCTCAAAATCCAGAGGTAGAAAAATAAGTTGAGGCGTCAAGACCAGTATCAAAATCTGCTTCATCTCGCTCTTGGGGATCTTATCCTTCGTATCAGCCTCACGTCCCTTTTTCACCCATTGACACACCGAGCAGGGATGCAAGCCATCAAACGTCTTACTCAGTGCCATCGGCAACGAATCCGTCTGCGAATACCGGATCACCATCCCAACGAAAGCCGCCGATTGAATCACGGTCCAATGCAAACCCATAACTAGGGAAAGCATCACCGAGACGAAGACTTGGCTCCTGACAAGCTGCACGCCAATAACTAAACCACAGTTTCTCTAACCTGTCAAAGCCTCCCCTCCCCAGAATCCTGTGCCGCGAGACGCACACTTCACAACGGTTTGATGTGGGTGCAAATTGGAATTGTGGAGCCACAACTCATTCAACGTAATATGTTAGGTATAAATTCAGCAAAACCGAGTCCTTCGCCAAAGCGTCGCGGCTTTACCCTGATCGAGCTTCTCGTTGTCATCGCGATCATCGCGATTCTCGCAGGAATGCTTCTCCCCGCACTCGCCAAAGCTAAAACGAAGGCGCAAGGCATTTTGTGCATGGGCAACCTCAAACAGGTGATGTTAGCATGGCACCTCTACGCCACAGATAATAATGACCGGTATGTGGGCAGTTTCCACGGCGGCCTGGCTTCCAACCCCGAAGGTTGGACAGCGGCGGACATCGCCAACGCCCCTTGGGTGGCCGGTTGGTTAACCTGGGACACCAGTCCCCACAACACCAACACCCTTTACCTGACCACTCCTCGGTTCTCGAAACTCTCCCCCTATTTCGGCGGTTCCAAAAACCTTTTCAAATGCCCCGCTGACATTTTGGTGGGTCGGGCTCAAAAAGCAAAAGGCTGGACCTCCCGCGTGCGTAGTATCTCTGGGAATATCGGTGTGGGTGCCGGAAATGCTGAAAATGGCCCATGGGATAGCTATTATTCCCATGTGACTAAAGCGGCCGATTTCAAAATTCCTGGTCCCTCAGAAGTTTGGGTTTATCTCGATGAACATCCCGGCAGCATGAATGACGCTGGTTTCTTCAACCCTATGGGCAGCGGTCCTTCGGCGACAAGCTGGGTGGATATGCCTGGGAGCTACCACAACGGGGCGGGCGGGTTTTCCTTTGCTGACGGCCATTCTGAAATCAAGAAATGGCAGAAATCAGCCAAACAAAAAGCCATCGCTGATGGTGGGTTCAACGGCACGATGTCCGGCAAAGACCCCGATGGTCAATGGATGCGCGAGCACACAAGCCGCGTGAAGTAAATTTAGGTTTTCGGTTAGTTGGAATCGCAAAACCCGTCCCTAAGGGGACGGGTTTTTCCATTAGTTCTTCTGGAGAACCGCATTGGACTCCCTTAGTCTAGTTTTAGACATGCAATCAGCTCCACGAGTTTACATTCACTGCCTGCTGTTACTGGGCCGTGTTTCAAATCTACCCACGGTTTGGTCCAACGTTTTGGCGGGGTGGTGGATTGGCGGCGCCGGTTCTCTTTTCAATCTCATCCTTCTTAGTGCTTCTGCAACAGCACTTTACATCGGCGGCATGTTTTTGAACGATGCCATGGACGTCGATTTTGACCGCCAATATCGACCTGAGCGTCCTATTCCATCCGGTAGGTTCGATCTCGTTCACGTTTGGGTCTGGGGGGTTTCCCTGTTAACTTTCGGCCTCCTTCTGCTAGCCTTCATCGGTTGGGTGCCGCTAATCCTTGGCGGGTTCACAGTGGCCTCAATCTTGGTTTATGATTGGATCCATAAATCCACGATCTTATCACCCGTCATCATGGCGGGTTGTCGGTTTTTTCTATTTCTTACAGCAGCCAGCACAGGCGACCAAGGGGTTTCGGGCCTTGCTGTCTGGAGTGCTGTCGCTCTTGCCAGTTATATTGTAGGACTCAGTTATCTCGCAAAAAATGAGAGCCAAATGGGCCTGCTTCGTTACTGGCCGTGCCTCGCCCTTTTTGTTCCGATGGTTTTAGCGTGGTATGTCAACGCCGGTGATTACCGCCGTCCCAGCCAAATCATGCTCCTCGCCAGCGCATTATGGATCGTCCAGACCTTACGCCTCGCCTTTGGCTCCGCACCGGATCGTATGGGCCGGGCTGTTTCCAAACTTCTCGCAGGGATTGTCCTGATTGACCTACTTGCCCTGGGTGGAGGCCCACCCCATGTGGCTCTCGCGCTGGTCGCCCTTTTCCTTCTCTCCCTTTTGAGCCAACGCTTTATTCCTGCAACCTAAGTTTGGATCCATTTTTAACGCCACGCTTCCTCCGTTGCGGCTTCAACGATTTCAATTATATTACTTTCAGGGCGATGGGCCCTTTTTATGAAACAATCACCCGCCCAACTTTGGGAACGCTTCCAACAGTTCCAAACCGAATTTCCTACTCTAGGTCTCACCCTCGATTTGAGCCGGACCGCCATCGAACGATCCGCGATTGAGGAACTTCAACCTCGAATCTATCAAGCGTTCCTCGACATGGCGGCACTAGAGGCCGGAAGTCTCGCTAATCCTGACGAGAAGCGTCGTGTAGGACATTATTGGCTTCGTCATTCGGAGTTGGCTCCAGAAGAAAACATAAAAATTGAAATAAACAATATAAGAGACACAATACAAGCATTCGCCGCCCAAGTGCATTCCGGAACTATCGCCGCGCCGGGCGGTTCTTTCACTCATTTGCTCCTCATTGGAATTGGTGGTTCCGCATTGGGGCCGCAATTCATTTACCAAGCACTCGGATCGGCTTCAGATCGACTTCAAATCTCATTCCTAGACAACACCGATCCTGATGGCATGGACAAGGTTCTGAGCCACCTTCAACCGGTTCTCAATCGCACCTTAGTCCTCGTCATTTCTAAATCTGGCGGCACCAAGGAGACCCGCAACGGGATGCTCGAAACCAAAGCAGTATTTGAGCGGAGCGGCCTCGATTTCTCAAAACAGACGGTCGCAATTACGGGTTATGGCAGCGAATTGGATCAAGTTGCCAAACGTGACGGTTGGCTGGCTCGATTTCCAATGTGGGATTGGGTGGGCGGTAGAACGAGCGTCACTTCCGCAGTGGGCTTGCTTCCAATGGCGTTACAAGGTGTTGATATAGAGGCATTTATACAGGGTGCTTGCGAAACAGATGCCGTGACACGGACTCCCAATTATGACGCAAACCCCGCGATGCAATTGGCTGTGGCGTGGTATATTATCGGCGAGGGTCGTGGTGCGAAGGATATGGTTGTTCTTCCTTACAAGGATCGCCTTGAGCTATTCTCCAAGTATCTCCAGCAGCTCATTATGGAGTCAATCGGCAAGGAACTTGACCTGAGCGGCAATCGTGTGAACCAAGGAATTGCGGTTTATGGAAATAAAGGCGCGACCGATCAGCACGCTTACATTCAGCAATTGCGTGATGGATTGAATAACTTCTTCGTGACCTTTATTGAGGTGTTACGTGATCGCCAAGGCGAGAGCATCGAGGTTGAACCTGGCGTGACGAGTGGCGATTATTTGCAGGGATTCTTCCTCGGCACTCGTGAGGCACTTTATGAAAATGATCGTCAGTCGATTACCCTCACAATTCCCGAGGTGAGTGCCTATACTGTCGGGTTACTCATCGCACTTTACGAACGAGCAGTGGGTTTTTATGCCCAACTAGTTCATATAAATGCCTACCATCAGCCCGGGGTTGAGGCGGGTAAGAAAGCAGCCGGGGCGATTCTGGAGGTTCATCACAAAGTGATGGCTTTCCTCCAATCGCATGCAGGGCATGATTACACTGCTGATGAGATTGCGTCGGCAATTCAGTTACCCGCCCGAGCGGAGACCATTTTTAAGCTTTGCGAACGTTGGGCCTTTTCTGGGAAGGTAGGGAAGATTTCTAGTAGTCACCCAGCCGAGTGTCGATATCATCGACCTTTGGTTCTGAACGAGGCCCGTTGATGAGGACTCAATCAGAAGTTAACAATGTTCCACGTGGAACATTCGGTCGATTTCGGCGAGTTCCGAGGAATTAAGTGTCATGTTTGTTCATCCGACTCAATACGATGTGGTAGTTTTAGGTGCTGGCCATGCGGGCGTGGAGGCTGCGCTCGCGGCTGCACGCATGGGGTGTCACACCCTTCTGCTCTCCATTAACCTCGATACAATCGGCCAAATGTCCTGCAACCCGGCGATTGGGGGTCTGGCTAAGGGTCATCTTACCCGAGAAATTGACGCGCTCGGTGGCGAGATGGGCAAGGCAACCGACATGACGGGCCTTCAGTTTCGGATGCTCAACACCAAGAAGGGACCCTCAGTTTGGGCACCTCGGGCGCAGTGTGACAAGAAAGCGTACCAATTTCGACTCAAATGGGTCTGTGAGCGCCAAGAAAATCTGGATTGTAAGCAGGGCCAAGTCTCAAAGCTGTTGCACCGAAACGGTCAGGTAATTGGGGTCGAGACAACCTTGGATGTGCAGTACCTCGCCAAAACGGTCGTGGTTACCACAGGTACCTTCCTTCGAGGATTGATGCACATCGGCAGCAATCAACAGACAGGGGGACGATCGGGTGAGGCGGCAGCGTTGGGTCTCTCCGCTAGCTTGATCGAAGTGGGACTTTCGCTGGGCCGCCTCAAGACGGGGACTCCTCCCCGCCTTTCTCGGCGATCCATTGATTTTAGCCAGACTCAAATTCAACACGGAGAAGATCCGCCGCCGTTTTTCACTTATTGGAAGGATGATTTGTTCCACGTGGAACATTCTGGAGTAAACCCGATGGATATCGGGCATTCTGGTGGAAAATACCCTCCGGGATCGATCCTAGACCGAATTCAAGGCCAGCTTCCGTGCTATGTGACCTTTACCACGGATGCGACCGCCGCCACGATTCGAGAGAACATCCACAAGTCGCCCATGTATTCCGGCGTGATCGAGGGGGTGGGTCCGCGCTATTGTCCTTCAATCGAGGACAAGATCGTCAAATTTCCTGACAAAGAACGGCATCAGATTTTCCTCGAGCCAGAAGGGATCTCCACGGAGGAAATCTATGTCAACGGTTTCTCGACCTGTCTACCGATCGAAGTTCAGGTGCCACTCGTCCGAACGATCCTCGGTTGTGAGAATGCCGAGATCCTCCGCCCTGCCTATGCGGTCGAGTATGATTTCTCGTTTCCGACGCAGCTCCATTCTTGGCTTGAAACTAAGCCTTGCCGCAATTTGTTTTGTGCGGGCCAGATCAACGGTACCTCGGGATACGAGGAGGCGGCCGCTCAAGGATTGATGGCAGGGATCAACGCAGCACGGCGCGTCAAGGGATTGGATCCTTTGATTCTGCGGCGTGATCAAGCGTACATCGGGGTTTTGATTGATGATCTGGTGACGAAGGGAACCGTGGAACCTTATCGGATGTTTACGTCGCGTGCGGAATACCGGCTCTTGTTGCGCCAAGACAACGCGGATCTCAGGCTCTCCCAAATTGGCTACGACCTAGGACTTTTGCCCGATCGAAACTATCGGAAGTTTCTTCTAAAGACGGAGAGTATTCAGCGGGAGATGCAACGGATTGAGACGACTCGAATTGGGACAAGCACCTTGGAGCAAATGCTGCGGCGGACAGAGGTCACCTACGGCGATCTGCCGAGTCGCGACGAAACATTGTCGCCAGAAGTCATTCAGCAAGTCGAAATCAATGTCAAATACGAGGGTTATATTGATCGCCAAGAGTTTGAGGTAGAACGCTTTAAGACGTTGGAGGATAAGGGGATACCCGATTGGTTGGACTACGATTTGGTGCCAAGTTTGCGTACGGAGGCTCGTCAAAAATTGCACAAAATCCGACCCGCAACCTTGGGTCAAGCCGCACGGATTTCTGGGGTCTCACCTGCGGATGTGGCCTTGGTCATGGTGAGCATGAAGCGTGGACCGCGACCCATTGATCCGCCGTCCGATTGTTGCGAAATGTAATTATTAAAATAATTACGTCACTGAGTTAGAACCAATCGAAGTCGATAAAAGCGGGTGGTGCCGACTGTGGGATCGAGGATCCTCAACGCGCCCCCGTTGCTGGGTGCTTTCACCTCTTGAAGCGTTTGCCAAGTCGCACCACCGAGGGCCTCTTGAAACTGGACCTCGTAGGTGTGGTTTCCGATCGTGCTAAAGGTGAGATGAAGACCATCCGCCTGAAGCTCGGCACTAATCCCCAAACGACTACTGACATTGTGAGGGTCGGTTCCTGCAAGGAATTCTTGAACATTGGTTAAACCATCGTTATCGGCATCGAGTTGGGCATCAGCGAGGTTGTTTGGATCAAGATTGTGATCTCTTTCCCAAGAATCGGGCATGCCATCCAGATCGGAATCGAGATTTGGGGTGGAGAGGATGTTTGAGATGCCTGCCGTGGGACTCTCGGCCTTCCAATGGGCTGGATCATTGCCATAAAGAGCCAAATCAACCTTGTGCAAGGAGGATCCGGGGGTGAGTAACGGGTTCGGCCAAGGGCTGAGAATTCCGTAAGAGAGCTGATCCACGATGAGGTAGGGAACAAATCCGGCGTCGGGGTGGGGTGGTTGCTGGGGCGCATCAGCCCGAAGAAGCTCGAGGGTATCGCCTTGGTCTGAGAGTTGGCCGGAGTAAGGCCCAAACAGGCGCACGTTAGCGGGGATTGCGTAGGTGCGGATGAGGTTTTGAGTGAGTTCCGGCTCGCCTAGGGGGTCGAAGGGTAGGATCAAAATCAGCTCCTTGGGAAGCAACGTGATATTCGTGGGGAACGAATATCGGACTCCGCGATCGAGCCGCCACGTATGGGTAGGGATGGCAGGGTCGAACAGGGGGATCGGATCGCTGGTCGAATTCGCAAGCTCGATGAACTCGAGGTCTGCGGGATTCATCCCGGGGGGAGCGATGGGTTGGATCATGAGTTCGTTGATGACGACAGGCCCAACCAGGGGGGCGGAATTAGTTTGACCTACCCCTGTGCGAAAATCCTGAAGGGTGGTGGCATTATCGCGGCCAAAAGTCGTGCGGGCAAGGGGCGCAAAATCAACGCCCACACTAGTTGAGACTCGGCCGAAGGAGACGCCCCGAG
>Ga0114966_10003077_pt1 | contig 14773 bp, 13 predicted proteins | sample M_130207_XF_Meta_FD_87029 | JGI IMG/M metagenome (GOLD analysis project Ga0114966, IMG submission 87029) | Freshwater microbial communities from Lake Montjoie, Canada to study carbon cycling - M_130207_XF_MetaG | ecosystem: Environmental > Aquatic > Freshwater > Lake | place: Lake Montjoie... | reverse complement strand
GCGTTGCAGCCCTCGTGATCAAACGCCAGCGCACCGAGCGATGCGCGCATTTTCCACACTCCGAAGACGAGCAGCGCGCCGCGCAGCAGCAGGCCGTAGCAAGTCACGGCGTAGGCGAGAAACGGCCACCACGACGCCATCGCCGCGCTGTCCAGCGGTCTGATTCCCGCGTTGTAGGAAAACCGGCTCGCAACGATGTCCTCGATCACCGGATGCGCGTTCGGCGCGAACCACGACCACGGCGCCGCGAGCGTGGAGACGATGCCGTGTGCCGCCTGCGGGCTCAGGTCCAGCGTCGATTGCCAGCCAAAGGCCAGATCGGTCACGGCCACGTGCATGACAAGTACGGCGAAGATGCCGAGGTTGTAACCGACGGCAAAAATCTGCGTGACGATGAGAAACGGCCACGCGACGAGCGAGCCGTAGATTTCGCGCCGGCGCGCCAGGTCGGCCAGCGTCGCGCGCAGCCGGTCGCGTTCTTCGCCCGGCAGTTTGCGCAGCCCCGCACTGAGCGCCCAGCCGAGCGCGGTGAGGACGCTGCGCACCGGATGAAAGTCCTCGAAAAGGCCGGTGGTTGCGCGCGCCAACCAGATGAGCACCGCCGCGACGAGCAGCAGGATTTGCACGCCCACCGTCCAGCCGAGGAAGGTCGCCACGTTCACCGGTTCGCTGCCTTGGTAGTGGAGCAGCGTCGCGGTCACGCAGCCGCCGAGCACCAGTCCCGCAAGTCCGCCGAGGCTGGCCACGGCCTTGCCCGCGGCCGCGCAGCGCTGGCCAATCGTGCTCCGCGCACCCACGCGCCGGGCGAGCAGCCAGGCTCGAAAAACGCTCCGGCGGTCCGTCTCGCCACCCGGAGTGAGTTTGGGGCGAACGTGCTCCTCATAATACTCACGGCCATCCTCCGCAGCAGTCTCGCCCGCGAGCAGAAACTCGAAGTCGATGAGGTCAGCGATTTTCCAAGACGGGGATCGACTCACGGCATCTGACTAGTTTTCGCCGCAAGGAAAGTCATCCCGATTCTTTGCGCCGCGCAGCGTGGCAACGGACCGTCACACTCCCGGGGTCCGCTCCGTTTCGCGTGGGCGCGGGGTGGTGAAACGCTGCCTTACAACGCCGCGGTCAGTTTGATGATCTCCGCGAAGTCGCGCGCCACGAGGCTGGCTCCGCCGACGAGCGCGCCGTCGATATCGGGCTGCGACATCAACTCGGCGGTGTTGCCGGGTTTCACGCTGCCGCCGTATTGGATGCGCACCTTGTCGGCGGTGGCGCCGTCGGACATTTCGGCGAGCACTTTGCGGATGAAAGCGTGCGCGGCCTGCGCCTGCTCGGGCGTGGCGGTGCGGCCGGTGCCGATGGCCCAGACGGGTTCGTAGGCGAGCACGGTCTCGGTCAGCGCCTTCGCGTCGAGGCCGGCGAGGCTGCCGCGGAGCTGCTTTTCGAGCACCTGCTCGACTTGGTTCGCGTCACGCTCGGTGAGGGTTTCACCGATGCAGACGATCGGCTTGAGCGAGCCTTCGTGCGCGACTTTGGTCTTCCGGTTCACCGTTTCATCCGTCTCGCCGAAAAGCGTGCGCCGCTCGCTGTGGCCAAGGATGACGTAGCGGGCAAACAGCTCGCGAATCATCGCGGCGCTGATCTCGCCGGTGAACGCGCCGCCCTTTTCCCAGTGCATGTTCTGCGCGCCGAGCTTCACGTTTTGCACGTTGTTCAGCCGCTGCGAAACATGGGACAGCGCGGTGAACGGCGGGACGAGGACGATGTCCACGCGCTTCTCCTCGGCGACTTCGCGGAGGAAGGTGTCGAGGTAGGAGTCTGACTCGTTTTGAGTCATGTTCATCTTCCAGTTGGCTGCGATGATTTTGCGGCGCATGGCGGTGTTTTTTAAAACGGAAATTTCTTACTGATCGTTGAGGGCTGTGACACCGGGGAGGGCTTTGCCTTCCAGCAGTTCGAGCGAGGCGCCGCCGCCGGTGGAGGCGTGGGTGACTTGGTCGATCACGCCGAATTTCTTCGCCGCCGTCGCCGTGTCGCCGCCGCCGACCACGCTGATCGCGCCGCCCGCGGTCGCCGCGGCGATGGCGTCGGCCATGGACTTGCTGCCGCCGGCAAACGCGTCGAACTCAAACACCCCGGGCGGGCCGTTCCAGACGATCGTTTTCGCGCGTCCGATGACTTCCGCGAAGAGCGCGCGGCTCGCCGGGCCGCAGTCGAGCCCTTCCCAGCCGGCGGGAATGCCCTGCTGGTCCGTCGCGGGTTGGGTGTTCGCGTCGGGCGCAAACTTGTCCGCGCAGATGAAATCCACCGGCAGATGAATCTGCACGCCCTTGGCCGCGGCCTTGGCAAAAAGCTCCTGCGCGATCTCCGCGCCTTTGGCGTCGAAGAGGCTGTTCCCGATCTCCATGCCTTCGAGCACCTTTTTGAAAGTGAAGGCCATGCCGCCGCCGATGATGATCTCGTTGGCCTTGTCGAGGAGGTTGTTGATGAGCGGGATTTTGTCCGCGATTTTCGCCCCGCCGAGGATGGCGAGCAGCGGGCGCGCGGGGTTGTCGAGCACCGCGGCGAAGGCTTCGAGTTCCTTCTGCATGAGAAAGCCCGCGGCCTTCACCGGCAGGTCCAAGCCGACCACCGACGAGTGCGCGCGGTGCGCCGTGCCGAAGGCGTCGTTCACGTAGATGTCGCCGAGCTTCGTCAGGCTGGCGCGGAAGGCCGCGACCTTCGCCGGATCGGCGGATTCCTTCGTGCCGTCCTCGCGCTTCACCTTGCCCTCTTCCTCGATGTGAAAGCGCAGGTTTTCGAGCAGGACGACCCCGCCTGGCTGGAGGGCGGCGCAGGCCGACTCCACCTCGGGACCAACGCAGTCCCGGAGGAACTGCACCGGTTGGCCGAGCAACTCGGCCAGCTTCTCCGCGACCGGCTGCAGGCTGAGCTTTTCCACGCGCTGACCGTCCGGCCGCCCGAGGTGGCTGGCCAGCACGACCGCCCCGCCTTTTTCCAGGATGAAGCGGATCGTCGGCAGGGCCGCGGCGATGCGCTGGGTGTTGGTGATCTCGCCGGTTTTCTTATCCAGCGGGACGTTGAAATCGACGCGCACGAAAACGCGTTTACCGGAGACATTGACGTCGCGAAGAGAGAGTTTGGCCATGATGGGATGAGGTCGGGAAAAAGTGAGCGGGCGATAAAGCGCGGCACCTGCAAACATGGCAAGCACGAATGAGCCAGTGACGCGGAAAGTTCACTTGTCATCGGTGGTGCGCCACCTAATGCTCCGCCCTTTTTCCGACCCCTCCCGAGAGCCCATGAAACACTTTCTCTCCATCGAGTCCGCCACCGTCGCGGATTTGCACGCCATCCTCGCACTGGCCGCCGAGATGAAGACCACGCGCGGCAGCCACGCCGCGCATCCGCTGCGCCACCAGTGCTGGGCGCTGCTTTTTTCCAAAAGCTCCACGCGCACCCGCGTGTCTTTCGAGGTCGGCATCCGCGAACTGGGCGGCGATGTCCTTTTCCTCAATGCCAGCGAGATCCAGCTCGGGCGCGGCGAGCCGATCAAGGACACCGCGCGCGTGCTCGGGCGCATCATTCACGGGGCGGTTATCCGCACTTTTGCGCAGAGCGATGTGGAGGATTTTGCGCGCTTCTCGGGCATCCCCACGATCAATGCGCTGACCGACGGCGAGCATCCGTGCCAGATCATGGCCGACCTCCAGACCATCCAGGAGCGGCTTGGCGGTTACGCGGGAAAAGTGGTGACGTTTGTCGGCGACGGCGCGTGCAACATGCCCATCTCCTGGATGTGGGCTGCGGCGAAGTTGGACTTCGAGCTGCGCATCGCCGCACCGCGCGCCTTCCATCCCGCGAGCGAGATCGTGGCGCGGGCGTTTCCCATCGTGAAAGCACCCGTGGGAGCCGACCGCGACGCGCTGGCGGTGTATGAAACGGGGCGCGGCGGGCGGCTGGTCATCACGGAGGATCTCGAAGCCGCCGCCACCGGCGCAGACGTGCTCTACACCGACGTGTGGGTGAGCATGGGCAAGGAGGACGAGGCGGCTTTTCGCGCCGCGCAGTTTGGCCGCTACCAGATCAATGCCGCGCTCGTGGAGCGCGCGCGGCCCGGCGCGCTGGTCATGCACTGCCTGCCCGCGTATCGCGGCAAAGAAATCAGCGATGAAACGCTCGAAGCGCATGCCGACACCATTTTCGCCCAGGCCGAAAACCGTCTCCACGCGCAAAAGGCCATCCTCAGCCTGCTCGCGTGCTAAGGCGCGCGCAGGACGCGCTGCACTTTGGACTAAAGTCCTAGCTGCTTTGTGAGCGCGTCATCTCGGGATCAGATTTCCGGGTGGAGCACTCGACCCGAGTGCGGTCTTCGGCGACCCGCCGAGGACGCCGGAGTGCGCGGCGCTCCGGGATTCCCGCGGGAACGAACAGCCGCGCGCTCCCCGACTTGGCGGCGGGTCGCCGCCAAGGGCACTCGGGTCGAGTGCTCCACCCGGAGTGCGCGGCGAAGCGAGAAAAAGCAGCTGGGGCTTTAGTCCAAAAGCCCAGCCACCCTTTGGACTAAAGTCCCAGCTACTTTCCGAAATACGCGGGCTCGCGGCCGGGCTTCCACTTGATGTTGCAGCCGATGCTCGGCTTTTGCTCGGGATGAACCGCTGTGCCGGCGAGCACGGCGTCGAGGGCGGCGCGGAGGTCGGCCCCGTCGGCCTGGCCGCGTCCGGGGCGGGAGGCGTCGAGTTGGCCGCGATAGACGAGGCGGCGCGCGGCATCGAAGACGAAAAAATCCGGCGTGCAGGCGGCGCTGTACTCTTTGGCGACCACCTGCGTTTCATCATACAAAAACGGGAACGTGAAGCCGGCGGCGCGGGCCATCGCCGCGGTCGGCGCGGGTGCGTCCTGCGGATAGTTGGCCACGTCATTGGCGGTGATGGCGACCAGCGCGAGACTCCGGCCCGCGTAGTCCCGCGCGAGCCGCGCGAGTTCCGCCTGCACGTGGACGACATACGGACAATGGGCACACAGAAACATCACGAGCAGCGCGTTTTTCTCCGCGAAATCCGCCAGCGAGACCGTGCGGCCGCAAGCCACATCGGGCAGGGCGAAATCCGGTGCCGCTGTGCCGAGCGCCAGCATGGTGGATGAAACGGCCACAACTCGAAACGACAGCGGGGGCGAAGCGCCGTCAGTGCGTGGGCGCGAGTTGAGAATCCCAAGGATCCGAGCGCGGCGGCGGCTTGGGCACGCGACCGCTCAGGAGGGCTTCGGTCACGGCCCACTTCCAATTCAGCGAGCCGAGCTTGAGATTGCTGCGGTATTTCCGGGAGCCGCCATCATCGCGATCGCCGAACCGCGCGGGTCCGTAGTAGCGGTCGCGGGTGTCGGCGGAGGAGTAGTCGCCCCGATAGTAGCCCGGTCGGGAACTGCCATACGTCCGGGAGCCGGGGCGGCAACCTTGGACCCAGCGCCCATTGGAGGCATAGCCGCTCGAGCCGTAGTCGCTGCGGTAGTCGGTGCGGTAGCTCCTTTCATCCCCGATCCGGTAGCCGTAGTTTGGATAGCTGCGGTCCCCGTCATCGAGCCCGCCGCCGGAAACCCCTCGGCCGCTGCCATACGTCGTGCGGTCGCCCGTGCGGTCGTAGGTGCCGCCCGTGTAGGTGTGGTAGCGGTAGCGATCGGTCGGGTAGTAGTCCCAGTCGAAGCTGCGCAGCACGAAGAAATCCACCACGGCATACCATTCCTGCGTGGCGGGTTCCGCCCGCCGATTGTTCGCGTAGCGGGTATCGACCCGGTCATCGACCCACTTCACCCAAGCGGGAGATCCGACTTCGGGATGACCGGAGACATAGCGATAGCCACGGACGGATTTGGAATCGTAACTCTGCACGCAACCCGCGGCGAAAAGCAGCACGGCCGCGGACGCGAGAATATTGAAAATCGGAAGAAGTTTTTTCATGAGCTTACTCTGTGGCGGCAGATCAATAGCACGAGGCCGGTGATTTGGATAGATCAAAAAATTCTCTCGCACTCTTCATGCGCCGACCGTGTCTCGGCGAGGCGTGGGACGAAGGCATTGCCGTGCTGCTGGCTCGTCTCTAGCTTCGTCCGCTCCCATGCGTTTTCCGCTCCGTCATCTGGCAAAGCCCGCCTTTTTCCTCGCATTCGCCGCCCTGCTCGGCGGGCCGGCGTGCGAGCGGAAGGAGCCGATGGTAGAAAGGAGATTTCAGATAATAGTAGAGGAAAATACGCGATTGATTGCTGCGGTGAGAGCGCAGGATCCTGACTATCTGGCCGCCGGTTATGATGAAACTGCGAACAGCGGAGCAGGCGGATATTCTCCCGAAGGCATGCGGATACTTACGGCAGCGAACGCGGAACTCCGCGCCATCCTCGCCGGCGGCGAACGCGCCCGCGCCCTCGCGGCGAACAAAACCGTGCGCGCGGACATCGAACGCCAGGTCGCGGCGATTCGCGGGCCGGAATTCAAGAGGCCCGTGGACTACCAGGTCCTCAACCGCAAGGAGATCAAGCAGACCATGGCGGGCAAACTGGACGAGGTGTATTCCGAGAAGGAGTTCACAGACATGACCGAGGCGATGTCCGCGGTTGGCCTCCTGCCGACGGGCTACCCGCTGCGCGAGAAATACATCGACCTCCTCGGCGAGCAGGTCGCCGCTTTCTACGACCAGCACACCCACAAGCTCTACATGTACGAGGACGCCTCGCTCGACAACGCCCAGAACCGCGTGGTCCTCGCCCACGAACTCACGCACGCGCTCCAGGACCAGCATTTCAGCCTCAAGCGCCTGCCCCTCGAAATCAAAACCAACGACGACCGGGCCGTCGCCGCCAGCGCCCTCGTCGAGGGCGATGCCACGCTCGTGATGAGCGAGTTCATGCTCAAGAACCTGTCCAAGCAGATGCTCAAGGACAGCGTCGTCTCCTCCTTCACGCAAAACATGAAGCAGCTCGAAACCGCGCCGCGCTACCTCCGCGAGATGCTCGTCTTTCCGTATCTGCGCGGGCAGGAATTCTGCGCCACACTTTTCGGCGCGGGCGACTACGCGGCGGTAACGAAAGCCTACGCCGAGCCGCCCAGCTCCACCGCGCAGATCCTGCATCCGCAGAAATACCTCGCCAACCCGCGCGAGGAGCCCATCGCCATCGCCTGGTCGCAGCTCGAGGTGAAAGGCGAAAAGCCCGCCGCCGACAACTGCGTCGGCGAGATGGGCCTGCGCATCCTTTTCACCGAATGGCTCGACGCCACCACCGCCGAGCGCGCCGCGGCGGGCTGGCGCGGCGACCGCTACCTCTACTACCCCGGCGGCCAGGCGCTCGTCTGGAAAACCGTGTGGGCCACCGCCGCGGACGCCGCCGAATTCTTCGCCGCCGAGCAGCAGCTGCTCACCAAGCGCCACTCCCCTGCCCGGCCGCGCACCACCCAGTTCACCTTTGAGGCCGACACCCCGCGCATCCTCCGCCTCCGCCAGACTCCCGCCCACGAGGTCATCCTCATCGACACCGCGAGCGCCGCCTGGGCCGACGCGCTCGAGACCCTCCGCTGACCGCGCCGCCTACGAGAGCGCTCGCCGCACCGCGCGGCGCGTCACCGCGTCCGGCGAAAAGCGGCGGTAGGCCTCGCGCAGGATCGCCGAGACCGATATGCGGCGGGACGGACGCTGGGAGGATGGGGATTTTCCGCTGGGAGTCGGGCTTTCAGATGACATTTTCATGGGCAACTTAGAAAGCAGGAACGATGCAACCGCGTGGCGCAATTGTTACGACGAGGTGAAATCTGCCCCCGCCCCGGCGAGAGCCGTTGCCTTTAGCCCCCGCCCGCCCCTTTACTGTCCCCATGAAACACTACCGCACTGGCTGGATCTCCGATGTCCACCTCGGCACCCGCGGCAGTCAGGCCGAGGCGCTGCTCGACTTCCTGCGCGACCACGAGTTTGAGACCCTCTACGTCGTGGGCGATCTCATCGACGTGTGGCAGCTCCGGCGCGGCATCTACTGGCCGCAGGCGCACAACGACGTCATCCAGAAACTCCTCCGCGCCGGGCGCAAAGGCACCCGCGTCATCTACATCCCCGGCAACCACGACGAATTCGTCTCCGGCTTCATCGGCCACTTCGGCGCTGTCGAGATCCTGCCCCGCGACATCCACACCACCGCCGATGGCCGCCGCCTCCTCGTCATCCACGGCCACGAGCTCGACACCGTCATCCAGAATATCAAGTGGCTCGCCTACGTGGGCGACGTCGGCTACCAGCTCCTCCTCAAGCTCAACACCCCCGTCAACGCCGCCCGCCGCCTCCTCGGCCTCGGCTACTGGTCCCTCAGCGCCTACGTGAAAAAGAGCGTCAAGAACGCCGTCAGCTTCATCGGCGAGTTTGAAAAGGAGATCGTCCACTACGCGACCAGCGACAAAGTGGACGGCGTCGTCTGCGGCCACATCCACTCCGCCGCCATCCGCATGATCGGCACCACCGCCTATTATAATAGCGGCGACTGGGTCGAAAGCCTCACCGCCCTCGTCGAGCACGCCGACGGCCACATCGAACTCCTCACCCACCGCCTCCCCCTGCCCGGAGGCAAAGCTCCGCCGCGTCCCGCTGAGCTGGAGGAAAGCCCCACGCCCACCGTCGCGGGCACCACCGAGCCGATCTCCGTCGCCTCCGGCGTCTGAGCCCCGCGCTCGGCTTCCGAGCGACACACTCCAGACTGCCGAGCCTCACCCGGCGGATGCTGTTTGGCTGTGGCCGCGAGGTTTTGGAGTGCGCCGAGGCTCCGGCGCTTTGAGGGGCGGGGCTCACTCCGAAAGCGGCGCAGCCGCGCCGCACTCCAAAACGCTGTCGCGCGATAGGGGCGTGAGCGGTGATCTGGGATGGCGAAGCGCCTTTCCACCCAGCCTCACACCGCCGCCCACTCGGTGGTCAGGGAGTGGGTGGTGACGGCTTGCTGGACGTTTTTGAAGGCGATGGGGGCGGTCTGGCGAAAGGCGGCGCGGGCGGCGGGATCGAGATCGCGGCGAAACTCCGTTCGGGATGACGGGTTGCTTGGGGAGGGGCGGCCCGCTGAGAGAAAATGGTTACGACCGGCGCCCCACGAGGAGACGCCGGCCGCCCCAACCAAGGAGGGCGCGAGGATACCTACTTTGGGGGATTCAGCACGACATAAGTTCGTTTGCCGCGTCTTTCGATGTTTAGGACCACGCCTTTGCCCGATTTGGCGTCGCCGGAGGTGGCGAGCGCGGCGGCGCAGGCGGTGGCGTTGGCCACGGGGTTGGTGCCGACTTCCGCAATGATATCGTCGGCCAGGATGCCAGCTCTCGCGGCGGGGCTGTCGGCGACGATCTCGGTGACCTGCGCCCCGGCGGGCTGGGCATCGCGCAGTTTCATGCCAAAGTTTTCCAGCGTGTCGCCGGTCTTTTTGGGGGGCGGCCGGACCGCTTTCGAGACGGTGGCGGGCAGCTCGCCGGTGGGCACGGCGATTTTCAAAAAGCTGCCGGCCCGCCAGACGGTGAGCTGCACGGCTTGGCCGATCTTCGCTTTTACCACCTCGCGCTGCAGGTCGCGCGCGGTGGCGATCTTCACGCCGTCCACTTCGGTGATCACATCCGCCGCTCGCAGGTCGGACTTCGAGGCGGGGGCATTGGCCTCGATGGTCTCGACGACCACGCCTTTCTCCACGCTGCTGATCTGGTCGCGGAGCCGGGTGTTTTCGCCGAGCGTCTCGATGCGGATGCCGAGCCAGGCGCGCTGCACTTTGCCCGAGGCGAGGAGTTGCTGGCTGATGTCGCTGAGGGTGGCGGCGGGGATGGCAAAGGCGAGGCCGCGCCCGACGCCGTTGATGAGGGTGTTCATACCGACGACTTGGCCCGCCACGTCGAAGAGAGGGCCGCCGCTGTTGCCGGGGTTGATGAAGGCGTCGGTCTGGATGTAGTCCTCATAGAGGATGGTCGTGGAGGTGGGACCGAGGAGGTTGGTGCGGCCTTTGCCGCTGACCCAGCCGACGGTGAAGCTGTACTCCTGGTTGAACGGCGTGCCGATGGCGCAGACGAGTTGGCCCACGCGGAGCGCGGCGCTGTCGCCCATCTCGACGGCGGGCAGGTCTTTGGCCTCGATGCGCAGCACGGCGATGTCGGTTTTGTCGTCGGTGCCAATGACCTTCGCCGGAAAGGCGCGCCCGTCTTTCAGCCGCACACGGAGCTTCTCGGCATCGGCGATGACGTGGTGATTGGTGATGATGACGCCATCGCCGCGGATGATGAAGCCGGAGCCCTCGCTGCGGGCCGGCGGCGCGGGGAGTTTCCACGCCGGGTCGCGATCTTTGCGGTCATCGAGGAAAAACTCGAAGCCCTTGAGCGCCTCGGTGTCGTCGGGGTCCGTGCGTTTCGTGGCCTCGATCACGACCACGCTGGGCGCGACTTTTTCAAAGATCTGGACGAAACCTTCGTCGATCGTTTTCAGCAGACTCAGGGCGGCCGCTCCTTTTTCGCCATCCGCTGCGGACAGGCGACCGGCGGTGAACGCGACGAGGGCGAGAAGGGTGGCGGCGGGGCGCATGGCGGGCGATAGGACAGCCCGTGCGGGGCGGTGTTCAACTACTTTCTGCGCGGCGCGGGTGGACGGCGCGGGCGAGGTCCGCTATCCACTCCGCCGTGCGCCGCTACCTCGAAATCTATTGGCTGATGATCCGCAACTCGCTGATCCGCGAGATGAGTTTCAAGGCAAACTTCATCCTCTGGATGATCGTGGAGCTGCTGTGGTTCGCGGGGCAGATGCTGTTCCTCGAGGTTCTCTACGGGCACGTGGACGATATCGGCGGGTGGTCGAAATGGGAGTGCGTGCTCCTAGTCGGTACGCACCAGATCATCGCGCAGGTGTTTCAGGCGTTTTTCTACGTGAACCTCGCGGCGCTGCCGGACCTCATTCGCACGGGGTATCTCGATCTCATGCTGCTGCTGCCGGTGGACGCGCAGTTCGCCGTGTCCACGCGGAAGTTCGGCATGGACAATATCGTCAACGCGCTGGTCGGCGTGGGCATCGTGGTGTTCTCGCTTTTCAAACTCGGCGTCGTGCCGCAGGCGCACCAGGTCGTGCTCTTCATCGCGTGCATCCCCTTCGGCGTGGCCGTGCATTACGCGATCCTTTTCGGGCTGTCCACGGCGGCCTTCTGGATCGTGAAAGCGCAGGGACTGATCTACGGCTACTTCAATGTCTTCAACGCCGGGCGCTACCCGGACACGATCTTCCGCGGCAAAGACCTGTTCAGCGGCCTTTTCAAATTCGTCTTCAGCTACATCATCCCGGTCATCATCGTGGCGAACGTCCCCTCCCGCGTCCTCGCGCGCGGCTTCGAGGCACCGTGGCTCGGGCTGGCGCAACTCGTCGGCGCGTCGCTCTTCATCTTCACCGCCACGCGGCTCTTCTGGAACTTCGCCTTGCGGCGGTATTCGTCGGCGAGTTCGTAGCGGGTTAAAAAAGCGCGCACTTTGGGCGCGCAAATCGCCGCTGTCGCGTGCCGTTTGCCCACCCCTGTTCCGACCGTGGAAAAAAGCGGGATTTCGCCCTTGCGCCCCAAGTTGATCCCACTTATCTAACGCCCCTCAAATTTTCCCGAAACGCGAGAAACCAACGATCTCCCCACATTTTATGGCCAAAGCCAAACCAGCAAAGCCCGCTGCCAAATCAGCAAAGCCCGCTGCCAAATCGAAAAAAGCCGCGCCCGCGAAAGCGGCGAAGAAGGCCGCGAAACCCGCGACCAAGGTGAAAGCACCAGCCAAAGCCACGAAGCTAGCCAAGAAGAAAGCCGCAAAACCAGCGAAGCCCGCCAGGGCGGTCAAAGCCGCAGCGAAACCGGTGAAGCCGAACGGTTCCGCAAATTCCAAATTGAAACTTAAAATCAAGAAACCCGCCGCCCAGAAAAGCACCAACGGATCCGTTGCGCCCAAACCTGCCGCCCCCAAGCCCGTGGCCCCGAAGATCAAAGTCAAACTGACCCCTTTTCTTCTCAAGCAGCAGGACCACCTCCTCCAACTCCGGGACTCGCTCCTCGATACCATGGCTGGCGTGGCCAAAGACAATCTCCGGTCCCGGGCCGAGGGCAGCGAAGCGAGCGCCTTCGGCATGCACCAGGCCGATGCCGGCAGCGATGCTTACGACCGCGATTTCGCGCTCAGCCTCCTCTCGCAGGAGCAGGACGCCCTTTACGAAATCGAGGAAGCACTCAAACGCCTCGAACTCGGCACCTACGGCGTATGTGAGATCAGCGGCAAAACGATTGCCGTCGCCCGCCTCGAGGCGCTGCCGTTTGCACGCCTCACCGTCGAGTGCCAGGCGCAACTCGAAAAAACGGGCAAGGTTTCCCGCGCCCGCGTCGCTGTCACCTCCCTCTTCGGTCTGACCGACGAAGAAGCGGGGGAAAAAGATGAAGAAGAAGAACCGGTCAGCGATACCAAGGAATAAACAATTATGGCCCGCGATTTCATCATCCTCGAATGCACGGAGGCAAAAGCCGAAGGCAAACCCGTCTCGCGCTACATCTCCACGCGCAACAAAAAGAGCCCGAACACTCCGAACCGGCTCGAAAAGAAAAAATACAACCCGAACCTGAAGCGCCACACGCTTCACCGCGAAACCAAGTAACCGTCCCGACCTATGCAGCCCAAGACACCGCAACGCCGCACCAATTTCCGCAAGGCCAACCGCTCGATGCCGCGCCGCCGCATCGACATCGCCCTCGACGCCCTCGACTACAAGAATCCGGACATCCTCAAGCGGTTCGTCACCGAGAGCGGCAAGATCCTCGCCCGCCGCCTCACGGGCATGCCCGCGCACTTCCACCGGAAGATCACTCGCGAGATCAAACGCGCCCGCGCCGCCCTGCTCATGCGCTGATCGCGGGCCGCAAGCCGCTCTGTTTTCCCAAAGGACGCGCCACCGATGGCGCGTCCTTTTTGCGTCCGGGCGGAAAACTCAAAATCCGCGCCGCGAATTTCCCCTTGCCGCCCGGCCCCATGTCGCTTACCTCAGCGCCGGATGTTGGGGAAGCCATGGGCGCAGCGCGCTCGCTTTTTCCTCACCAGTTCACCGACAGATGAGCAGATTCTTCTCCCTTCTTCTACTCCTCGGCGACGCTCTCCCGGCTTTGCGGCGACTCTTTTGGTCGCGCACCGGGCGGCACGGACGGACGCTACACCCGGCGGCCTCCCCGACATCCCCCGGCGAAGTTTTCCGAAGGTCTCCAACCCGCAGTTCTCCCGCCCCCGCGAGAACCCACCGAGACACGACGGACCGTGCACCCCGCGTGCGCTTCCTGGGCACCTCAATGCCTCAAAATAGAAATCCCAAACATGAGATCGCAAGATTCCCGCGGTGGCTCCGGCCGTCGCTCGGGACGCGGCCCGCGCCGCTCCTCCTCACGCTCCCACGACCGCAACGACCGCAACGACCGCAACGACGATCGCGCCCCGCTGCGTCCGCCCGTCCAGAAATCCTTCTGGCAGAAGCTCATCAGCTTCTTCAAGTCTGACGCGAAACCCGCCGGCAACGGCTCGCGCCCGGCCTACCCGCCGTATCAAGGCGGCAGTGGCAACGGCAACGGTCGCTCCGAGAACCAGCCCGCGCGCAAAATCGAGCTCCTCGACGTCACCACGCCGAAGCTCTACGTCGGCAACCTCAGCTTCAGCGCGACCGAGACCGATCTCGAAGAACTCTTCAACGGCGTCGGCATCGTCCGGAGCGCCGAGATCGCCACCCACCGCGACACGGACAAATCGAAAGGCTTCGGCTTCGTGAGCATGAGCACCGTGGACGAAGCGAAACGCGCCGTCACCGAGTTGCACGACAAGGCCTTCATGGGCCGCAAGCTCGTCGTCAGCGGAGCCAAAGCCGAGCGCGAGACCGACTACCGCGGCTGAGCCCACGTCCGCACGCATCGACTCCCGGAGGCCCGCCAGCAGTGGCGGGCCTCTTTTTTTGTGACACATCGCCAGCGGCGGGTGACAACTACCCTAGCCCAATCGCCGCCCTCCGTGTCGCCCGTCACCACTCCATTCTTCATCATCGCCGGCCCCACAGCCGCCGGAAAATCCGATGTCGCCGTCGCCGTCGCCGAGCGCTGCGGGGGCGAGATCGTGGGCGCGGATGCGTTCCAAGTTTACCGCGGGCTCGACCTCCTCACCGCCCAACCCACACGCGCCCAACGCGCCCGCGTGCCGCATTATTTGCTGAGCGAAATCCCCCTCACCCAGTCCTTCGATGTCGCCCAATATCTCCGCGCCGCCAGCCTGCGCCTCGCGGAGATTCATGCCCGCGGGCGCGTGCCCATCGTCGTCGGCGGCACCGGGCTTTACCTGCGCGCCCTCACCCGCGGCCTCGCCGATCTGCCCGGCGCGGATGCCGATCTGCGGGCGCGTTTGGAAAGCCAGCCACTCGGTGAGTTGCAGCGCCAGCTCACGGCACTCGACCCCACCGCCGCCGCTCAGCTCGATCTGCAGAATCCCCGCCGCGTCATTCGCGCGCTGGAAGTCTGCCTCGTCACCGGACGTCCGTTTTCCAGCTTCCGCGAGCAGTGGAGCGGCCCGCCATCCGGCGTCCGCGGCGTCGTGCTCACGCGGGAACGCACCGCCCTCCTCACCCGCATCCACGAGCGCACCGAGGCGATGTTCGCCGCCGGAGTCGTGGAAGAAGTCCGCGCCGCCGGTGAGGTCGGCCCGACCGCGAGCCAGACCATCGGCCTGCGCGAAATCCGCGCTCACCTCGCCGGCCAGCTC
>Ga0114966_10003076_pt1 | contig 14782 bp, 13 predicted proteins | sample M_130207_XF_Meta_FD_87029 | JGI IMG/M metagenome (GOLD analysis project Ga0114966, IMG submission 87029) | Freshwater microbial communities from Lake Montjoie, Canada to study carbon cycling - M_130207_XF_MetaG | ecosystem: Environmental > Aquatic > Freshwater > Lake | place: Lake Montjoie... | reverse complement strand
TAGGTGGGTGTCGGTGTTGAAGTGGGCGTGGGTGTCGGAGAGTAGGTGGGCGTCGGAGAGTAGGTGGGTGTCGGAGAGTAGGTGGGCGTCGGAGAGTAGGTGGGTGTCGGAGAGTAGGTGGGTGTCGGTGACGGAGACGACGTGGGCATCGTATGGGGCGTTGTGGTGGGCACAACAGGAGGCGTATAGGTGGTGGAGGTCTTCTTTGGAAGGAGCAGGAATACCAAGAGAAGAACAATAAACACGATGAGAAGGACCGCATCGGTGACAATGAGACCAACGACGAATCGGTTCATGATGACGTGTATTTTTATTTTGTTGATGAAAATAAAAAATAAATTTTTTTATGACGCTCCATAATGTTAATCATTCCTTGTCCCTCGGCATCGAAATAACGAATGCCTTGGTGGTGGTGCTCCTGGTATACGGTCTTTTATTCTGTCCAAATTCCCGTATTGTCTTTTTGTGTATTTTTCTCGCCGTGTTTGGGATCTTTTTAGGACAGGTTTCTCACTACTGTGTCGTGGACCACGTCCAGTACACCATGAGTGTGACCCCGGATACGTTTCCGCGCAACCGTTTCGAAATCCTGTCGGACAAGGTCGGGACCGCTACAAGAGTGGAACCCAATGCCATCTACCTTGTCTTGCTCGTCATGATGCACGTCGTAGTCCTCGTTGGATTTTTTAGGCTCTATACCATGCTTTTAAAGGAAAAAGATTTCTTGTAGGCGACCATGACAAGACAAATAAACTAAACTATGCAAAAAAAAAATATTTTGTTTCACATAAAATTCAATATGAAAAAAGATTTCTACTTGCGCCTCGTGGAACAGAACGCATTTCCTATTGGTACCGAGGATTGTTATTATTTGATACAAACATATAATCTCTACCGATGTCCGCAAAGCCAGGTTTCCACGGGAACCGCCAATCTGCAAAGCTGGGTCTACACCGGAGGCTACGGGATAGGTACGATGAATATTGTCCCTAGTAACAACAAACCCTTCTTTTTTACCGCGTTTGGACAATTCCCCGCCCTTCCGTCGGGAGGCTACGATTTCAGTTTTGTGTATGAAACCATTGGTGTTTTGGGTGGGAATAATATTCTTACCGGAAAAACAACCATTGAGAAAATCGCTTGTCCCAAAAATACTTTCAAGTTAACGTTGGAGTCTTCTGTCGTCGAAAATTGGGAACCCACCCAATATACGCACCAGTCCTTTTTATTCAAGGATCGCGAGGCATATATCAATCAGGTCAGTCAGCAAAATCCTCGTTCCATTTATCGACTTGGGCAGTATGACATGTATAGCCTCCAGACGGGAACTCTTGTTGGTAAAATATATTATCAGGTTTATGGAGACTCTCTTACCAATACTGGGATTGGGTATGAAGTTCTGTATATGAAGGATAGCATCTTTTTTGCCAATATTCAGCCAAGTTATAATGATATTCTTTCCCCGACGACCATATTAAAAAGCGTGGAAGGGTGTATTACCGGTGGTCAACGGTTTGTGAGCTATATCAATTATGGAAGCTTTTATTATAATATTTTTCCACAAACGACGGATGTGGCCATGGGATTTTATTACAATACTACTTCCTCTGCACAACCCGTCACGACTCATAAATTTCCCGTATTGCTGACGGAGAAGCAAACACAAGTGTTTGTTTTTTCCTCTAGTGGCAATCCACAGTCGGTGATACGCCTCGGAAAATATACCATGTTAAAACCAGATACGAAAGAAACATTGGGAACCGCTTATTTTCAAACCTACGTGGTGTCCGAAACCGATGGAATTGGATTCTTCGTGTACCAGTTTGAAGAAGGGGGTGTTCTGTTTGGAAGCTTTTTGACTATCTTGGAAAACCCTTTTGACCCTGGGTCCACGGCATCACCCGAAGTTTCCATTACCTGCACTTCAGGTGAACAGTTCCAAGACACGAATTGGGGTTACGCAAGAGGTCGAAATGTATCGGAAACCGATATTCTTACCACCTTCTATTTAGGAAACAATACGTCGAGTCCATTATAAAAATTAGGACGCTTCCTCCAGTAGTATTTATTTACTGGAGATGGAAAGTGTTGGTTGAACTATCACCCTTTATTACACATGTGTATACACATAAAAAATATTCGTGAGGTGCTACTATGCATCACATGAAAAAGGTTTCCTCCAGGAACCCACTGATTTCTCCGTCGGGGTGTTGGGCGGTATACACGATGACGCCCCATTTCTCGTTATCCAATAATTGCGAAAATACGGTAAAGGACATCTTATTCGCAAATTCGGTGAACGGGACATGTCGTGCCACGAGTGTCCCGCTGAACGCTTTCTGGGAGATGGTCGGTCGTTCCCACAAGATGACCACCTCGGGTCCGATAGTGTCGTCCTGGATGCGATGGAGGGAGGCACGCGTCCCCGAGGACAACCTTCGTACCTTGATGAGAATATTCAGTCCGGTCTCGTCCACCGTGCCCGATACGAAACCCGAGGCGTGTGTTTTTACGACGGGGTCGAGAAACGCACCTTCCAGGTCGGCATCAAAAAAGTAGAGGGCTGGTTCTTCACCTTCTTCCTCGACGGAACGCGGAGGTTGCAAGAAGCCGTCCATGTCCTCTTTCCCGAAATCGGACAATTCCGGACACTGCAGGACCGAGTCCCTTGTTTCCTCCATGTACTGATTGTAGCTGTCCAGGGTTGCGTAGTTTGGTTTCATTTTATTTTGAAAAAAAAAAATTTTTAAAATCCGACCAAATAAAAATGAGAAATATATCCGTTTGGCTCCTCGTTCTTTCCATTCTTTTCATCATTGGTGTCATTTTCATGGCCGTCTACCTCCCCTCCAACAATGTCCAGCTCCAGGGACCGAGTCACCCCACGATGATACCTTTCCCGACAGACAGTCCGACCGAGTCACCGACTAACTAACTTACTAACTATTCAATCGTATCCTATCTTATGGCCTGTGTATGTGTGTGAATTAAAAAAAATTAAAAAAAAATAGTATATTTTTTTTTTAGGAAAAAAAAAAAAACAAAAAAAAACGATGACGTTCTGGACTTTTTTTTCCGTCATTCTCACAGTGTTTCTCCTCACTACATTAGGGTTTATTGTCATTGTCTTGTTAAAAAATCCAACGTTTATCCATGATAATCAAGACGCTTTTGAAACGTTATTCATGCGATGGATAGCCTTTGGGCTCGTGGTTGGAGCTATTGTGTTTACCTGCTTCTTTTACGCCTTTCTCGGGGGCAGTTCCCAAAAGCCTGAAACGACGAAACCTGTCCAACCACAGGACAAAGTCGACGACGACGAGGAAGAAAATTATACCCCCGTAGAGAATTTCCACTAATTTTTCTTTTCAAGGCATTTAAATGCATCTTTGCTTCCCAAGAAAAGAAAAATGAAACGCGCCGTGTTTGGTCTGTTGTGCCTGTGTGTACACCGTTCTAGCGCGTTTTCACCCCTTTCCCCTCGTAGCCCGTTGCCCACGCTCCCCTCCACGTCGATAACCACAACAGTGGTTTCGGAATCACAACAACAAAAGTCACCCAAGGAGATTATCGATTCGCGCACCCTTTCCCATGAAATCCTCCAGCACCGCATCGACCATATTTTGGTCAGCTCGGACCTCACCAAGATCATCTCGGAAACGGTGGGCGAAGACGTGCGCATCACCGACGCCAGTCCGTTCATTACCTCCAAAATCATGGACCAGGCATTCCAGAACAACGTGCTCGTGGAGGTGGGTGCCGACCCCAAGGCGTGGATGACCGTTGCCGGGTCGGTGCTCCAAGGGTTCCTGTACGTCCCTTTTCTTTACCTTGGGTTTACTGTTCTGACAGGGTTGTCTCGCATCGCGTCCCGAGGCGCGAACCTGTTTCCTCGACCGGGTGGTGGAACGGGTAATGGGATGTCCGGGATGCCCGGGATGTCCGGGATGCCCGGCATGCCTTCCAATCCCTTTGGTTCTTCTAGCGAAGAGGACAACGACATTGTGATCGAACCCGTTCGTTTGGAAGATTGGGCCGGGTCCCCCGAGGTTCTCCGGGAATGTTCCGAGATTGTGTCCTACCTGAAAGACCGTCGACGGTTTCTCCAAATGGGTGCCAAGATTCCCAAGGGAATATTGTTGGATGGGCCACCCGGAACGGGCAAAACCCTGTTGGCCAAGGCGATTGCGACCGAGGCCAACGCGACGTTTATTTCCATGTCGGGTTCCGAGTTTGTGGAGATGTTTGTAGGCCTCGGCGCGGCGCGCGTCCGTGAATTGTTCAAAGACGCGAGAAAACAAAAACCTTCCATCCTCTTTATCGACGAGATTGACGCGGTGGGTCGTCAGCGCGGGACGGGGATCAATATGGGCAACGACGAGAGAGAACAGACCCTCAACCAGCTTTTGGCGGAGATGGACGGTTTCCGGGAGAACGACGACATTATTGTCCTGGCTGCTACCAACCGTCGCGATGTGCTGGACGCCGCTCTCCTTCGCCCTGGGCGTTTCGATCGTTTGGTCAACGTGCCGTTGCCGGACTATGAATCGCGAGTCAAGATTCTGGAGGTGCATGGAAGACGCAAGAACTTGAATCGGACCGAGATTAATCTCCAAAACATCGGGCTACAGACGGGAGGGTACTCGGGGGCCGGTCTCCAGAATCTGTTGAACGAGGCAGCGCTCCTCGCGGTGCGCAAGAACGAGACCATGATTTCGAGAAACTCGGTCAACGAGGCCCTTGAAAAACTCATGGTGGGCATCCAGAAAGAGGTGGACACGCGTTCCGTCGAAACCAAACGCCTTGTCGCGATTCACGAGGCAGGCCACGCCGTGATTGCCCTTTTATTTCCCGAGTATTTCAATTTCGTCAAGGTGACTATCCAGAATACGTACAGCGGGGCCGGTGGATACACTATTTTTACGGACAAGATGGAAACAGTGGAGAATGGTTTGTACAGCAAGGATTATCTCAAGAAAAGACTTCGTGTGCTTCTGGGAGGCCGCGCGGCCGAGAGTTTGTTTTATGGGGACGATTTCGTGACGGTGGGCGCGAGAGAGGATTTGAGGCAGGCTGCCTTACTCAGTCGAAGCATGATTACACAATACGGTATGGGAGAGCATTTGGAGAACTATTGCAACCCCTACGACAACAACGACACCCCGTTTATGGGAAGGACGTTGGGAACGTCTTCCCACCACGTCTCCGAGGACCTTGCCGCAAGCGTCGACAAGGAATCGCGTTTGCTCATCAAGGAGGCGTACCAGGAGACACGCAAGCTTCTGAAGGAAAAAGAGGGGCTCATGAATACGATAATCAGCGGTCTGATGGAGAAAAAGACGCTGTATCCGGAGGATATCGAGGTAGTATAATTTTATTGGATGCATGCTACGATAAAGTGTGCAATGTATTCACTCCACTCTGGCTTCAAAAAGTGATTGATTGGTTCCTTTTTTTTTCCAGAGTTTACCAGACCTTTTGAAAAAGAATACGTTGGTTGCCCGATTCTTTTTCTATTCTCATTTTATTTTTCACTACATCATTACAGAATGTCCGACTGCTGCGCCATCTGTACCGACCCTTTCAACAAGATTAGAAAGGCCGTGGGTTGCCCCCGTTGCCCGCATGTGGCGTGCTCACGCTGTGTCAAGACCTATCTCCTGAACAACACGGTCGAGCCCCAGTGCATGTCCTGTAAAGCGCCGTGGGACATGGACTTTGTGCGAAGAAACCTCTCCAAGAGCTTTTTGGACACGGGGTACAAGAAGCACCAGGTCTCGACGCTCTTGTCAAGAGCGGAGGCGTCCCTGGGCGACCTGCAACGCTTCGTCCCCATCAAGACAAGGCTTTTAGAAATCCAACAAGAGGCCCGCGCCCTCCAACTCGAAACCAAATCGACGGAAAGAAACAAGCGCCTTCGAATCCTCCAAGAAGAAAAATGGGCGCTCGAACAACAGTGGGCTTCCCCTACGACTATGACTGTCGCTACAACTGCTACGGCTACGTTTTTCATGGCGTGTCCTCGCAAAGAGTGCCGGGGACGAGTCTCTACGGAGTACCAGTGCGGTCTGTGCGAGCGCCGGTTCTGTCGGGACTGCCATTCGGAAGACAATGACGCGCACGAGTGTTCCAAGGAGGACAAGGAAACGGTCCGGATGCTCAAGGAGAACACCAAGAATTGTCCCGAGTGTCACGAGGGCATTTTCAAGGAATACGGGTGTGACCAGATGTGGTGCACGCGGTGTCGTACGTGCTTCTCGTGGAAAACAGGCAAAAAAGAGCATGGTCCCATTCACAATCCCCACTTCTTTGAGCACATGTTCCAGCAGAATGATGGGGGTCACGGTGGTGGACAGGTCTTACAACAACAACACGGCTTTCCGCGCTACGGCTTTCCGCGCTACGACCGTCTCGTAGAAAAATGGGCGCGTCATTTTCTCCAAGAAACCCGGGATTTCCTGAACAATATGCACCGGCTCGTCAACCATGTACGGTTCGAAGACCTACCCCGTCTGCAAGAAACGATTAGAAACCACGAGACCTCGGAGCAAAAGAAATGGGGGGTCGAGTATCTACGCCACAAGGTGACGCGGGAGGCGTGGGGTCAGAAGCTCTATCTTGCGCATCGCAAGACGCAGAGGAGGCAGGAGATGTACGAGATTCTCCAGACGGTGGTAATCGTCACGTGCGAGTTGTACCAGCGGTGGTTCTACAACGAAATCGAAAGTGTCGAGTTTCTCGTGTCTCTTCGGTCGCTCCTGGCAGAGACCAATAAGACTATCGGAGAGCATAACAAGCGGTTCGGGACCAAGGCGCCTTTTGTGGACCCTTCTCGAGTGATTATGCAACACATTCTAGATTTCTAATGTTGCTTTAAAAAAATAAGGAATTTTCATACAATGTGTGAAAATTTTTTTTCTTCCTTCTTTATAGACATTAAGAAAGATAGTAAAGATATGGCGTCGTGTGTATCCATTCAGCCCGCCAATCCGTTGGACAGAGCCATCGTGGTTACCCAAACCGCCCCTGATTTTCTTGTTCTTCCGTTCAATAAAATCGAGGTGGAGAGCCCCCTTATCCTCTTTGACGCGACGGAATCGACATTCGTTGTTCAGAAAAAAGGAACGTATGAATGTAACGGTCGCATCCAGCTCATTTACGTGATGAAACCCACGGGCAACATACCTGTGTACACACAATTTCGTATTACCCTACAGGTCTTACCCCGCGGTGCTACAGAGTATATCCCATTGACCTCCTCGTTTCAGGACCTTTTACCCAACGAGCAAGACGTAAACGACGGTCGTTGGAATACCATCGTGTGTAATTATACCGGTTTTTTTCGGAAAGGCGACGCCCTGCGTCTCATCGTCAGCATACGAGGACCAAGGGAACTGGATTCTTTATATATCGTCAAGGTAGGAACCACAGAACCCGCCATCCAACTTGAAGAGCCACCTTTTCTGGTACCGGTAACCCTCTTTTCTGTGTCGCGTGTATCCGCTCTCTGTTTTTCATAATTTGTAAAATGCATCCTAAACAAATTTTAATCTCATAGATAGATACAGACAATTAAGAATGCCGGGGTAGTGAACAGTGTTAGAACGTTTCTGTCTTCCTTGGAAACACAAGACGAGAACGGTGCCGACGTGGTACGATATGACGACGTTCAAAGTGCAGACTTTCTTTCAACCCCGCTCAAAGCTTTCACTGGAAATGCTATTCGTACCGGTCAAAGAGGAGCAGGTACACAGGTACATGTAGTACTACTTTCAAATGTACCACTAGAAAAAGCAATCTTTGTAAATGACAGCGAAAACAACGTAACCACGTTCAAAGGGGCTAATCTCAATGCAGTCCCAGCCAACCGACGTCAGCTGAATAAAAAAAAAGAACAAAAGATTTATTCCACCAATCAACATTATGTAGAGGGTTACTTTCTTTATTAGGCCAACATTGCCTCTTCTTCTTCGTCGTACGCTACAGGGGAGGACTCTCCTTCCTCCATTATTGGCGATGACGATGACGACGCGCACGTTTCGAGAAGCGTTGCCAGCAGTGCCTCAAACTCCTCCCGCTTCTTGAGCCCCTTGACATTCAATCCCTTGTCCTTGCACTGCTTCTTGAGGTCCGCCACGGTGGCTTTCTTTGGTGGTGATCCAGCCTTGGGTAATGTAGCCTTGGGTGATCCAACCTTTTTTGCCTTCTTGATACCCTTCTTCTTCTGGGTGGTCTTGTCCTCGTCGTTGGTTGACGCAGGAGAAGAAGGCACAAGAACCGGTGATGGTGTGGATGCGTAACCATCATCCTCCACCTCCGTTGCAAGAGGGGTAGGTGCATACTTTGCCTTTTCTTCGTCCGTCATGGCCTTCCATCGGCGCGACGTTTCCTGCGAAATCTCCCCAAATGTCATCTCCGGGTTTCCCGCCTTGATGTCGGCCCTTACCGCCTGGGAAAAGTTCATGTATGCCGTCACCTTTCTCGGTTTTTTCAAAGCCTTGGGCTTCTTTGTGGTGTCTTTCCATGTTTGCATGAGGGCTTCCACATCAAGCCCCTCGTGCTGGTCCGCGAGACGGCGACAAAACTCGGCGACGGTCGAGTCCATGACCTTTTGAAGCTTGGCAGAGAGCGACATGTCTGTAAAGTCTGTGGTTTTTTTTTGACACTGTAGGAAAAAAAAATAAGGTATGCGAAAGAGCAAGGGAAAAGGTTTGCTGTTGGTGGTAAAAAAAAGCGGTATTCTTCACTTTTTTTGGTGGAGACATTTTGTGGTAAAATCCATACTAGAGGAGAGGCCATGAAGAATCCGTGAGGTTCGTTACCGGTCCAATATTCTTCACCGTATTATTCAATAATTCCTCAAGATTGGTGATGGTGTCATCGCCGTAGAGCTGGGGACACCAATTGACCCCATTCGGTCCGGTCAATTCGTTGGTGATGGGTTTTAATTCCTCGGTTGTCTTTACGCATGGCAACAGGCGCGCGGTATTTCCAGGCCAGTCGGGATTCTCCAGCTTGTAACGGAAATAAAAGGCCAGCGACGGGGACCCCAAAAGAAAACCTTTTTTGGCTCCCCATGTGATAATGGGAGGTGTAGAAGGTGTCGTACCGTCGAGATAAGTGTATACCTGGTCTTGAGGTGCCCAGAAAACATAGGCGTACTTTTGTCCATCAATCTCCACATCAATATTATTCTGTACCATGAGGCGAATATTGACGGACCAGAAGGGGAGACAGGTATCGGGTGTCGCCGGGTCCGCGTCGCATTGAGATTGCATGGAAGAAACGCTCGAGTAGTACACATCGAATTTTTCTCCCGTCGTACATCCGGTTTGTTGACAGCAATACGATTCGTTTGAAATGTAACAGTCCGGGATGGTGATTCGCATAATCCCAAAAGGAAATAACGTGGAGAAAACGGAACACGTGGAACAGTCCGGTACGGCAATGAGATATCCGGTAATGCATCCATCGGGAGTCGGTGGAGCCTCCCCAACAAATCCTTCCGCGACAATTTCGGCCGACGGAAAGAAAACACTAACTTTGTTACCGATGGTGGAATTGGGGATATCCAAAGGAAAAGACAAAGGAGAATCCAGGGGACGGTACGTGTAGAGGTCATTGCTGACAGTGAGTGTACTGCAGTTGGGTGTAAAATCCTTGGATTGGAAAGGATTGGTCACCTGTTTGGAGTTTATCGTATAGAGGATGCTATCTTCTGCGCAAAGAACGCCCTTGTACACTTTATGAGTAATTTCGTCACCCAAAATAAGGTTAAAGTAATTGCATTCGTTCACATTGCTTCCAAAAATCCGCAACGTTTTCCACTTTTTTCCTTCCAGTTTCGTCACTGCTGCATAACTTCCGTGGTCGATACTCCAGTATTGAGAGTACTGGTCGGCATCACCCCCAAATATGGATTGTCCCGTGTAAGGAATCGAATAGTAAACTTGAAGTGTAAGAGGAGCAGTGTACACCGTAGAGGGGTCGTCCGTAGCGATGAAATTCACCGTCGGAACGACCAAAGGTGAGGAGGGGTCTGCGGGTAAACTATCATGGTAGACTTTCACAAGTAAGGCGAAATCATTTGATGCTTCTTCATACGCTTGGTCTTCTGGTGTCAGTGCATACGAGAAGGAAAGAGGAGAGGGGCTGGGTGTGGAGGGGGTAGAACTTACGGTGATGGTAAAATAGTAGTTGAGCTCTCCCGTACTCGGTAAACAATTTTCCAGTAACGAGGGGATACGGAAAACAACGACAAGCTTGGACGAAGACGAGGTCTCCACCTTTACATACTTTCTCGCTGAAAACTGTTTTGCTCCATAATTCACCGTTCCATTCCACTTTAACGGACTCTGGAATGAAAAACCACTACAATCCGCATTGGAAAAGTCAATCGTTATCGACCCACCCTCGGAAGGAACCACCCCTTCGCTAATCAGCTGGAAAACAGACCGGGGTCCAGATGAGGGAAGCAGAGAAGCGACCAAATAATCATACTTGATGCCCTTCGACGCGTCAATGGTTAGGTTGTCTGCATACGTTGCGTTTTGACAACTCATTCTTTTTTATTTTTAGAAAAAAAAAAAAAAAGTCGAATCAAAGTTGGCAACCCTAAAAAAGAAACATTGGTGTGTTTGTTTAAATACAAAATATTTTTTAATCCGTATAGAAAATAAAAAATAGGAGACACGAGCGGATGCCAAATCAACGCCAACAATTTGGCGGTTTATCTCCAAGGAGTGACCGTGGAACCCTCCTCCAATATCACCTCCGACTACTTTGTGACGGCGTCCCTGCCGTCCTCCGCCTCTCTACGCCGTGTGTGGCAGTTCACGACGCAGGGTACCATCACAGGACCCGAAGTCGCTACACTGACCCTCGATTACACCCAGGCCCACATCAACTGTCCCGACTACAATATCACGTTTGAGGGCGCTTTGAACGGTACTTTTACGGTGAAAAACCAGGTGTTTTCTGCCAACAAATTTATTTCTTACGAGCTGACGAGCGCATACGTTCTGGTGTTATCCATAAAAATACCAAAGAGCATCCAGGAGTGCTTTGGTCCGGGTACGACACAGAATTATTCTTTTAGCATCAATCTGAATGACGCCTCCTCTACGTCCACTATCCAGCTTTCGTACGGCATGGATTCTTCTGGGACGGGGTATACGTATATTGCAGGTACCGATGGTGCACCGGATGAGCTCGTTGCATCTTCTTCTTCATTAACGTATGAATATGTAACCATTTCAAATCAAGATATCGTCCAGTTGACAATTCTCGGTGACTCGACAGGTGATGTAGTTAACATCACACTATTATACCCTTCTTCTTCGAATGGAGGTTTGTCATTTTATAGCCTTCTTCCATTACCTATTTCTTTAAGTACTATCTATCTTTCCAGTCTCGTGACATGGCCATTGTATATTGATTATACGACTTCTATTGTCGCTGTGAAAGGGTTTGCCTTCCAGGAGATTGGGTTCGGTGTCACTGAAATTGTCTATGATGCTGTGAAAGCATCACCGTCTTTGAGTTTTACGATAGTATTTACAAACGCTGCCCAACCGAACGCGTACATTGTCGTCGACACGGACACCTCGGGTGGACTCACAAGCAACGACACGCTTGCGGTGACTATCACCTATAGCAACTTCTACCTACCATCAGGCACACAACAAACCAATGATGTCTCGATTATTGACAAGAACTATTCTACAAGAATGCCAGGGTACCAGTTTACACTGTCCACGACCAGTTCCAACCAGACAACACCGTCGACCACTTTAGTGTATAGTACAACAAGCGGTTGGCAGCTTGACTCCTAACTATTTTTGAGAAGAAAACAAAAAAATTGATTTAAACTTTTGGAAACCCTCTATCAAACCAAACAAAAAACATAATCAGACAACAATGACAACCGCGACACAGAAGTACGTTTGTGGAATCGACCTGGGAACGACCTACAGTTGTGTGGGCGTGTTTCAGAATGACCGTGTGGAGATTGTGAGCAACGACCAGGGCAACCGCACGACGCCCAGTTGGGTCTCGTTTGGGAAGGAGAGGCTCGTGGGGGAGGCTGCCAAGAACCAGGCGTCGCTAAATCCCGAGAATACGATTTTTGACGCCAAGCGTTTCATTGGGCACCTGTACAATGACCCTACGGTGGCCAAAGACGCCAAGCACCTGTCCTGTGACATTATCGAGAAGCACGGCAAGCCGTTTTTCAAGGTGAATTACCAGGACGAGGAGAAGGAGTTTTCTCCCGAGCAGATCTCGGCGATGGTGCTGACCAAGATGAAGGAGACGGCCGAGGCCTATGTGGGGGAAACGATTAACGATTGTGTGATTACGGTCCCTGCGTACTTTAACGACGCGTGTCGCCAGGCCACCAAGGACGCCGGTTTGATTGCGGGGTTCAATGTGTTGCGTATTATCAACGAGCCCACCGCAGCGGCGATTGCGTACGGTCTGGACAAGATGAAGGACGGCAAGGAGAGAAACATCCTGGTTTTTGATTGCGGCGGAGGCACCCATGATGTTTCTTTATTGAATTTGTCGGATGGTGTATTCGAGGTCAAGGCGACCGCTGGAGATACACATCTAGGGGGAGAAGATTTAGACATGCTCCTCGTCGAGCACTGCATCCAGGATTTTAACAAGAAGAACAAGGTGGACATCAGCAAGGAGAAGCGGGCCAAGAGGAGGCTTCATACTGCCTGTGAGAGGGCCAAGAGGACGTTGAGTTCCGCGACGACCGCGTCCATCGAGCTGGACAGTCTGTTCCAGGGTATTGATTATATGACGACGATTACGCGTGCGAGGTTCGAGGATTTGGGTGCCGACTTTTTCCGCAAGACCATGGCACCCGTCACGCAGGTGCTCCAGGACGCCAAGATGTCCAAAAGCCAGGTCGACGAGGTGGTGCTGGTGGGTGGGAGTACCAGGATTCCCAAGATCCAGTCCCTGCTCAAGGACTTTTTCGGCAAGGAGCCGAGCACCGGCATCAACCCCGACGAGTGTGTGGCGTACGGCGCAACCATTCAGGCGGCCGTACTCGCGGGCATCGAGTCCGAGGTGACCAAGGACATCCTGTTGCTCGACTGCACCCCCTTGTCGCTGGGTATCGAGACCGCGGGAGAGGTGATGACCAAGCTTATCGACCGTGGGACGACCATCCCGACCAAGAAGACGCAGACGTTTTCCACGTTCTCGGACAACCAGCCTTCTTGTACTATCAAGGTGCTGGAGGGGGAGAGGCATCGGAGCGCGGACAACCACCTCCTGGGGTCGTTCCAGCTGGATAACATTCCCCCGGCCCCGCGTGGGACGCCCAAGATCCACGTGACGTATGACATCTGTGCCAACGGTATCCTGACGGTGAGCGCCAAGGTGGACGGCGTAGAAGGTGGAGAGAAGACGCTGACCGTCACGAACAATAGCAATCGGTTGACCAAGGAGGATATCGAGAGGATGGTGGCGGAGGGAGAAAAGTACAAGGAGGAGGACGAGAGGCTCCGTGAAAACCTGAATGCCAAGAACCAGTATGAGCAGATGCTTTTTGAGAACAAGTCGAGACTTGCTGGGAATGACACGGACACGGTGAAGGAGTTTATGAAGTACGTGGACTCGGAACTCGAATGGCTCCACCACCATGCCGAGGCTACCAAGGAGGAGATTCACGAGCGCCAGTCAGTGTTCAACAAGAAGCTCGAAGAGGCCATGCCGGCGACCGAACCGGGAACGGGTCCACCTCCCGAGGATATGGAAGGAACACCGTTTACGGCGGAGGACCTGAAGAGCCAGATGGGAGTGGATATCGAGAACAAGGTGGATATCGAGGAGGTGGATTAAGCTGGAGTTGGAGTGATGGTGCGTGCGATGTGAGATTTTTTAAAAATTTTTTATAAGGGATAAAAAATTGTTCCCACTGATTTACGAGGAAGAAGAATAAAGAAAGCATCCACTGGTGTCGGACAACCATGTGGAAGAAGAATTTATTGGAATTTGTAATGCACACGAACTGGTACACCCCGTTTCGGTATTGACGATATATACATCAATACTTGACTTTGACGCCCCTGTATTCGTTATTGTCAAATAGACATTCTCCAAACTATTGGTTGCATTAAAGACCAAGTATTTTTCAAAAGAAAAAGATGTGACATTTACCTCCACAGTATTCTTGCTTGTAAATACATTCGTCGAAACCCTTGGGCACGTGCACGGACTTTCATAGCAAAAAGGAGGCGTTGACGTGTTGGTAATGGTACAGGATGCGACATTGCCTGACGAGTCTGCAGTGGTGGTCAAGGAATACGCACATACCTGTGGAACAAAATATCCGCTCGAGTCGCCCGTCGTCGAATAAAAAAATGATATAACAGGGACAAAAGATTCAACACCAAGCTGGGTGGAGTACACGGTTCCCCCGCTTGTATCGGTTGCATACGTATTGGCAACGTTCACGTCCACGCACGATAATGTCGAGGAACATGCATTCGAACAACCAAAAACAAAAAGAAAACATGACGCGTTTGCGGTAGGAACAATGTCATAGGGAGAACCCGACGAATCCAAAAATAAATTGAGTGTATTTTCATAGATATTGTATATTTCGGTCCCGCATGTACCAGAACACGTTGAACCCTCATTAATGGTAATATTGCTCCCACTCACCGTCCACCCCGACCCCGATGCATCGTAATTACAATAAATAAGCGAAGCAGGGGGAGGGGCAGTCGCGTCGTTTAGATTGACGTTGAAAAAATAATTT
>Ga0114966_10003075_pt1 | contig 14783 bp, 9 predicted proteins | sample M_130207_XF_Meta_FD_87029 | JGI IMG/M metagenome (GOLD analysis project Ga0114966, IMG submission 87029) | Freshwater microbial communities from Lake Montjoie, Canada to study carbon cycling - M_130207_XF_MetaG | ecosystem: Environmental > Aquatic > Freshwater > Lake | place: Lake Montjoie... | reverse complement strand
GTGACGCTGGACCCACTTAGGAAGACACAGACTTAGACACGAATTTCACGAATTAACGCGAATGGGGCATGGTTTTGTTGGCGGGAGGGGATGATCAATATCAAGAGCTGACTGAAATGACACGTTACTATTCCCTGACCCGTTCACATGACCCCTTCATGGTTTCCAAGGCTCCAGAAGCACAAATTCCTGATTCAAACTCTGGCGCTCGATCCGGAGGCGCGGGTTGTTATGCAAAGCAGCGGCGTGAAACTTGTCTAAAGTGAAGGGGAACAATGCAGGATGGTTAACTAGTTCGGAAAATCTCATCTGGGTCTTATCTCGCGAAATCATCATCGCCTCAGCGAGCCAGGCTAAATGCTCCATTTTCCTTGGCGTTACCTGTTTGCCGGTAAGATAAATTCCCTTCGGCTTGGTTTCGACGATGACGCCCCAATCTAGAAAGCTGCTTATAGTATAACGCGCAATACGGTTCACAAAGTCGCGGTCGCCGTATTGTTCGCGGAGCCGGCGCTGGACGTCGGTGCGGAGGGCTTGACTTTGCAACTTTAAGAGCCGGCCCACTACTTCACCCGCACTGCCGACGAAGGCATAAGCGGCTATGGTCATGCCCCAATTCAAGAGCAACTTTGTTTCGGGTGAGTTATCGCACAGAAACAAGCGTAAGGCATCCGCGCGCAATGCAAGCGAGTTATCTGGCGGTTCAAACCAGATACGCCGAACATGTTCCAAGACTTTGGAAATGGTGACCGCGCCGGAATTTTCTGCGCTGATTTCCTTCGCTATTTCAGGCTTGGCATCCGACCATGCTGCACCCTGCGCTGCCAGCGCCAAACCCTTTTCAAGCCAGATGGCGCGGACTTTGCGACGAAAAACGATTTCAACTTTGGCACGCATGGTTAGTTGAACAATGAGCGATACCAGTAGGTATTCATTTAAATTTCCTTTCCAGCAGTTCCAGCAATTTCTTTGTCAATTTGGAGCGAAATAGGGCTTTATCCGTCGCGTATACCTTGTAGTAATTGTCACTCATACCAGGCCCACCTTCGAACATCGTTTCATCCACTTGATCTGCTGTTTCATTCAAGACATCTAATATATCGCTATGGTCTAATTCTGAAATAAAATCACCTTCATGCCACTTTTCCGGAATGTCAGAAAAGGCAAATAGTTCTCCGCGCATATCGTCGTCAGAAAATTCAAGGATGGTTTTTTTCTTCATTAAAAAATCAATTAAATTATTTTACAAAGCTGCATGGAAAATGGATGAAGGGGACGCAAACTTCTTCGAGCGACGGCCCGCCGTGACAGATCAAGGTGGAGCCTTCCTTCACGAACGCCTGGCCGTGAGGCGCGAGCAGTGTCGTCAAATTTTCCGGCAAACCATCGTTGGCCCAACGGAGCACCGCCGGGAACTTATCCAGACAGGCTTTGGTCAGCGAGGGATCGGAGTAAATGCGGCAGCGCTCGCCGCCTTTGTCGCTGAGTACACCTTCCTTGGGATTGCCAATGCCCACCGCCTCGGTGTTGCCGTGGTCGGCGGAAATGAACACATCGAAACCGAGCAATTGAAGATGGTTGAGCAACTGGATCAGAAACCCTTGCTCGCCCCAAGTTTTAACCTGCCCGGCCATGCCCTCCGCGCCAAGTTGCATTCCGTGCATGACCTTGTCCACCTTGAACAGCGTGACACCCAAGACGCGGGTTTGCGGCGTGATGATGTCGTCAATCTTGGGTAGATCATTGGCATCACCATGCACGTCCACGAAGGCGATTTCCGCCGGTGACAGGGAATGGTCAATCCAGAATTGTCGCCAGCCCGTTTCGTCCTTATCCGTGCGATGTAAGGTTTCCGCGAAATAGCGCGGGACTTTGCCGGAATAAGCCGCTTGCCTGGATATGGGTGTGATGCTGGGCAACCAAGCGAACAGCGCATTTTCCTCGATGGGCGCATTCAGTCCCTGAGATTTCAGAACATCCTTGAGAATCAACCACTGGTCAATGGCGAGCCCGTCCACGAGAATAAATGCGGCGCGGCGGCACTGCTGGGTTTTGAATTGGTGGGAGATGTAGCCGGGAATGTGATGCACCATCAACGGGCTGCTGGCCGGATAATTAAAGATGCCGCCGTAATTGGCCGTCAGCCACGCATAGAATTGCTGGTTGGCATAACTACACAAATCGGGAAATTGTTTCTGATACTCGGTGCGCTTGGCCGCGCTGAGCTGCGCCCAAAGCATCCGCGCCTGCGCGTAGCGATAGGCGAACGCCAGCCAGCTTTGCGGCGACGCGGATTTGTCCGGACAATCTTTGAGCAGATTTTTACCCAACTCCTCAAAGCGCAGTTCGATGTTCTCCACCTTGTTGCCGAGCAAACCGACGCGAATCCATTTTTTGTCCAGGGCTTGATCCCAATTCCACTCGATGGGCGTGAGCAGGCCGTCTTCAAACAGGTTATCAATATGGACGCGGACCACGTCGTGCCCGAACGGCAACAATCCCGGGCCGGGATATTTCAGTTTGGTTACGTGCTCCTGAAGTTTCAACGTGCCACCGCGCGACTGGCGGACGTAGATGGGCCAGCGTTCGTCCAGAAATTCCCAATATGCGGCGGCATGGGGAACGATGGTTTCCAAAGGCCATTCGTGGAAATCGGGATTCTGGCGCAACGCTGCGATGAGGTATTCATCGAGCATCGCTGGGATGCTCAGTTTGCGATAGTGCCGCTCGCATAGCATTTTGAGCAGGTCCGGCAAACTCTTGATGACGGCGGGCTCAATCTGAAAGACATGGCGCAGCACGAAGCCGAGGGTTTGCGTCTCGTCCTGGGGTGACGACGCATATTGCTGCTGGGCGCGGTAGAGTGCGTCGTAATAAACCGACTCCAGTTGGGAAACCACGTCGAAGGACAGCTTGGGAAAAATATCCTTGAGCGAGAAGGACAGGCGTTGCGCGTTGGCAAGCACGTCGGCGGGCAATGCGTCAAACTCATTGTCGCCGGGCTTGAATACGACCAGTAATTCGATGTGTTCACCGGCATCCCATTTCGTGCGGAAGCGGCTTTCGTAGTCGAACCGGAACGAAATGGAATCCTCAAACTGGACTATGGCGAAGCCCTTGGCCTGAATCGCTTGAAACACGCCGGGATCGCGGAGCAAGCCGTCGGCATCGGACACGGCGGTAACCCGCGCCGTGTTGGGCACGAGCCGCCGCACAATTTGTTCACGCCATTCAGACATAGTCAGGAGATTTTGAGCATGAGCAATGGCGTCAGTTGCGGCAAGACTTGGCCTTGCCGCCGCAGGTCCTCTGCGCATTGGGCTTCCTCCTGCGCAAGCTGGCGCAGTCGGTAGTCGCGGACTTCGGGCAGGCCGATTGCCTGCAATAATTTGCGCCGAGTGCGGAAACTGTATTCCGCTTTGTCTTTCTCGACTTGAATCTGGCGCAGATGCCGCTGGCGCATTTCCAAATAAAGATCGCGGCATTGATCGTTTGCCAACGCTTCGGTGGCCGCGTAGGCACTGCTGTCGAGCGGCGCGGCGGTGGCGTCGTCCACGCGCCACGGTTCAAGGCAGAGCTGTTCCCACAGGAAGCGGGCCGTGGGCGCGAGCATCCGGCCATCTTCATGCACAAACAACGGCAGCATCCGGCGGCGCTGGCGGTCCTGGGTGATAATGCTGATTTCCCAAAGCGACCACACGCCAGCGATGCCGGCCGGGAGTGAGGGGAAATGGAGGGACGGGATGGGCATACCCGGCACGAAGCGCGGCAGACGTGACAGGATGCCGCGCACCTTTGGATGGTCAAGGCGGAGCAATTCGGTTTTGGGCGGCGGCGTGCCGGTGCGAGTGGGCAGCGCGTAGCGGATCATCTGTGTCTCGCCGGGCCACTGGATGCGAAGGCAATCCAACTCGGTGTCATACTTGCCGCCGAACGCATCGAGATAGTTTTCCGTCATGCGCTCGACCCACTCGGCCAACGGCTGATTCAGGGTGTCGCGGGCTTCGTCTGGCGACAGCGCATCGCCGTTGGTGAGCATGGTGTTCTTGGAATGGGCTTCACCGGCACGGGCTTTGATGGTTTCCGCGACCTGCTCGACGGATTGCGCGATGCGGTCGGGATGCATCAACGCATCCACATACAGACTGTCGAACATGTGCGCGGCTTCGGCGGAGTCCAACACGTCGCTGGTCTTGTCCACACCAAACTCCTCTAGGATGACGGCGAGCTTGTCTTCCAGCACGTCGCGCACACGAAATTCCACGCTGTCGGCAAAAAGAAAATTGATGGCGCGGACGACGGCTTTTTGACCGATACGATCCACGCGGCCAATGCGCTGCTCAATCCGCATCGGATTCCACGGGATGTCGAAATTAACAACGATGTGGCAGAACTGGAGGTTCAAACCTTCGCCGCCGGCATCGGTGGAAACGAGAATGCGAACCTCCTTGGCGAACGCCTCCTGCACCTGCTGACGCTCGTCCATGCTCATGCTGCCGTTGAGACAGGCGACGGTTATGCCGCGATTGCCAAGAAACTCTGCGAGCATTTTTTGCGTGGGCACGAACTCGGTGAACACGAGCAGCTTCACGTCCGGGTCGCCTTCCTCCTTCTGGAACTTGTAAACCCATTCGAGCAGCGCCTCGGCTTTGGCGTCCGGGCCGCGGGCTTCGACCTTGCGGGCGGCGGTGAGCAGCAACTCGACTTCGGCACGTTCGTTCTTCAACGCCGCCAGCCGGGTCTTGAGGAATGACTCAAGCTGGTCCTGCCCGTCGAGTTCGTTCCATTCGTCTTCGACCATAAGCGGCAACATGGTGAGTTGCTCGCCCGGCGCTTGCAGCGCGGTGAGGCGCTTTTCCAGCGTAGTAATAATGGCGCGGGTGGAACTGGTCACCAACCGCTGCATCAGAATCATCAGGAAACCGACATACGTCTTGTTTTCCCGCATGGCCTGGTTGTAGCCCTCGCGAACGTATTCGGTGACGGCATCGTAAAGTGCCTTCTGATCGCCGTGGCCGTCCCAACCCACGCCGACGAGTTTGGTGATGCGCGGCTTGAACAGCGGATTACCGTCGGCGTCAATCGCCTGCCGTTTTTCGGTGCGGATGACGTAGGGGTTCACGCGCTCCCGCGTGACGCTGCCGGGTTCGGGGAAGGCGTTTTTGTCGAGCAACGACACGAGCCGATGGAAGGCATCGGTTTTGCCCTGGTGCGGCGTGGCCGACAGGAGCAGGAAATATGGGCTGGCTTCCGACAGGCCGCGCCCCAACTGATGCCGGGCGACCTGATCGGAACTGCCGCCGATGCGGTGCGATTCGTCCACGACGATGAGATCCCAGCCGGCGGTGATCAAATCCTCGAAACGTTCCTTGTTGAATTCATTGATATCGTCGCGTGACCAACCTTGCCTCGACTCCATCGGCTTTACCGAGTCGAGCGAGCAAATGACCTGGTCAAACGAGCGCCAAAGATTAACCACAGATGGCACAGATGGGCACAGATGGGATTCCTCTTTTCCGAATCTGTGTTGATCTGCGTTATCTGTGGTCAAAAACTTCCGCATGGTGGGGAAGTCGGACGGGGACACATGACGAAATTCCTCGCCGAAGTGCGTTTGCATTTCGGCGATCCATTGCGTGACGAGTCCCTTGGGCGTGATGACGAGGATGCGCCGGGCCAAGCCGCGCAACTTGAGTTCGCGCATGATGAGTCCGGCCTCGATGGTTTTGCCCAGGCCGACTTCATCGGCAAGCAGGAAGCGGACACGATCCTGGGAGACGGCGCGGCGCAACGCCTTCAACTGGTGGGGCAGCGGTATTACCGACGCGCTCGCCGGGGCGAGCAGCACGTCTTCGCTCAAAAGATTGGCGATGCGGGCGGCGTAAAGGACGTAGCGGATGCGGGCCGGGTGATTTGCATCACTTGCCTCTAGCGGTTTGAGCCGGTCGGGTGTGGCGCGGACGACGCTTTCCGTGGCCGGTAGCCAGACGTGATAGGTGGCGTCATCCCAAAGGCGTGAGACTTCAACCACCTTGCATGGCTGCCGGTGTTCGATGCTCCATAGCCACTGACCAACTGTATAAACCACAGATGACGCAGATGAACACAGATGGGATTCCTTTTGAGAACCATCTTCTTCATACGCTGTTTTATCTGTGCTCATCAGTGTAATCGCTGGTCAACCTCACCGCACGACGCGTTTCACTTCCAGCTTCGCGTTTTTGAAATTGAGCAACAGCGCCAACCGCAAGCCGGTGATGGCGAGGTAGCCAATCATCTGCGCGATGTGCGTTTCGTTGAACGCGGTGACGACTTTGGGATCAACGATCACCGCGTCATCCACGATCAGGTCGGGAACGAGCTTTCCAATTTCCTGCCCCTCGTAAAAAACCGGGAACTGCTTTTGCTGGTCAACCTTGTGCCCGCGTTTCCGCAACTCAATCACCAGCGCGTTCTCGTAAAGTTTCTCGTCTAGGCCGGGCTTGAGCGCGTTCAGCACCTTCATGGCCGCGCCAATGATGGCGTGGCTCAGTTCTTTATGCGGATACTCGGCTGCTTCATCTGTGTCCATCTGTGCCATCTGTGGTTAAACCTCTCCGCCGCTGCGCGTGACGGCGGTGTCGTAAATCATCTGCAACTGCTCATCCTCGTTCAACACGCTGTCGGGAATCATGTCGGCGACAACGAGGATGGTGGTGTAATCCTTCTGCTGGTAGCAGTGCTTGAAGCCGACGCGCACGGCCTCGGTGCGGAGTTCTTTGAGTTTTTTGCCTTTGGGAATTTTCGGACGCGGCACGGTCAGGCCGGGCAATGTCTGGCCTTTGTTCGCCGACAGCGCGGGCGGCGTGTAGCCCTCTGGCAGATACGACCAAAATTCTTCGAGCAACCGTTTGTTGCGGAGCGTTTCCACGTCCACGTTCTTTTTCGGGTCGGGGACATACCAACGATTTTTCGCCTTATTCTTCAACGACGCGGCGTCCTTGGGTAGGTTGCGCAATTCCTTAAACTGCGTGGACAGGTAGGCGTGAATCTGGCTGGGCACGTCGCCCGTGCCGTCGTAGCAAAGAAAATTCTGGTCGAGCAGCGCACTCATTTCAGGCCGGGCTTCCCACTTTTTCCAACTCGCGCCGAGTTGCTGCATGAATTCAGGGTGGATGTCCTGCGATGTTGACGGGCGATTCTTGAGGAAATTGCGTAGCCAGTTGATCGCACTTCGCTCGTCTTCCACGAAAATGGCCAACTGGCCGATGTTCTCCACTTGCGCCCGCTTCTTGTCGTATTCGTTGACTTGTTCGGGGAGGAAATACATTCCGTCGCGCTCGGGGTGTTTTTCGGCCAAGCCGGCTTGGAACTCAGCAGAACTGAGCGGAACTGGTGTTGAATGGCCGACGTAAAAAGCCACCATGCGGTCGTAAAGAATGCGTGGGTCACGCTCGACTATAAGTTCCATTTGCCCGCCTTTTGCTTTAACCACGGGCAGGTTTTTTAAGTGGGTGCGAGTGAAATCCCAGACGCCTTCTTCCGTTTCACCGCGTTTGGCAAAGCGCTCCTCTAAGCCGCCGTTCGGCTTGTAAGCGCTTATTACTAGATCTTGTTTAACAGCGGTTGTACCGGTTATCGCATTATGACCACCTTGTTTTTTGTCCAATGCGGAGACGTTCCCGACAACAAATCCTGATTCGTTCAATGCAACCTGTATGTTGTTCCAAACTTGAGCCTGCGTACTCGAAAATTCAACTGTTATCCACCTTCCAGGCTTTAACATGCGGAAGCATTTAGCGAAGCAACTTGCCATGATTTTACGGTAATCATCGCCAGTTTTAGCCTGTGTTTTATTCTCGATCGCTTCCGGCTTATTATCTGTCCAAACTTTATGCCAAGATTCCCATGAGTGATTCAACTCAGAGTACATCAAATTTGAGCCAAAAGGGGGATCTATGAAGATATAATCGAGACACTCGTTCATCGAAATGTTTCCATCTAAGCAAGAGGCGGAACTGGTGGCTATAGAAACGAGCCCGCGCTGCCTGGGCGCAGTTGATCTGAAGCTACGAACCTGAGTTTGAAGTCTTTCATAACAACTCTTGGTGACTGGGGTTTCTAGGCTTATTGACGGAGTATATATCACTCCTTTTCTTGGCCCTGGATTGCAGCCACCTCCCCCGAAGACATAATTTTTCAAGTGTAATTGATTTAACTTGGTTGTTCCTCCGACGAAGGCAGTAAATAGGAAACGCAGCAATTTATCGTGACACTTAGAATAAAGAGCCCCAAGAGCGATTAAATTCCTTCGAGTATAATAGTGGTGTACGTGACTCGTTCCGACGCTCCTTGGCTCTGATGTCTTATCCCCTAAAGGAATTTCTGTTATAGGAACCCATTCACTAATTTGGAAATTAGCGACTCGCTTCAAAAGTTCCTTATCAGCGTCATCTAGCCGTTTTTCGTATCTTTTGTTTCCAACTGTATAATTAACAATTACAGGTAACTGTTTAGATTGCCGAACGCCTTTGCCCAACAATTGATCATGACTTGCGGTCCAAGACCTTTGGAGTTTTCGCTTGGTAAGTTCTGCATTACAGGCTGTACAATAGAAAATATCTTTAACTTCTCCGTTTTTAAGATCGATTGCTATGTCCCAGAAAAGCAGGTCCTCTCCGCACTCGGGGCAGGTAAATACATCAGACCATAAAGTATAGTTAATTTTCGCCAATCTGCCATCTGTGTGTTTCGTCTCGTACATCCACCCCAATTCTTCCTCAACCTCATTGATGATACGATTCGCCTCGCCTTCGAATGTTTCAACATCCACAGGATTATTGTAATTATACGCAATGAATGTGGCCGCAGGTGATAGATCGTTTAACACGGCACGACGCGAACCGATTTTGGAAACCGGCTTACCTTCCTCATTTAAAATTGTGCCGTCGTCCCGCACGCGGTATCCGAGTTCCTGAACCTCGGCGCGGTCGCCACAAAGCTGAGCCGCTAGTCCCGTCATGCCCGTGCCGCAAAAACCGTCGAACACTACGTCGCCTGGCTGTGTGTAGTGCAAGATGTAGCGCATGATAGCACGATGCGGAACTTTGGTATGGTAGGAATGTGCGTTGTAGATCGGATGGTTCTTACCCTCGCTTACGTCGGCTGCGAACGGTTCGCGATGGTAGGGCTTCTTCGGGTCGTAGGGCGTGCCGTAGGTTTTGATGAACTCGACGAGCCACGGGTTCGGGCAGGCCGTGTAGTAAGGCGGGTCAGACAGAGCGAGAATATCCTCGTCCTTGCCGATGGGAAAGCCCTCAATCTTGCGGAACTCCGGGTCTTTCAATTTCTGCGCGAGCAGTTTCATGTAGTGCTCCCGCCGCGCTTCCTCGCTGGGAAATGTCTGGCCGAGACATTCCACCGGCCCGGTGGATTTGGTTGCAAGATTGAGGTTGGATTGGCTCATGGGATTTTTAACCACAGATGGACACAGATGAACACAGATTCATTTGGCAGGTGGGGTTGGGGGTGGCCAGGCGGCGGGGCGTTCGATGAATCCGCCTTTGCCATTGTCCACTTTGTCAGGGAATTGAGCCAGGCGGAGATATTTTTCCGGGATGGGTTTAACCACGCTGGCGAATCTGCCGAACTCGTCGTGGCGACGGTGCTTGAGCTGCTCTTCGGGCGCGGGGATATAAACCACGACTTTGAGATCGCGCTTGAGGCGGGTTATTTCCTCCAGCGCCGGGAGCATGTCGATGTCGCCTGAAATCAGGACGGCGACTTGCGTCTGGAGATCGGTCAGGTCGCGCACCATGGCGAGCGCGATGTTCACATCGGTCTGCTTTTCTTCGAGTGCCCAATAGGATTGCTTGTGTGGGCAGGTATGGACGAGGCAATCACGTTCGCGCCGGGCAAACTTGCCGTAGGTGATCTGAAGCTTGGGCTGGGTGGACAGCGCCCGCCAGATACGCTTCTGCCGGTCACGCTTTTCTGAGGCGGGCTTGTTGGCATCCAGTTCGGCAGTGAAAAAACGGACTTTGACAATGTCATCATCCGGGCGTAGCAATTCAGCCAAGCGTTGGAGATTGAGCCATTTCAGGTCCGGCCGTTCGTGCAGCAGGCCGTAGTAAAAGTTGAAGCCATCAATGTAAACGGCCGATTTCTTGCGTGGCGGTGCTGCCGGAGCGGGTGTCTGGGCCGGGCTGGCTGGCTGGGAGATTTCGCTCATATCATGCAGTTTGGCAGCGATTTAGGCACGCCACCTAAAAAAAGAGTTGAAAGCGGGGGCGGGGTGTGGCTATTTATGTTTACTACTTCCTGCCGAAAGGCAGTCCGGGAGACAATGCGATTTCCCGAAACAGAGCCGCGAATGAACTTCGTGGCTCTTGTCTTTTCTCCACAAAGTGCGTGAATTTTAGAGGAAATTGACATAGCTATTCAATCACCAGACGCACCTTGGCGGCGTCGCGGCCTTTTAGAATCTGGTCGAGGTAGGCGTTGAAGCGTTCCTTGAACTCGGCGGGCGTGGCCGGGCTGCCATCGGGGAACAGCGCCTTTTTCAAATCGTCGAGGCGCACGGGCAGTTTCGCCAAGCCGGACAACGCCTGCTGGATGGCCGTGAGAAATTCCGTGGAGATTTCATCCGGCAGTTCCTTGGCCGCCATGAAATCCTTGAGCAGCTTTTTCTGCGGGGCTTTGAGCAGCTCGAAATTCCCCTGAATGACCGGGTCGGCCAAATCGTTGAGCAGGCTTTTCGTCCAGCTTTTGTGAATCTTTTCGAGTTCGGTCTTGAGACCGGCGAGGCGCGTCTCGGCGGAAACGCTGGTGTCCTCCATGCCGGGCCAGAAACCGTCCGGCGACTTGGGATCGGTTTCCAGGTCTTTGTCCGTGAGCACCGTGCCGGTGCGGAGCTTGCCGACCTGATTGTCGAACTCGGTAAGCTGGACGGAATTGATGGACGTGACGGTGGCGAGCCGGCGCAAATGTTTGAGCCGGTAATCGCCGAGCAGGTCTTTCTTCTCCTTGTCATGCGTGAGACTGAGCCGGGCTTTTTTGTAGAGATCGAGATAGGTCTTGATGTAGCCTGCCTTGAGTTTTTTCAACTGCTTCAAGGCGTCGGTCTTAAAGGCTTCCGACTCGCGCTGGGCGGGCTTGCGAATCTCGGTGAGCAACTCGGTGCGCTTCTGCTTGCTTTCGGCCACCCACGGATGGCTTTCGGGCAGGATGGCTTCGGCGGCGGATAGATATTGGGTGAACTGCGCGAGTTCGGCGCAATACGCCTGCAACTGCTCGACTTCCTTCAACCGGGCGAACGTGGTGGCATAGCCTTTGATGTCGTCGGCGTCGTATTTGAAATTCTTGAGCTTGCCGGGTGTGTTGTAGGCTTGGAGGCTTTCGAGGAACTCCTTGGCCTTGACGAGCAGCGCGGAAAACTTTTCAACCTCCGCGTCGGTGAAAAGGTTCTGTCCCCAAAACGGGATGCCGCTGGCAAGCTGCTGGTTGGCTTTGACGAGTTTCTCGACGCGCTCGTTGATGACCTTGTGCAACTGCTGCACGGCCTCGACGCTGCCCTGCGTGACCATCACCGCCTGGCCGGGCGACAGATCCATCAACTCGAACAGCGCCTTGAGGCTGGGGATATTCCAATCCTTGGGCCGCTCGACGTGTTTGAAATTCAGGAGGTCGGCAACCGGCGTGGTGGCGAGTGTGGTGAGACTGGTAGCGTCGAACTTCGCGCCCGGCACGGCCAGCACGGCGTCGCCGGAGTGAACCAGCGCGGCAAGCGTGACGCTGACCCACAGGGGTTCAAGGCGGAATTTATCCGGCAGCATGAACTCGATGCCCGGCTCAAGCGTGGTGATGATTTCCGGCCGGTTGACGACCTGACCCTGGCCCTTGGCTTTCAGGAGCGACAGGACGTGCTTGGCGTAGCGGGATTTCGACGGGTCAATCTTCTCGGCGTCGAGCAGTTCAAGAGCATCGAGCACGGCGTTGGCCTGCTTGGTGCGATTGGGCTGCGCGATCCCGCGCAAGGCTTCCTGCGCGGCCTGCGGCGCATTACCGCCCTGGCCGTAGGTCACGAGCGTCGAGAAGTGCGGATATTCCGGGGCGCGATTGGCAAAACTCTCGCCCAAGCATTTCGACGCGACGGCGTTCACGGCGTCGCGGATGTTCAACGTGCCGCCGCCCGTGCCGGCGACTTTGAGCCATTCCACGAATTTCTTGCGCGAACCCTGATAGGTGACTTCGACGGCCTGAAAAATGTGTTCGCGCAGCCACTTGGTCAGCGTGCCGAGATGCTCCAGCGCCTTTTTCTCGTAGGTCTGCTTTTTGACGCCGGACGAAATCGCGCCGAGTTCGAGCGCGGCGGCGTAGAGCTTCAAGCTCTGCGTGAACTCATCGTCCTTGCCGGTAAGCCGGAAAAAGACTTCGTCCTCGCGCTTTTCGTCCGTGTAGTCGGGTTTGTCGAACGGCTGGATGAAGTAGAGATAGAACTCACGGGTGGGCGCCGCCGTCGAGCGGTCGTTGGGTGCGCCGAAGAACAGGTAGCCGAGCCGGCCCGCCTTGCGATCCTGCCATTCGATTTCGTGCTGCCAGATTTGGAAGCCGGTGATGTGCGTGGGGATGTCGGTGCATTCCAACACCTGCTTGAGCGCGTCATAATAATAGCGGTCCAGCACGTCGTCGCTGAGGGTTTCGCTGCGCTTCTCGACGAGCGCGTCGTAGTCGTCGGTCTTTTTGAGATCGAGAAAATACTGGCGATTATCTTTGTTGGCGGAAATGAACTGGCCGCTGACGGTCTTGTGGATTTCGCGCAGGGTGTTTTCGATGACGGAGAGCAGATCGTCGGCGGTGTCGCCGCCCATTTCCGCCACGCCCGAATGAAAGAGGCACAGCTTGTCGCGCAATTCCTCTGGCGTCAGGCCGATGGGCGCGTCGCCCGTGGTGAGCCGGTGAACGGAAAGCCCCTCAACGATGCGAACCGCCATCGGCTTGTAGGTCTTTTTGGGGAAGGCGCTCTGCACCTTGTCTTCGAGGGTGGTGCTGCATTCGATGATGGCTTTGACTTCCGGCAGCGCCCGGTGGGCGGCGTTTTCCTTGAGCGCTTTCCAATAGCTGTCGAAGGCGACGATGCCGGGCCGGTCGGTCGGCACGGGCTGGCCGACGAGTTCTTTGATGGCGTAGGAAATGATTTGCAGGACACCGCGCTTTTCGACGATGGGGATGCGCTCGAACGTCTCAACGTAGTCGGGATGAATGGGGAATAGCGCGGCGTAGTCGTCCATCCGCTCGGTCATGTTGCCATAGTATTTAGCGAAGGGGGCAAGATACTCGCGGATGGCGACGAGCTGCTCCGGTGTTTTGTGCAAGAGTCGGTGGGACACGACGAACTTCACGTCGGTCGTGGCAATCTTGACTTGCACAAAGCGATCTTTGACTCGTCCCAAGCTGTCGGCAACGTGCGCAAACCGGGTGCTGTCGAAGATGGCTTCCTGCACTCCGGCCATGAAGCGGAAGCGAAGGTCCTTGCAGACCTCTCCCACTTCGCGAAGGAAGCCGAGGTCTAAGATGAGCGCCTGGTCTTTACGGCTGCGGAGATAATCCAGCAATTCGTCCACGACGAGCAAGAGGCCGTGATGGGGAAACGTTTTGTGGAAGGCATCCATCATGGCTTCCAGCGAAGTTTTGTTCTCGCGAACCTTGTCGGCGGGCGGGAACTGGAAGTTTATGCCCCATTTGGCAAGACACTGTTCGAGGTGACCGGTGATGATCTCCCGGAGGGACATTACCGTTGAGCCGATCTCCAACCGGATGACTTTAAATTTACCCGCGATGGTCGGGGCGGCTTTGCGCACCTTCTCGTTGGACACCAGCGCCGCCATTTCCTCGCTTTCGGCGACGGCTGAGATGACCGACATCAAGTGCGATTTGCCCGTGCCGTAGTTGCCGACGATAAGCAGGCCGCGATTGTCCTGGGGCTTGGCGTATTGAAGCTGGGGGAACATCAGGTCGCACAGGCGGTCGGCCATGTCGGCGGAAATGACATAGCTGCTGACGAGCTCCTTCGCCTTGGCGCTCTTGTCGGCCTGCCGCAATTCGATGACCGACTCGATGGGCTGGAAATGGATCAGTTCGCTGTATTTCATGTGGTCAGGTGGAGTTGGAGTTTGTCCTCGGCGACGGAAACAACGGGATACCCGCTTACGGGCTGGCTGAAATAATCCGGGTGGCCGGTGTGGCCGTATCGGAGCTCACCGCCAGAGACGCCGCCGTTCCACGTCGCCACGATGTGCCGGTTGCGGGAAATGTCCTGGAGGAACACCAGCGGGTTCAATTGGAGCGTGGAGTCAAACAGCAGTTCGGTGTCATCCAAGCAAAGGCCGGACTGGTAATGCTCGTCAATGACTTCGGTGGCGATCGCCTCGGCATTGAGCGCCCGCTGGCGGCGTGTCTGATTTAGCAAGCGCTGACTGAGCAGCAGGCTGAGATTAATGGTGGGCAGTTCAAGCTGGGTAGCAACCTGTTTGAGCCAGTGGGTTTTGCCAGCCTTGGCGCCGCCGGCGAGGATGGTCAATTTATAGTACGCGCCCGACGTGGTACGGATCGTTTCAACGAGTTGTGGAAAAATTGGGGCGGTCATGTGCTAATCAAAATTAAGCCAAAAAATCGTCGCTTTAGGGCATTATGGCGTTTTGGGTCATTTCCGGGCGGTCAGTGTTGTCAGGTGGCACGGCGGCGGCAAGTTTTTAAATGTGACGTGGATTACAGGGGGGACGACGGCACCGCCCTAGACACGAATT
>Ga0114966_10003074_pt1 | contig 14783 bp, 13 predicted proteins | sample M_130207_XF_Meta_FD_87029 | JGI IMG/M metagenome (GOLD analysis project Ga0114966, IMG submission 87029) | Freshwater microbial communities from Lake Montjoie, Canada to study carbon cycling - M_130207_XF_MetaG | ecosystem: Environmental > Aquatic > Freshwater > Lake | place: Lake Montjoie... | reverse complement strand
TTATTAGAATGAAATTGCAATATATATTCGTCGTAGGTAATTGAAAATAATGAGCCTAGTTCACATTTTAATACATATTCCCATGCGATATAATGATATCTTTCAGTTTTTACTAAAGTATCATCTAGATCAAATACGAACAAATCATAATTATCGATTATTTGTTGCATTAAATATATTTATATAATAATTATTAATAAATATTATTTATATACCGCAAATATGTATTTTTATATTGTTTTTAAACATTCACGCGTTTCAAATGCGTTAAATTTTAAAAATTTATTTGTTTATATTTATTACATTATGGAAATATCTGACATAAAATTCGCCGAATTAGATAAACAAGATCAACCTGCTATTATATGTGCTACATCTAAAGGAAAGGCTTTATCATATATAGATTTACTACAAAATGTAGATAATAAACATGTAGCCGATTTTGCATTATATACGCCAATAAATTCTATACAGCGTTTTTTGGCTAGATATGAATTAATGAAAATGGTTCAAGACATTCCTGGTGCAGTCATTGAATTGGGAGTATGTTCTGGAAATGGATTAATGTCATTGCTTCATTGTCATAAGATATTAGAACCTACATATGGGTATAGAGAATTTTACGGCTTTGATACATTTGAAGGATTTCCTGACGTTCATAAAAATGATATTGCAGATGTCGTATGGAAAAAAGGTGATTATTGTAATAATAGCTATGATAAATTAACTGAAATTATCGATATCCACAATACGTATTATTACTTGCCTGCAAATGTAAAACTTATCAAGGGAAACGCATGTGAAACGATCCCACAATTTTTACAAGACCATAGACATGTCATAATTTCGTTGTTATATTTAGACCTTGATATATATGAACCTACAAAGGTTGCCTTAAAACATTTTCTATCTCGCATGGCAAAGGGATCAATTATAGCCTTTGATGAACTCAATTGGAAATCTTTTCCAGGGGAAACTATTGCCGTACTAGAAGAAATAGGTACAAAATATAAATTCAAGCAACTTCTACATAGCCACATCAACTATTGTGTAATTGAATAAATACGCACAAAACAATTTAAACGCTTTATGCTAATAGACGCCGTACATATTTTATTTTCTTGATTATTTAGTAAATAAAATATTTTTGATACTCATTTATATGTATCATATTTCAATAAGTTGTCATTTATAATACTCATTGTTGTAAATTTATAATAATTCGTTTAATTTATTTTTAAAAAATTCATAATATAAATCAAAATCAATGTCAAAAGGCCCTTGTAATCCATTATTAGTTAACGTATATTCTTTTGGTGAATATATTCCATCATAGTTTTTTAAAATATCATATTGTATTAAATCCCAACCATACGCTTCAACAGGACCAATAGCTAATATTTTTACATTATAAATCCAATTAAGTAAATTACTAGCAGAAGTTCCAAAAGTAGCAAGAAATAGTTTACTTTTAATTGTATTATTTTTAATTGACAAAAAATGGTCTCCTATACAATTTGTGAATATTATATTAGTACATTCCTTAAAATTTTGAATAATACTACAAGCTATTTTATTTTGTGCAATACATTCTTCATTTGTATTAATATCAATGATATTAGTATTGGTTTGAAAATGTCCTAGAAAATTTATTTTAATTGTATAATTTTTATAATCCTCTAGCATTTTTTTTATTAAATTTGTATAAAAAATATCTTGGTTTATTAAATATCTTCTGAACGTTCTAATATCTATTGAAATTTCTAAAACATTATTATTTATAATATCATTTGTTATAATATTATTATCTCCTAATAATTTTTTAATTTTTTTATCAATAAAAAAATTATTTAAACATACTGGAAAAATATTGTTCAAATTTTTATAATTATTATGACGACAAATTCCAAATATATCAGTAAATTTTATGACATTAAAATGTGTATATTTTGTTTTTAAAATATATTCTATATTAAATGAATCAAATGGTCCTATAATTACACCATCGATTTTATTATGATAATCTTTATTTTCTAAAAAATAATATAATGCTGATATTTCATTCCATAAATGATGACCTATGTTCATATTAAACCCAAAAAATAAATATTTTTTAAAATTGTTTACATGTGAATTTGGATTAATAATATTAGTTGCATAATTTATAGTATTAAATATATCATCAAAATAATATTCATGAAGAGAATTGTTTTTAGATATATGTATAATTTCTTTTTTATTAAGATAAAAAACATATTGAAAATCCATATACGATGATGTTTGAACTATTATAAAAGGATCATTTTTATTGCAATAATATAATATAACAGGACAATCTCTATAATTAAAAAATATATTATATACTTCATAAAATTTATCATCATAAACATTTAAAAATTTAATACATTCATCCTTCATAATTGAATATATAATTTTATTTGATAAATTTATATAATTACAATCAATTATGTCTGTCTTAGGTAAATTTAATTCTTGATCGCTAACATTATTTTTATTAGATGTGTTAAAATATTTTAACGATTCGTCATGACTTATTGTATATAGTTTCCAACTATCATAATGCGTAGTAAAATCTCGTATAAATGTTTTATTCATTTATAATATATATATAAACATTTAAATCTACCCAAAAATACGAATTCATATTATTATAATTTAATATAATGAATTATTTTCTTGTATAAAATACTAATTACCCTAATCTTATGTAGTAATAAACTCTTCTACTTCTTGTAAAAATAAATTGTTGTCACTATAAAAATTAACTTTATAATATAAATCATATTTATTCAAACACAATTCTTTAGATTCATTCGTAGGACACATCGGTGCACTATAACCAGGAATATCTTCTAGAGTAGTTATCATAAGGAATTTATTCTTTATATGCTTATTTTCTTCATTAAATGTATATAAAAGTGGACCAGATGCCAAGCAAATGACTTTATCGCAAAAAATTGATAAATATGATGCATATATCATAGGCATTCCGATTCGATGAAGATCTTTATTTTCAATCTGGTTAAAAAATATATCCAAAGACATAATATTGCTTACACTACAATTAGGTGTAACGTTTATATAAGGCATAAATAAATAAGCGGGATATTTTACAGACAAATTATGTATATATTGGACGGAATCTATGTTATTTAATAATAATTTAGTTGATACTTGGTAATTTTGTATTAGTATTATTTTTTTATATGTCTCTTTTTTTATTTCAATAAAATGTTTAATTTGTTCTAGTGCAGAAGCATCCATTTTTGAATAATTAAATGGAACATGTGTCATACAATTATCATGGGCGTTCTCGTTAGTAATAACTGGAATAGATAAATTACAATGTTGATTAATAGTAATTATTAATTTATTATAATATATATTCAACGATTTTAAACACAAAAAACACAAATCAGGCGCATATGCTATCCATAAATTTAAATAAATGATATTATTGATATATTGAACTCCTTTAATATTTGGTGCTAAAGGCATTTTGTTAAATTTTTCAGGTAATATTCCTAAATCTTCACAATGCGAATTAATTGCTCTAGGTGCAGTATAGAAGTATTCACAATTGATATGTTGTGTATGCTTAATAATATGATTAACTATTAATCTAGTAGACCAGCAATCACCATTTACGTGATGATGAAAAAAACAAAATTTATGATTCATTTTATATTATTATATAGTAATATATTTATATTATGATACAATTTATTTACCAGATTATTCAATTATGAAAGAAAATACTATAATTAGCACTCGTGTAAAACCAAATAATTTTATGACAATATATTGTATAATGATAATATTTGTTGATATTGACGATACAATATGTTACTATGACGGACAAAAACAAACAAATGCTGAAATAAATACTATTGATTATAGTAAGGCTATACCTTACAAGGATAGAATATTAAAAATAAATAAATTATATGAAGAAGGAAATACTATTGTATATTGGACTGCAAGAGGATCTAGAACTGGTAAAAACTGGTTTCAATTAACTTATGAACAATTAACACAATGGGGTGTTAAATTTACTGAATTAAAATTAGGTAAACCGCACTATAATTTATTTATCGATGATAAAAATATTAATAGTGATATATACTTTAATAATACTTAAAAACAGATAATATTATTATATTATAATGAAATATCTAATAACAGGTATTACAGGTTTTGCCGGACCACATCTTACAAATATTCTTATTAAAGACGGGCATGAAGTGTATGGATTGGTTCGTGGAACTAACGGAATGGAAACAGATATTCTTGATATTGTAAACGCTGCAGACTATAATAAAATAAAATTTTTGTATAGTGATTTAAAAAATTTTAGAACATTGAATAAAATATTTAAAGAACATACATTTGATGGTGTTTTTCATTTGGCAGCACAAAGCCACCCACCAAGCAGTTTTGTAGACCCGATAGGAACATTTGAAACTAATGTAATGGGAAGTGTAAATCTAATTCAGTGCATTTTAGACAATCAACCAAAATGCAAATTAATGTTTTGTTCGTCTGTAGAAGTTTATGGAAACGAAGGCATTGATCAGAGAAATATCAAAGAAGATAATGTAATACTTCCAGCTAATCCATATGGTGCAACAAAAGCATCTATAGATATTTATTTACAAGAAAGAATGGCAAATAAACAAATTAATGCTTTTATAACAAGAGCATTCTGCCATTCTGGACCCAGACGCGGTAAAACTTTTTCTATATCATCAGATGCATATCAAATTGCTTTAATGATGAAAAACCAACAAGAACGTGTTTTAAAAATAGGAAATCTAGAAACGACTAGAGTAGTAATGGATGTCAGAGATATCGTTATGGGATATTATTTATTAATGAAGCATCCAGAATCAAGTGGCCAAGTTTTTAATATATCTGGCGATACTCCTCGAAAAATGAGATATTATACTGATAAATTAAAAGAGTATAGTGGGTTAACAGATATCAAAGAAGAAATATATAAACCATTTTGGAGAGAAATTGATATAGATTATCAAATGGGTAATGATGAAAAGTTTAGAAATTTAACTGGGTATAAAAATCAATATGACATAGATATCACTATGAAAGATCTATTAGAGTATTGGCTAAAAAAAATAGAATAAATAATCTATTTGTAATCTAGTTGTATGTAAATAAAATAATTATTTAATTTAACAAATTATTTTATTCTTTCAATAATTTTGGTTGTACTTATATTATCAATTAGTGGAATACTTATATATTCTTTTACGCTAGGAAACAAACTTTTTATTTTATCAAATGAATAATCTCCTCCTTTTACTAAAATATCTGGTTGTAATATTTCAAAAATGTTATTTGGTGTTTCATCAGAAAATATTATAATAAAATCAATATCTTTAATACTAGATAATACATCTAATCTAGTTTTTAATGAATTAATTGGTCTACTATTACCCTTTAAAATTTTTATACTTGAGTCTGTATTTAATGCAACAATTAATGTATCGCCTAATTTTTTTGCATTTTTTAGTGTATGAATATGTCCGTCGTGTATTATATCAAAACACCCAGAAGTGAAAACAACCTTTTTATTGTTTAAATATTTTTTCAAGGTAATACAATCATTAATATCAGTTATAATATTGTTATACTTTAATAATACACCATATATGTTTACAACAGAAACATATTTTCTTTGAATTACATCGGAGCAAAAAATATTACACAATTGGCATATTTCATTCATAGTTAAATTATGTAAAAGACCCAAACAAATACCAGATATAAATGTATCACCTGCACCAGTTACATCTAGAATGTACGAATTTTCATTTTTTACGCATTTTATGTGCTCGTATTCGTCCTTTTTAACATAAATACACCCATCACTACTTAATGTAATTATACATATTTCCGCGTTTAATTTTTTTAAAAATATATTGCCTGCTTTTATTGCATCTTCTACACTATTAATTTTAAAATTAACAAATAATTCAGCATCTTGTTTATTGGGCTTAATAATACTGCAATCAATATACATATTATAATTATTTTTTGGATCTATCAATGTTTTGATATTTAATTTATTACAACTATCTATTAAATAGGTGACAATTTCTTCATTTACTATTCCAGTATTATAATCTGATATGATAACAATATCATAATTTGATAAAATTTCTTTTATTTTATTTTTAAATAAATTTACGACTTCTTTGTTCATTGTATAATCATTTTTATCATCAATTCGAAAACATTGATGAATATGAGATACAAATCTTTGTTTAATAATATTTTTATATTTTTCATCCCTAATATCAATTAAATTTGCAGAATTTATGATATTATCAATATATTTGTCCTCTACAATACTAATAAGATGCGTTTGTATATTGAAATTTAATAAATTATTTAAAACATTTCCAGCTCCTCCTAACATATATTTATTATCATGTTTACATCTTTCATATACAGGTATATCGCATTCACTTGATATTCTATTAGCTTTTACTTCTGTATATAAATCTATTATTAAATCACCATATAACAATATTTTATTATTGGTTTTTAATAAATTATAAATATTCATTTATTCAATACAAATATTATATTTTGTATTGAATACCTAATTATCCTATTTGGATTTTTACATTATTTGTGTACAAAAGGATAAAGATTTAAATCAAAATCAATAATATGGCAAGCATTTGGAAAATCTAAATTAATAATAGGTAATGATTGTTTGTTTATTTCTGGTTCTGATTTGAATTGGTTTTTATTAACATAAGTTAATTCAATTACATCAGGAATATTATTAACTGCGGGTACATGATTATTACCATGCGCGTGAATGATATAATGTGTCTTTGCTAATTTTTCTAAACATTTAATTTTATCATTATAACTACATCCCCAAGTATCATTTGTAATTCCATGAAACTCAATTACAATTTGTTTAAATTTATTTAATCGTGATTCATCAATAGCTAATAACCATGGATATTCACCACCTTCTATATCTATTTTTAAAAATATATTATTATAATGATCTGTCAAACGAGATAAATTAGAATTGTTATTATCATTAAAGCTATTAATATTTTTTTTTATAAAATTAATTTTATTTGTATAATGATAAGGATAGCTATTAATAGTTCCATCGAACCCAAAGCTATTGTATTCATTCATATTATATTTATTAATAAAATCTCGTGAAAAACTCTCTTCGTTAGATATCCCTGCAGAAATATAACAATCATATTCTCCGTCTAGTTCTGCAAAAACATATCCGCCATCAGCATTATTCCCACATCTACATTTTTTATCAAAATTATAAACTTTTAACAATTCAAGATTGTTCATGTGTATATACTAAATATTTAAATTTACACAAAAATACAAATATAATAATTTATAACGTTCATTTTTTCTCTAAATTTGTAAAGTTGTAAATCCCACCAACCAGACCTACTAATTCAATATTCATACTCTTTAACTGCGAATTATCTCCGCAATAATTGTGCTCTCGGTTATCATTGTGAACTACGATTTGCTTGTCTCGATCACTACCAATTATCATTTTTGCTATATCTGCCAAGGTATGTTTCTCTTCATAAGACAAATTCAATGTTTTAAACAATTTTTCTTTGTTGCCAACATTATCAATATAATATTTCACGACTGAAATAAAGTCCTCTTTGTAAAAAAAGTCAAAGTATTTATTTTCGTATATTTCTAAAATACCGCCATTTTTGGCAATGTTTACACATCTTGCAATAAACCGATCTGGTTCCTCTAACTCGTGAAATATATTGAATATTCGCATATTAAAAAAGTTATCGCATGCAAGTCCTCGCTGATATATCATGTATTTTGAAAATCCATAATAATCTTTCGGTATAGAATAAATATCTGTTTCTTTTCTCTTAAACATATCCTCTGCACGATTATATATCGCACCAGAATCCATATTAAGAATCATTTTAAAACTATCTTTGAACCATAACAAATTCTCCAACATGAGCATATTGTTATATACATCTTCGTGATTATCTGGCCTAGTTCGTCGTCCACCTTGTATTGCCGTATGAATGACAACGTCAAATGTTTTGTTTTGCAAATATTGTTTCATACTCTCCATATCTAACATATTCATTTCAGCACGACCTGGTGCTTCAACATTATGTATGCGCGATAAGCTCGTTTTTAAAATTGTCGCAAGATTACCATTACCTCCAGTAATCAAAACATGCATAATATAATAATATACCTATATAAATATTTATTACTTATACGCATAACACGAATTACCTAAAATACTTTTGCTAAATTATTTTAGGTAATCCAGTAAATATTCCAAAAGAATGGATTGAAACGACCACAAAACTAAGTAAAAATGCCGACAAATTTAAGTATATATAGATAGTATAAATATATGGCATCGCATGCTGGAGTATCGGTTGGATTTAATAATATTAGATTTTTAAAACAAAAACTTGTACTTATATTTACTTTTCCATTTGATATAGAATCTGGAGGCATAACAACGTTATACCTGCTATGCAAGACATTGAAGGAACGTGAGGTTAACACTAAGCTTTGGTGTCATGGGGAGGAACGTTCAAATTATATGTGCTCCGATTATTATAATAAACAAATTCCAATTAATCCGTCTAATACCATCGCTATATACCCAGAAGTAGTTGGCGATAACCCGATAGCTGCAAAATATGTAATACGATGGATGTTAGGACCACATTCACCGGTCAAAGGCGCACCTTCTTGGATAAATTCCGATTATGTATATTTTTTCCATTCAGACATATATTTTAATGAGAACGAGATACTGAGTATTCCTAATGCAGATAAGATATATAGATTTTTAGGTATACCTTTTACACATCCTGCATTAGCAAATGCAAATGCATTGGATTCTCCAACACAAGCAAGAACAGGATATTGCCATCTTACCCGTAAGGCATGTAATTATGGAATAACAGATCTATCACATCATCCTGAGAATTCTGTTTTAATACACGATATGAATCAAGCAGTTCAAGAATTTAGCAAATGTAAGTTTTTTGTCTGCTATGACCCGCTTACATTTTATTGTATTGCTGCTCCAATATGTGGGTGTATCACAATACTCATTAATAACCCTAATGTAAAAAAGAAAGAATGGATACATGGTTGTGCAGCTGGAAAATATTTCAAACACATAGGACATTACGATTTATATGGAGTAGCATATGGTGATACCAAAGAAGAAATATCTTTTGCAGAAAATACAATCCATTTAGCAAAACAACAATGGGCTGATATTACCGCATATTTAACAACGACTACAATAACGTCCTTTATTCAAGATCTTAATAATCTGCCATTACTCTCCAATAATGTGAGAAATGTATTTCGTACCTCGCATGAAGAATTAAGAGAATTGTGTTCAAAACATTAAGATAAAATCTAAATTAAATTATATGAATCCCGCTGTTCAAAAGAAAGTTTGGTACGCACCCAATAAAAAAGAGGCATACGGGCAAGCTGAAATTGATGCTGTAGTTAAATCTTTAGAAGCAGGTTGGTTGGCCGGTTTTGGACCCCGTAGCATTGAATTTGAAGAGAGAGTCTCTGCACTATTCGCGAAAAAGCATGGTTTATTTGTGAATAGCGGCTCTTCTGCGATTTTATTGGGAATAAACGCATTGAATTTAGAACCAGGTGATGAGGTCGTAACTGCTGCTTGCACCTTTTCTACAACTATTGCCCCTGTTCTTCAGTGTGGTCTAAAACCCGTATTTTGCGACGTGGAAATTGGCACCTATGTCCCGTCTCCAGACCAAGTATGTGAAAAAGTAACTGATAAAACAAAGCTAATAATATTACCAAACCTCATTGGGTCAAAGCCTAATTGGGCCGAAATTAGAAGACGTGTAGGCGATAAGATGATTTTATTTGAGGATTCTGCAGATACTATTACTTATACGCCTGAAACCGACTTGGCTATAACGAGCTTTTATGCAAGTCATTTAATTACTGCAGGTGGGTCTGGTGGTATGGTCATGTTTAACAGCGAAAAATACTTGAAGCGGGCAACAATGTTTAGAGATTGGGGCAGAATCGGCGATAATTCCGAGGATGTGACAACCCGATTCGAACATTCCGTTGATGGAATTCCGTATGATTACAAATTTCTCTATGGAGCGGTTGGTTATAATATGAAGTCATCCGAGATGAATGCTGCTTTTGGTTTGGTTCAAATTGATCGAATTGAGGAGATTAGATTGAAGCGCAGAACTATGTTCAACAGGTATTTAGAAAACTTGAAGGATGTACCTGAATTGACTCTTCCCATAAACACATATAATACTGATTGGTTAGCCATCCCGTTCATGTATGAAAACCGAATGAAATTATTGACATTTTTGGAAGAGAACCATGTTCAAACGAGAGTATGTTTTGCAGGAAATGTTACCCGACATCCAGCATATCGTCAATTCCTAGGGGACTTCCCCAACGCAGACAAAATTATGGCATGCGGATTTCTTTTAGGAGCTCATCATGGAATGCAAGTGGAAGACGTTGATTATGTTTGCAATAAGATTAAAGAGTTCATAGCTATGCAAAAGTAATACGCAAACAAAAACTACATAAATATAATAAAATAATTATATTTATGGTGAATACGCTTTTAGAATATGTCTGGATTGACGGGAAAAATAATGTAAGAAGTAAGACGCGTGTTATGAAAGGAAAGATAACAAATATTCAGGAGGCGCCTCATTGGAATTATGACGGAAGTTCTACTTATCAGGCAAGCGGACGCGAATCGGAAATTATTTTGAAGCCATGTCGTATGTTTGATTACGATTTTTCAGAGTGTGCGAACATTAGCATGGCGAATCCAGATTCTTTTATTTATCACAAATTGGTATTGTGTGAAACTTTTTTACCGAACGGCGAGCCAACGAAACATAATCATCGCAACGCAGCCGTGCAAATTTTCAATCAAGCATTAGAAGAGGAGCCCTGGTTTGGACTGGAGCAAGAATACTTCATGTTTGATAGTAATGGGAATCTCCCATTGGGTTTTCCGCAACACGACAATGCAGAACAAGGGCAATATTATTGCAGTGCTGGCGCGGAGAATGCATTTGGACGTAAACTTGCAGAGGAACATCTTCGTGTATGTTTAATGGCTGGTATACAGATTTGTGGAATTAATGCGGAAGTCGCGCCAGGACAATGGGAATTTCAGATTGGTCCCTGTGTGGGTATTGAACAAGGCGACCATTTATGGATGGCTCGTTATTTATTACACAAGTTATCTGAAAAGTATGGTATTAGTATTGATTTGAATCCTAAACCCTTGCTTAGTAGGTGGAATTTGCCTTCGTTTAAGCAATGGAATGGCTCCGGATGTCATGCCAATTTTAGCACAAAAAAAATGCGCGAAGGTGGAGACAACAAAACCGGTCTAGAGCACATTGATGAGGCAATTACAAGATTGTCGCATAAACACGCCGAGCATATGGAAGTATATGGCGAGGACAATCGTCTCCGTATGACAGGCGAATGTGAGACCGCCTCGTATGATGTCTTTACGGATGGTATTGCAAATCGTGGCGCATCAATAAGAAGAGGCAACGATACCATAAAAAATCAATGCGGTTATTTTGAAGACAGACGACCCGCAGCGAATTGCGACCCGTATTTAGTTACCAGCAAAATTTTTGCAACTTGTATGAATTTGTGAATTTATAAATGTACTATTTATTTTATTCGTATTTTTAGCTGGATTTAAATATTCAAAAGTGTATATGAAAATATATTTTTTGACATTTGGTGGTCCTTCTGATGATTATCATGATGCAGTTAAACGACTTCATAATCAAGCAGTTGAGTTTAATATGTTTACTAAAATATATTCTTATACTGAAAAAGATTTAATGGAAGATACTGAATTTTTTGATAAAAACTCTAATTTTATTTTAAATAATCCTCGTGGTTATGGATATTGGTTATGGAAACCATATTTAATTAAAAAAACTTTAGAGAAAATGGAGACGGACGATATGCTATTATATTTAGATAGTGGATGTGAATTAAATATACATGGAAAAGATAAAATGCGACATTTTATTAACTTGGTTCAAGAAAAGAAAATTATAGGAACGATTGCTGGATCAACTGATTATAATTATACAAAAATGGATTTAATTAAATATTTAAAAATGGATAATAATATTGAATTATTAATAAGACCTCAAATGCAGGCTTGTTCGCTGTTGATGCAAAAATGCGATATTGTTGTAAAATTATTCAATGAAATGTATGAAATTGCATCAAATAATTATAATTTAATAGATGATTCGCCAAGTATTGCAACAAATTATAATACTTTTAGGGAACATCGTCACGATCAGTCTATTTTTAGTTTATTGGTTAAAAAATATAACTTAATAAATTATGATTTGAATCCGACTGATTGGGGATATGGATTACAAGCTAGTAAAATATATTTGCACTATGGCATTACATATCCAATTTGGACCTGCAGAAACCGAACAGGCTTATCTTTAAAAAACGTTTAAACGAATAATATCATATTACTCATCTTTTTCCTTCAAAAAATTTTGAAGCAAAATATCCTTGTCTTGATTGGTTACTTCTCCAGATAACATGGCCGATTCATATATTTTTCGTATAATATCATTTGGTGCACTACTGCCTGTTTTTATCAACCCGTGTGTGCGCAAATATTGTTTGATATCATTAATTCCATGTCGTTTAATATCGCGTTGCGCGTTTAATACTCGTTTTCTAGTATTTTTATCCTTAATTAACACGCCCACCTTTTTATGTATCTTTGATTTGCCCAGCGTATAAGTTCTTCTAATGGTCTTTTTAATTCTTTTTGGACTGCTTGTCTGGACGTTTTGTGTAGCATTTGCATCGGTCAATGGGGTTTGATTTGATGGAGTTGTCTCGGTCATAATCATGACTGGGACTTCTTGGTCCATACTTATCTTTTGCTCTGGTTCAGGTATGGAAACTTGTGTGGGTGTGGATGTGGGAACTGGGTTGGGAGGCGGTTGCGCAAATTCTAAAGATTGTTGTTTCCGACGCATTTTATCCTTTAATTCTTTCATTTTTGTCTCTCTAAGTGTAGTATTGGATGATCCTCCCAGCGAAGAAGTGTTAATAATTAACGATGGGGATGATTGTGCTACGGATGGCTGTTGTCTTTGGGTTTTGTTCCATGTCTTAAATGTCGGCTTAACTCCGCCTTTTAAACAACCATATGGAACATTATCATTAACTACATACTTTGGGTTTGGTGGAGTTAATGTTATTGGTGGTTCATTTGTAGGCAGAGGTGTATGAAATATCATGGGAGATTCTTTTAATCCTTCTGGTAGTTCAAGCTCTACATGCAAGCCTGTACTTGGCGGCACGTGATGATTTTTTAATGTCTTTGGTTTTCCGCGCGCCAAAGCATTTTGCGTATTTTGAACATATGCATCCCTATCTGTCGTCTCCTTTGATTGTTTCGCAAGACTAGACAAGTAGGCCATTGAATCGTTAAATTCATCGGATTGTGCTTCAAAATCAGTCTTTGCCGATGACTGCGTACCCAAGTTTGCCTCTTTATTCTTGTGCGCTTTAATACGTTCCAATAGCTTATTTTTCAGATTATTGGGTTTAAAGGTAGTATTCTTTTTCGTTTTTGCTTCACCTGCATCTTGTTTGGTTTTCTTTTGTTTCGTTAAAGAAAATAATTCAGGATTAATCTTAATAGTTTTATGATTTGACATAATTTTATATTAGAAAACAAAATTATAAATGAAACGAGCTAAAGCAACGCAAAATCAAAGCATACATATGATTGCTCTAAAAAGAATATAAAAATAAATTGATTCTAATAGCAACTGATCTATGGAGTCAACAAAAGAAGACAACATGTCAGTTGAAACTAGTCAATATATTGAAGAGCCGTGGAGTATCATTGAGTCCTATTTCAAGGGACACCATCTGGAGCGCTTGGTAAGACATCAGCTAGAATCGTATAATAATTTTGTATCATGTCAGATTATTAAAACGATTGAGATGTTTAACCCGGTCCACATTGCATCAGAGCACGATTATGATGCAAAGAGTGGTAAATACGCACTAGAAATATTCGTAACATTTGAAAACTTTCATCTTTACAGACCACAAATACATGAGAACAATGGCGCAACCAAGCTAATGTTCCCTCAAGAAGCACGCCTGCGTAATTTCACGTATTCGTCTGCTATGAATGTTGATATGAATATTAAATACGTGGTGCGAAGCGGTAAGGACCTTGAAAACAGCCAGACATTTTACAAAACCCTGCCAAATATTCACATTGGTAAACTGCCAATCATGTTAAAGTCAAACATTTGCGTATTGAACCAATATAAACACGTAAATCACGACCATACCGGTGAATGCAAGTATGACGCTGGCGGATACTTTATTATCAATGGCTCTGAGAAGACTGTGTTGGGCCAAGAACGTGCGGCAGAGAACAAGGTATATTGTTTCAACATTAGCAAAAATAGCACTAAATATACTTGGATGGCCGAAATCAAGTCGGTTCCAGATTTCAAATGCATTTCACCAAAACAAATAAACATGATGGTAAGTTCCAAGAACAATGGGTTTGGTTATTCCATCGTATTGCAAATCCCGCGAGTAAAAATCCCCGTCTCATTGTTTATTGTATTCCGTGC
>Ga0114966_10003073_pt1 | contig 14787 bp, 10 predicted proteins | sample M_130207_XF_Meta_FD_87029 | JGI IMG/M metagenome (GOLD analysis project Ga0114966, IMG submission 87029) | Freshwater microbial communities from Lake Montjoie, Canada to study carbon cycling - M_130207_XF_MetaG | ecosystem: Environmental > Aquatic > Freshwater > Lake | place: Lake Montjoie... | reverse complement strand
TTGGTGGCTGAACCCCCGAACCTCTGGTTTTGTCAGGACACCAATCGTGATGATCGCTGTGACACGAAGACTTTGGTCTCCAAAGATTATGGGAACACCGCAAATCCTGAACACAGCTCCAACGGGTTGATGATGGCTATGGATAACTGGATTTACAGTGCAAACCACACCAATCGCCTACGATTGATCCAAGGTCAATGGATAGAGCAGGAGACTCCTTTCCGTGGACAGTGGGGCTTAACCCAAGATGACCAAGGCCGTTTGTTCTATAACTCGAACAGTGATCAACTCCGAGCGGATTTGGTATGGGGAAATTATTTTCTGCGACAACCGGGCCAACGGACGGGTTTTGGTTATAATTATCAGGTTGTGAAAGATCAAACCGTCTGGCCTGCGCGAGTCAATCCTGGGGTCAATCGGGCCTATCAAGCTGGCCAATTAAAACCGGACGGTCGTCTTGCCACATTTACCGGTGCGTGTGGGCCGTGCATTTATCGTGGCGATCAATTTCCCTCGCCTTATCAAGGAGCAGCGTTTCTCTGTGAGCCTGCCGGAAATTTTGTTCGCTGCAACCTGCTTTCGGAAAATGACGGCATCATCGCCGCGACGAATGCGTTCCCGGGGTCCGAGTTTCTTGCCTCGACCGATGAGCGGTTCCGACCCGTCAACATCGTCAACGGGCCCGACGGTAATCTCTATCTCGTGGATATGTACCGCGGTGTGGTTCAACATCGAGTGTATCTGACGACTTACTTGCGAAACCAATCGCTCAGTCGCAACCTACAAACACCCGTCAACATGGGCCGTATCTACCGGATTACCCGCTCTGGTCAACGACCCGTTCCTTCACCCAATCTCGCGAAAGCAACCTCGGATGAACTTATCCAAACACTTTCTTCCTCGAACGGCTGGGCACGCGATACTGCGCAACGCCTTTTAATTGAGCGGGTGGATGCGGCTTCCGTTCCACGCTTACGTCAGATAGCTACTCGTTCAGACCACTGGCGCGCGCGGGTTCACGCGCTTTGGACTTTAGAAGGTCTGGAGTCTCTCGATGCTCCCACATTGGAACATAGCCTTCAGGACACCGATGAAAGATTGCGGTTAGTCGCCCTACGATTAAGTGAGTCACTCTTAAAAACTTCCGACTCATGGCTTCAGAAAATTATTTCCCGTCAGAAACTCACTACAATTCGAGAGGAAGCTCAACTCGCGTTTACGTTGGGTGCTCTCGCCCGAAGTGCTCCCGTGCAAGCTCAAGAAAATCGGGCGGAAACATTGCGGAATATCCTCCGCCGAAGTTCTAATTCCCCACTTGTGCGAGATGCCGTTTTTTCCAGTCTAGGCGGCGATGATTTGGCGTTTCAGACACGATGGATTCAGACTTCCGGCGGGAAAAAATCCACTCGATTTGCGGAGGATGCTTCTGTTGTTCAGGGTTTGGCTAGGATTACCGGACTCAGGTCCAACCCTCAGGATATCGAACAATTGCTTAACTTAGCCGATGGTTTTCCAGAATTCGCCCCCGCTTTGCTCTCGGGTCTTTGGGCCGTTCAGCCACTAACAAAAATTCCAACTACCAAACCTGCTCGAACCATCCAGCTCGCGAAGGAACCTGTGGTTTGGAACCGACTCAAAAACTCTACCAACCTAACCTTAGCCTTCAATAATGTAGACCGCATGTTGCGTTGGCCGGGAAAAGCCGGAACCGCCGAACAGAAACGCATCGAGCTCTCGATCGATGAAAAAAAACTTTTTGAAGATGGAAAAACGCTTTACCAAACGACCTGCGGTTCCTGCCATCAACCTCATGGTTTAGGTCAGGACGGGCTTGCTCCCGCTCTGGCGGATTCCGAATGGGTGACAGGTTCCTCACAGCGACTCGTGAGAATCGCGCTCCAAGGTGTGCGCGGCCCGATCACGGTCAAAGGCAAGCTTTACGAAATGGAGATGCCGGGGTTGGGCGTGCTGGAGGACGAACAACTGGCGGCTCTCCTCACGTATATTCGTAACGAGTGGGGACATCTCGAGACCGCAGTCTCGGTAGCGCAGGTCGCAAAGATCCGTTCAGAAACACAGACCCGCGAAGAAGCATGGAAAGCGGACGAACTCGAAAAGATTCCCTGACCCCCGTTACCTAACCCATCCCTTATGCCGAGTGGCAAAAAAAGGAGGTGAGTGCAGTCTACGATCGTAAAACCTTCGCGCCGCATGATAAACTGGCTAAAAGTTATACACTAACCCGCACGCCTGCAGGCTCGTAGACTACACTCACCTCCCTGATCCCTTTTGACGGATTCTCTGCTGCCCTAATCTATCACTAAGTCTCCCAGTGGTTCGTTCCACAGCCCGGTGAATTGACCTTGCTTTCAAAGGGTTAACCTCGGCGATACGATCTCCTCTTCTTGCTAAAAATTTGGATCATTTGAAAACTGTCGACGTGCTGTACTGGTAGTTTGATGAAAGACAATTTTTATCGTAGGAATCCATCAGCACACCCGTCAAAACGCTTAACAAAGAACGGTTGTTGAGACTCAATAGGAGGCTTTTCTTCCACTATCTGGCACTCGAAACAACGACGAAATTCAATTCGTTGTCGTAAGCATTGTGGGGTTTCCTTAGGGGAGCAAAGGGAATAACTACGTAGAAAAAACTACGTAGTTTTGACCTAAGTCGGTTTTTAAAGGGTATTCGTCGAGTATGAAATCACTCCGCGATTCCAAACTTTAAGGCAAGTGTTGTTAAGCCAGCCATGTCAGATATCCCCAGTTTTTTGTACACCGTTCGACGGTAGTGACGAGTGGCAAAGGTCGAGACGTTCATTGAGGCTGCGATATCATCAGGAGGTAAACCGGAGGTCACCAAACAAAAATAATGTCGCTCGCGATTCGTCAACGAGGGCCATAGCGGAGGCAGCTTCGTTTCATTAAGAAAGGAGATGACGTCGGGGCTGAGATAGCGTGTCCCAGAAAACACCGTTTTGATTGCTTCGACGTAATCTGAAACAGCCGATTGCTGAGGCAACAAGCCATTGACATCTGAGGAGTGGAGTGTGAGGACGATCGCCTTGCTGGGATCAGGGATGAATACGAGGGTGGGAAGACCGAGGAGATGCCACTGAAAATTCTGGGTTTTAACTCTTTGGGAATTGTAAGCCACCAATGCCAGATCAGCCTGAAGCGAAGGGAGCTCGGTCAACGCTTGAGCGATTGAATTGAATTCACCGACAATCACAATGGTCGGATGAGGTTTTAGAATACTGCGAATCCCTTCGCGGACAATGGGTTCGTTATCGATCAGCGCAACGCGGATGATTTCAGAGGGGTTACTCATGAATCACTGCGAGAACTGCACCGTGATCTCGGTACCGTGACCCTCCACGGATTGAATGGAACAGATACCACCGACAGCCACTGCACGCTCGCGAATATTGATGAGACCGATCCCTTGTTTTCGAGGATGAAGATGTTGTTGGTTCCCCGATGAGAATCCTTTCCCATCATCGTGCACGGTGAGGAGTAGGCTCGAGGCTTGAACCGTCAATTCCACCCTCACGGTTCGCGCATCAGCATGCCGTTCGATATTGGTTAACGCTTCCTGAATAATTCGGTAGATCGGCAATTCTAATCTGGAAGGTATTTGGACAAGTCGTTCGTTAAAAACCAAATCAAGGTTGAGACGCGTGCGTAGGCGAAATTCATCGCAGGAGTTTTCCAATGCCACTTTCAAACCAAAATCATCGAGTTCGACCGGACGCAGATTTCGAGAGATTCGACGAACCTCCTGTACTGAATGGTCGAGCAACTCCTTTGTTTTTAGAATCGCAGAATGGACTAGCGGTTCATTCACTAAAAGGGTCTCCAAATGATGCACTCGGACTCGCACAGAGGCGAGGAGTTGCGTCACCGAATCGTGGAGTTCGGACGCGACGCGGCGCCGTTCGCCTTCTTGGGCTTGAAGGATGCGGGCTGGCAGCAATCGCAATTGTGCCTCCCCCCGTTCGCGTTCGATGATTTCTGCTCGCAATTCTGATGTGCGTGCGAACACCTCGGCTTGAAGGGTAAAGGCCCTCCGAGCCAACATCCTTAGGCGGAACAGATGCAACAGGAACATCAAAGCGAGTGCACATCCGACGAACAATCCATAAAAGGTCTTAGTCTGATAAAACAGAGGCGGCAGAATAAACGCCACGACTTTTGGTGTGCCGTTAAATTCAGCGGCACCCGAGACAGCTTGCACAGAAAACTTGTAACTGGCCGGTTTCAAATTTCGGTAGGACACCTCCCGAAGCGAGGAAGGGAGCATCACCCAGTCGGGGTCGACTCCCGAGAGTTTGTAACGGAACCTCACTCGGCTCGGATACCGGAGAGCCGTCGCCGTGAATGTGATTCGGACGTTGTGGTCCCCAGGTGAAAAAACCAAGCTTTCGGAAGAAGATTTCACGATTCCGCCGACCTCCAAGGTTTCGATCTGGACAGGTAGTGGACCTTCTTCGGTGTGAACGCGTTTCGGATCAAGCATGCTCAACCCCATCCGTGTTGTGAACCATAAAAGACCATCACGACTACGCAGAACCGATGGATTATTCTCCCGTCGGCACTCCTCCGATCGCATCCCATCAACCTGAGTAAAAAGTCGAAAATCACTGAACAGCGCATTGCCAGTAATGAGGCGATCGAGTCCGCTGATGGAGGCTCGAAAAATTCCTCGTGGGGTACCCATCCACAATTGGTTCAAATCGTCCCGCACGATGCCGGAAACCTGGTCGGCTCCAAAGCCCTGCTCCCACCTAAACCTGTCAATCGGACCGTTTGCAAATCGGTTCAGCCCTCGATCCCTAGTTCCAACCCAAACTGTGTTATTGCTATCGACCAGCAATGAACGCACTGAATCATCCGACAGCCCTTCGGTTTTGCTCCAGGACCTGCGTATGACACCGTTGCGGAAATTGACGAGACCATGATTTTGGGTGCCTAGCCATAACCCGCCTTCGCCATCGGGGACGATTGTCCGAATGCCCAAATGTCGAGTTCCTGCATAATTCGTTCCTTTGCTGCCGGGCTTGAAGGAATGGAGGCCAACGCCCGGGGGCGATCCTATCCAGACGTTGGTTTGGTTATCCTCGTAGATCGACCAAACCCAATCTTCCGGAAGTCCGTCTTTGGAGGTGTAAAAATGCGGAAGCCCATCCTTCATTTTAGCCAAACCATTCGTTCTACCAAACCAGACTCCACCGCCTTTCGCGGGAGCCAGACTCTGAATTGTACCGCCTCGCTCCGGCCCAAGGTTGAAATTCGATATGCCATTGCTGGAGATCATGGATAGGTGACGATCCCAGGATCCAACCCATATTTGACCAAGTTCATCTTCCGTGACACAAGTCGTCTCATCACCGGCCAGTCCCTCGGGTTTACCAAACGTCGTGACGGCACCTGAATAAAAACAATCCAACCCAGAACTCGTTCCCACCCACACCGTTCCTTCTTTATCCTCAAAAATGGCTTCTGCAGGGTGGAATCTGACTCCATCAATTAGGGGAAAGGTTGACCAAATTCCACGCTCGGATCTTGCTACCATTCCCGTACCCAAGGTCACCCAAAGTGCCCCCAACGAATCAAACGCGAGCCCCCGAGCACCCTGGAGTCCTGAAGGAGGTTCAGGGATGCGATTGATTGGACCCGATGAGTTGGGGGGCATCGAGTACACACCTTGGTTCGAGGTCGCAATGTAGAGCATCCCATCGGGTCCCAAGATGATTGCACAAACTTCGGTGCTCAGATCCGCTCCGGGCAATTGGATCCGGTGATAGTTTTTTCCGTCCCAATGGCCGATAACGCCACCGGTTCTAGGGCTTTTCGAGCGATCACCCAATGCGGCCCTACGTCGTTCGGCTGGAACGTCCTGTTCCGAACCAGAGCCCATCCAGATTTCGCCATTCACCAAACAAATCGATCGCACATCGAAAAATCCTTGCCCGGGAATGTTCAACGGGGTGATTACTTCATCTCGTAATAAAAAAATTCCACCAGCTCGCGTGCCGATATAAATCGTGCCATCTTTCCCTTCGGCGAGTGCGGCCACCCTGTGATTTGAAAGCCCATCCTCCCGGATAAAACTTCGAAATATGTTGTCCTTTACTCGCACGAGACCACCCTCGAAAACGCCGCAATAAAGTGTCTGGTCTTTCGCTAAGAGGAGTGTTTGAAAATCGTCGTTAAAAAGACCCGGCGTATTGTTTTTTTTGTAGTATTTAAATCGAATTCCATCAAAACGAACCAATCCCTCCCGCGTTCCAATCCAAAGGTAGCCATCAGCGGTCTGGGCGAAAGAAGTGATATTCAGTATCGAAGAAAGTGTTGGATCCTGCCAGCGCCGGTGGATCATTTGTTGGATTTGCTCCGGCGGAATCGCCGAGACCGAACCAAACCACCCCGACAGCCAGACCAGGATCAAACAGAGCCATCGCCTACTTGTCCTTTTATATAAGTAGTGCAACAACCCTTGTCGTAGAAACCAACTAGTCATGCAGGCTTCAGTTTTGGAAAAAATTGTTGAACTGTCGATTCGGTGATTTGGCTGAGTTCCTCGAGGGTGACCGACTTGACCTGTGCAACGACCTGTGCAATCTCCCGGACGTGTGCCGGTTCTGATCGCTTTCCACGATAGGGGACGGGTGCTAAATAGGGACAGTCTGTCTCCAACATCAACGCGTTCACCGGTGTGCTTGCCAGAGTTTCACGTACGGCAGCGGCATTCTTGAATGTAGTGATCCCCGTAAAACTCACAAGGGAGCCTAAATCTAAGACCTGCCGCATGATTTCAGGTGTGTCAACGAAGCAATGGAATACGCCCCTGACGCGAGGCGCGAACGGCCGGAGTTGATCGATTGTTTCATTCGCGGCATGACGCTGATGGATCACACAGTTCAATCCTAATTCTTGAGCGATCTCCAAATGTTGCGAAAAAAGTTGAGACTGCTTTTTTTTATAAGGATCGTCATCACTCAGAGTTCCTCCGGGGCGAGTTGAGGGAAGGCGATAATAATCCAAACCCGTTTCTCCAATAGCAACTACCTTGGGATGCTGACCCAACTCCCGTAGGGCAGGTCGAATATCCTCCGGTGCTGTCTCCACATTGGAGGGGTGCCAACCCACCACGGCAAAGACTTCCTCGAAGCGTTCAGCGAGTAGGATGGCGCGGCGACTTGATTCCAAATCCGTGCCGATAGTGATAATCCGTGCAACCCCAGCAGACGCAGCGCGGTCCAGCACTTCCGGCAACTCCTGAGCAAAATCAGGAAAATCCAAATGCGCATGCGTATCTGTAAAAATAATTTTATGGCTCACCTTAAAGCACTTCGATCGGGGCTGGAGGAAGTTGAATGGTGCGTTTTAATCGTGCGCTGCGAATCGCGGCATCAACGATTTCTTGGCCAAGTCGGCTGGTGGGTAGGCTGACAGGGCCCGAGAGTGGTTTGTGAGTATTAAGACAGTGCAGGAGGTATTGGACGGGGTTCTGAAAGGGTGCTTTGAGAGCTGGAGCGACGAGACGATGCGGCTTGCTTCTCTGACGGGTTTGGACTGTGACGTGGTCCTCGTAGTCATCAGAACTAATGGTACCCTCGGTTCCTGTGATGATGAAGCCGCACTTGGGCTGGGGTTGGATGGTCCACGGATCGGTGAACGTGCCCCACCGCGTTTCAAACTTGGAGAGTCCGTGGGCATATCGTGCGATGACGAGGCTATGTTCATCGACCTCGAGTCCAGCCGGTTCATCCACGACAGCGGTGACTTCGAGCGGTCGGCGGCCTCCCTGAAACCAGGATCCCAAGGTTGTGCCGTAGCCGAGATAATCTAGAAGTGACCCGCCACCATGCGCTCGTTTATAAAACCATGAATCGGGTTTTTCTTTGGCAACTTGTGCAGGGGATTTCTCGACTTTGTCTGCTCCATGAAACAAGGGGCCACGGTTGCCTCCAAAGTGCCAGACGTTCAGGACGTTTCCGATGCGTCCTTCCTCGATCAATTGATACGCCTTACAATGAGAAGCCACCCATTGGAGCGGCCAGTTGATCATCAACGTCTTGTCGTGGGGCATCGCATTGATCATGACATCCGCTTCTTTCAGCGAAGCAGCGAAGGGTTTTTCGACCATGATATGGACGTTGTAAGGTGCGATTTTTTTGACCCAGGACCCGTGCTGAGAAGCGGAGGGGCAGAGAATGACCACGTCGGGTTTGGCTTGCTCCATGCAGGCTCTGTAATCGACGAACGCACGATCGCGTGGCAGGCGTTGTTTGCGAATGGCTTCCTCCATGCGCTGGGGGTTCTCATCGGAGATGCCGACGAGTTCGACCTCGGGATGGCTTCTAGCCATGCGCAAAAGGTCGCCCATGTGAAAGTGATCAAAGTTGATGCCAGCGATTCTCCATTTGCGCGATTTCATAGGTAAACAAGTGATAAGAAAGTTATGGCGCAGTCTGTGAAATAAGGAAAGGCGAAAGGGAATTACTGCTCTAATTCAATGCCTATAGGACAATGGTCGGAACCTAGAATATGCTGATGGATGAACGCGCTTTTCAGGCACGGGCGAAGGTCTCGAGATACGAGGAAATAGTCGATGCGCCATCCCACATTTCGTGCTCGCGCTCCCTGCATAGGACTCCACCACGTGTAATGACCTTCTCCTTTCTCGAATTCACGAAAGGTGTCTATAAAACCTGCCTGAATAAATCCATCGAACCCTGCGCGTTCCTCGGCAGTAAAGCCGTGGTTGCGGAGATTCGCTCGGGGATTGGCCAGATCGATCGCTGTGTGCGCAACATTCAAATCGCCGCAAACAATAACCGGTTTCTTACGCTGAAGCTCTTTCAGATAAGCAAGAAAATCGGCATCCCATTGTTGACGATAAGGCAACCGCGTGAGTTCACGACGGGAGTTTGGCACGTAAACATTCACGAGGTAAAAATTGTCAAACTCGGCGTTTACAACACGCCCCTCATTGTCATGGAGATCATGCCCGATGCCGGTAGTGACTTTGAGAGGTTGCCGTTTGCTAAAAATGGAGGTGCCCGAGTAGCCTTTTTTCTGTGCCGAATTCCAGTGGGTCTGATAATAACTCGGCCAAACCGCTTCGACATCAGCTTCGGTAGCCTTGGTCTCTTGTAGGCAAAGAATATCTGGCGATTGTTCGGTGAGGTATTCTAGGAAGTTTTTCCGCAGGCAAGCACGGATGCCGTTTACGTTCCAAGAGATTAGTTTCATTGAGGAGAAGAACTATTGCTGTCTGGGGTGAGTGCGGGAGTTGACTCAGAAAGGGTTTTGATGTGGTTCAAAACACGAAGCTGAACTTGGCGGACGACGAAATCTGAAATGGGTAACCAATAAGATTCCGGCCACAAACGGTTTTCATAATGGCTGGTTCCGTCAATTCTCGTGCGCCCGTTGGGCAATGACGTGAGACGGAATTCGCCCTTTTTAGAAACATAAAATCCTTCGATGTGGGGCGGATGAAAATTGTTGTAAAAAGAGATCTCTCGCATAGAAGGTGGAGTTTTCAGCACGTCGAACGCCAGATGATAAGGCGGGTTCCAAGCGGTAATCGTTTCAGTCATTGATCCCGTCGAAAGTTCACAAAACCGAGGTGCGCCGACGCCCGAGCCTTCCATGCGGCATGACAATGGAAAAGCAATGCCTGCTTTGAAAATGAGCACGGGTTCTGAAGTGATTGCCGAGAATTCAGGAATCAATTTCCAAACCTTGTCTACGGCACAGTTCACTTCGATCGAAGTGGTCACTTTGGATGATGGGAGAGACACGGTGCGTTGCGCTTCCAACGCAGTCAGAAGCGGCGTGACAGCAAGTAGCACGGCCGACGTGAGGACTTTAAGGTAGCGACGGTTGATGCAATTGGCCGTAAAATGACCAATATACGCACCCAACAGACAGAGAGGCAAGGCGATGGGAAGAACCATTATAAGGCAGATCAAGCCCTCAATGGCAAAGATGAGGATGGCGAGAGCAACCACCAGCAGGCTGACACAGGAGAGCGCAGCGGTGCTACCCACGGAGCGTTTTTGCCCAAGTGAATAAAGGAGTGCGGTGTTGAACCCCAAGATGCTCGGGGTAAGAACAAAGATCACCCATCCGTAGAGTTGGAATGATTCCAGAGAAACACCCACCATGACAGCCACGCCGATCGCATTGAGTAGGATGGCTGTAATCACAGAGGCGATCCGACTTCTCGAAATGAAAAGTATTTGGCTCCTAAACATGACTTAGCGGTAGGTCGTGATCCTTGGAGAGTCAACTCTGTTCACAGTGTCCTGTTTCGTTCAACACCGTTCGGATGGTTTGTGACGTGGTGCTTTGAGAACAATCGATCCAACGCGCGGCGAATTGATGCTTAAAGAAAACGAGTTGTCGTTTTGCAAATTGGCGAGTGCGGAGTTTTACAAGCTCGACCACCTGAGCTAATGAGTGTTCACCATCAAAATACTCGCATAGTTGACGGTATCCGAGGGCTTGTTGCGCGGTACGGTTTTCTCGAAGCCCACGTTGCAGAAGCGCACGGGTTTCTGCTTCCAATCCTTGGTCAAATATTCGATCCACGCGCTGGTTGATGCGATGGTGGAGATCGGTAGAGGCGCGGTTCAGGACGAAAAGGGTCGCAGCATTTGCCGCATTAATTTTCGGTTGAAAGTCCGCGAACGGTCGGTTAGTCAGCCGAATAATCTCCAGAGCGCGAATGACGCGTCGGGGATTTTGGCAGTCGATTGACGCAAAGGCTGCGGGATCGCGTTGTTGCAGTTCCTCGAGAAGTTGAGTCAATGGGGTAGCCTCCAGAGCTGATCTCACCAACCCATCGGAGGGAGGTGCCGTGGAAAGTCCGTGCAACAGTGCCTTAAAGTAAAACCCCGTGCCGCCGCAATAGATAGGGATTCGGTTGCGGTTACGAATTTCTACTTCAGCAATCTGGGCCAGACGAACAAACTGGGCGGCATCAAACGACTCCGACAAATCCATGACATCAATCAAATGATGGGGCACGAGGGCACGTTCCTCGGCGGAGGGCTTCGCCGTTCCGATATCAAGTCCGCGATAGACCTGCATCGAATCCACACTGATGATTTCCCCCGACAATCGTTGAGCGAGTTCGAGAGCGAGCGCGGATTTTCCCACCGCAGTCGGGCCTGCGAGGTAAATGGCTGGAGGCTCTGCGTTCACGTATGGATCCTAGTGGAGACGGCGGCTAAGGGGACTCGATCGCTTCGGAACTTTTGCCTTCGCGTTGCCAAGAAAGCAAAAACAGAAGGCCCACTCCTGTGCAAATAGCGATGTCAGCGACGTTAAACGCAGGGAAACCAATTTCTTCACCCCCTCGTTGATAAAGGTAGAACCTCAAAAAATCGATCACGTGATGAACGAAGAGTCGGTCGATCATGTTCCCAATGATGCCACCGAGCACGCAACCAAATGCGATTTGACCCAGCTTGGTATGGATTGCGAAGTGGCGGCGACCAAGGATTAGGCCCAACAACGCAGCTAGCGAAAGAATAGCGAGGAATTCGTTATTGCCGTGAAACATGCTCCATGCGGCACCTGTATTACCCCAGTGAACCAATTTTAAGAAACCGTCGATGATGGTTTTCTCGTCTGTGGGACTCAACCCGTAAACGACAAGTCGCTTGGTGAGCTGATCTAACAGCGCGATCGAGACCGCAATAATGCTGAAGCGAAAAGCGCCAGTGTGCTTCATGCGCACTCCAAGTTAGCGTTTTTTAGGAGCGGCACCGGTGATCCGCTTGACAGGGATTTGTTTGAACTGTCGAGTGAGTGCTGTCAACGATTCCTCCACGGCAAGTCGCTCGAGGCTGGAAGCACCAACAAACCCGACGCAATCCGTGTGCGTGTTCACATAGGCAGCGTCTTCCGGCGTGCAGATCGGCCCACCGTGCGAAAGGAAAACGATGTCTTTGCGAACCTTTTTTGCGCCCTCAATAATCGCCTGAGTGCGTTCTACCGCATCAGTCAAAGTGCAGACGGCACCAGTCACACCGATTGACCCTCCGACCGTCGTGCCAACGTGGGCGATGATTGCATCAGCTCCAGCAAGAGCCATGGCTTCCGCTTCAGCAGCTGTCGCGACATACACGATCGAAAAAAGATCCATCTTTCTAGCCAACTTCACCATGTCAAACTCATGGGAAACACTCATGCCAGTTTCTTCGAGAACTTTGCGGAAATGCCCATCAATAATGCAATGCGTGGGGAAGTTATTCACGCCCGAAAAACCCATATCCTTCACTTGCAATAACCAGTGCCACATTCGGCGGCGAGGATCGCTGGCGTGGACGCCACAAATCACTGGGATCTCCTCCACCACAGGTAAAACTTCATGCTCACCAATCTCCATGGCGATGGCGTTTGCATCCCCATAAGCCATCAAACCAGCAGTAGACCCGCGTCCGGCCATGCGAAACCTCCCAGAATTATAGATAATAATCAGATCCGCTCCGCCCTTTTCGATAAATTTGGCACTGATACCTGTCCCGGCTCCGGCGGCGATGATAGGTTCACCTTTTTTGAGGGTCGCACGCAAGCGATCCACGACTTCTTTGCGTGTGTAAGGATTCCCTTTTCCAGTCCAAGGATTTGGCATAAAATTTTATTTGATCCGCAGCTTAACGGAAGCACCAAGAGTGCAAAGCTCACTGAGAAAATGCAACCCACGAATCTGCGAAAGTGTTTTGTTTTACCTTCGCACTGGCGATGTGCAGAAAGAAATCTAAGTTCTCGCGCCCACTGTGTTTTCCTCAGCTTCTTCGATGCATTAAATCACGGAAGATCTTACGTTTACTTCGACGGGGAGGGTCGGACTTCAAGATTGAGGAGAGTTTTCTTGAGTTGTGCTTCTGCGCTCTGATCCGGCTTGAGAGCTTTTGGATGGAAGGCAGGGAGGAGTTTATCCCACACGACATTGAGTTCAGCCTGCATATCACGGGTGTCGGCGGTGATGGCGATGACGGCGTCCTGTTCGGGTAGGATAATGCAAAACTGGCCGTTGGCTCCATCTCCTCGGTATGCGCCGTGCCGACAACGCCAGAATTGAAAACCATAACCTTGATCCCAATCTTTAGAGGGGTTGCTTCCGTTCGATACCTGTTTGGCAGTAGCCTGATCAATCCATGAAATTGGAAGCAGTTGTTTTCCATTCCAACGACCTTTTTGAAGGTAAAGTTGACCAAATTTTGCGATATCCTCGGTTCGAATAAACAGACCCCAACCTCCGAGGGTGTTTCCTTGAGGACTTGTCGCCCAGAGGGGATCCTGGATGTCTAAGGGTTCGAATAATCGTGGTCTGAGGTAATCGAGAACGGTTTCTCCCGTAACCTTCCGTAGGATGGCAGACAACATGTGGCTTGCTGGAGTGTTGTAGAGGAAATGCGCACCGGGCTTGTGCGGTACGGGATGTGCAAGAAACGTTTCTACCCAAGGTGCGTTGGTTGAGAATTTGGCTTCGGTTTCGTGACCAGTAGACATCGTCAATAAATCGCGAACGCGCATGGCTGACAGTTTTGCAGAGGGCGAGGAAGGGGCGTGTTCAGGAAAGAATTTCAAAACTGGATCATCAATGCTTAGTTTTCCTTCGGCAACCGCCAGACCTATTGCGGTGGAATTAAAGCTCTTGCTCAACGAATGCATGACATGCTTTTTATCGGCAGATTCCGGCTTCCACCAAGCTTCTGCAACGACCCGACCATGCCGAACAAGCATGAAACTGTGCATCGTGTTCACCTGCTGATCGGCAGCCTCGACGAACGATCTCAAAGCTGAGGATGAAACTCCCTGTGCCTCTGGTGAGCTACGCGGTAACGCAACGGCTTCGGCCCATAATGGCTGCAGGAGAGTTAGAAAAATCGTAATGAGAACTTTTAAATAATGTGGCGGGGTTGTGATCGGTATCATGAGCAGAACGTTAAGGGGTTGTGCGAATTCTTCAAGGGTATACAATTCGACTCATCACGGTTCCGGTGTTGGATCGGCTCAAGGTCAACAGGGCAGAAGGATCAAGCTATGTATAAAATTCTTGGAGATGGTGGTCAGGTGTTTGGGCCAGCGGATGCAGAGTTGGTTCGCCAATGGATCGCGCAAGGTCGGCTGAATGCGCAGTCTCAAATCCAGATCGAAGGCGAGACGGGTTGGAGAGCTCTGGGCACTGTGCCAGAATTCTTGGCCTCATTCGGAGGATTTTCGGAACCGCAAAAGCAAGCGACCCAGACCGATTACTCGATTGATATCATGGGTTGCGTCAAGGGTGGTTGGGAGCTTTTCACAAACAACACGGGAATATTGATTGGCACCTTTGTTATCTACCTCCTGATCGCAGGCGCGTTCAGCGTGCTGGGGCTAATCCCCCTTGTTGGGTGGGTTTTTTCGATTCTGTTTTGGGTCATCGTCGGGCCCCTAATGGCTGGGCTTTATCAGGTGGCTTTGCAGGCTCTTCGCCGACAACCCACCCGGATCGGAGATATGTTCGCGGCATCTAACAATTGCTTTGGTCAACTTTTTCTGGCTCAAGTTATTCCATCACTCCTGTTGAGCCTTTGTTTGTTTCCAGGGTTGGTGCTAGCCGCTTTGATTGTGATTCCTTCATTATTTCAGAATCAGGCTCCGGGCGGTCCGCAGGTTGTGTTCGCAGTGGGTTGCTTTCTGTTAGGTATGCTTCCGCTCATTTATCTCTCTGTCAATTGGATGTTCACGATTCCGTTGGTGATGGATAAAGGCC
>Ga0114966_10003071_pt1 | contig 14796 bp, 22 predicted proteins | sample M_130207_XF_Meta_FD_87029 | JGI IMG/M metagenome (GOLD analysis project Ga0114966, IMG submission 87029) | Freshwater microbial communities from Lake Montjoie, Canada to study carbon cycling - M_130207_XF_MetaG | ecosystem: Environmental > Aquatic > Freshwater > Lake | place: Lake Montjoie... | reverse complement strand
TCATCGAACAGCATCACACACTTCGCCACGGCATTGATTGTGTCTTAGACAACGTGACACGTACATTATCCCAGTATTCATGATATACTTGCTCTATCAAATTTACGAGGTATTAATGACTGCCATCAAACATTATATCAATAATCACGATTTTTTGACGGCACTCATGGAGTATCGCCGTGATAGAGTTGTTGCGAAGCGCATGAAACAGCTGGCGCCGCGTATTCCTGAATTCTTGGGCGAATGCTTTCTGAAGATTGCCACGCATCTGTCGTATAAACCGAACTTTGTGAATTACACGTTTCGCGAAGACATGATCTCGGACGGTATCGAAAATTGTCTTGTCTACATGCACAATTTCAATCCGAAGAAATCGAAGAATCCGTTCGGTTACTTTACGTCTGTCATCTTCTACGCATTCATTCGCCGAATTCAACGTGAACGCAAGCATACGTATCTGCGCTACAAGCTGATCGAACAAGCCGTGATTGCCGGTGATACGCAAACGACACATGCGGGCGGTGGGCAATATCACGTGGATAGCGCGATGCTGTCGTTTGATAATGTGCAAGAATTTATTCAGCGATTCGATGAGTATACCGACAAGCGCCGTGTCCGTCGACGGGTGAGCAAGGCCGCATTACCATTTGCAAACGACGTGGGCATCTAGTCTATTCGTTATCTGAAGGATATTGAATGTCTGTGATTGCTATCATTTGTGACACCCATTTCGGTGTGCGTTCCGACGCGCCTGCGGTGTATCATCATATGCAAAAGTTCTATGAGCGTGTCTTCTTCCCGACACTCAAAGAACACGGTGTGACTCGACTCCTCCACGGCGGCGACTACTGCGATCGTCGTAAGTTTATCAATTTTGCGACGTCGCGATTCATTGAAGATCACTATCGCACACCGCTGCGCGAACTCAATATCATCGAAGACGTCATCATCGGCAATCATGATTGTTTTCTTCGAGACAGCACCGACATCAATAGTGTTGCGGAACTCTATCGGCATGATCCGACGGTACGCTTCTACACACAGCCAATCGAAATCGATGTAGACGGCTGCGGGATATTGCTGTTGCCGTGGATTTGTGGAAATAATCGTGACGCGACGATGAAGATGATCGCGACGTCGACCGCACAAGTGGTACTTGGGCATCTTGAGATCTCCGGCTTCCAGATGTATCGCGGCATGCCGTCACACGAAGGTCTTGATCCGTCGTTGTTTGACCGATTCTCACTCGTGATGTCTGGGCATTATCATCATCGTTCGTCCACACATCCGATTCAGTATCTTGGCGCGCCGTATCCGATGGTGTGGAGTGACTACTCTGATCCACGCGGCTTTCATCTCTTCGATACGGAAACTCACGCACTGACGTTCGTACCGAATCCCTATACGATGTTTGCCCGTCTCGTCTATGACGATCTCGACAAACCGAATACGTGGATCGCGGATATGGTGAACACGATTGTGGCATCCGATTCGCCATATCATGATGCGTATGTCAAAGTCGTCGTCAAGAACAAGACGCAGGCATTCTGGTTTGAACTGATCATGGACGCACTTGCGAAAGTCAATGCGCTGGATGTCATGATCGTCGACGACGTGCAATCCAACGATAGTGAGGGCAATGAACTCCCGACGACAGACATCGACACGCTGACGTTGATGCAGGAATACGTTGAGGGGTTGAGTATCTCGTGTGATAAGACCGAATTGAAATCGTATTTGAATCGACTGTATCATGACGTCGTCACTGCGAGTCAGTCAGCACGATTGAGCTAATTATGATCATCTTTGAGCAGATATCCTACAAGAACTTCCTCGCGACCGGTGACGTGCCGATCGTGGTCGATCTCAACACCCACGCATCCACGTTGATTGTTGGGCGCAATGGTGCGGGCAAGAGTACCATGACGGAAGCTCTGTGCTTCGCGCTCTTTGGGCAAGCACTACGCAACATCAACAAGCCGGCGCTCGTGAACTCCGTGAATAAGCGAGACGCACTTGTTGAGTTAACGTTCCGAATCAATGGGGCACGATATCGTGTGGTGCGCGGCATCAAGCCGAACATATTTGAGATTTACGAAAACGACGTGCTGATTCCGTCGCCTGCGGCGCTTGCTGATTATCAGTCGTTATTCGAGACGCAGATTCTCAAACTGAACTACAAGTCGTTTCGTCAAATCGTGGTGTTGGGCAGCGCGTCATACGTGCCGTTCATGCGACTGTCGCCTGCCGCACGTCGCGAGATCATCGAAGACATTCTCGATATCGAAGTCTTCTCAGCCATGAGTAGTCTTGCGAAAGATGAATTCTCGGCACTGAAGACGAAGACGGATACACTCTTTCATCAAAAGACACTGCTTGATGAGCAGGTGCGTATGGGTGAATCATTCACCGCGCAGTTGGACGAAGAACGAGACGCACAACTCGCAAAGATTCGTGCTGCAATCGAACAAGAGATGGTAGAAATTGAGCGACTCACGGGCGACCGTGTGGTTGCCGATACGCAGACCCAGACGTACGCGCCGGCGCAGGACACGTATACCCACGCTCGTGAAAAGCTGTCGCAACTTGAAAATACTTATCGTGCTCTTCTCTCGCGTGAAAAGAAACTCCAGAAAGAGCGCGAGTTCTATACCGCGCATGATGAATGCCCCACATGCGCCCAATCGATTGCCAGTGAATTCAAGACGCACAAGATCTCACACATCACGCACAAAGAACAAGACGCGCAACGTGCCCAGCAACAGTGCCAGTCTTTCATGGCAGGCTATACACAATCGATTACAGAATCGGAAACGTTGCTGGCTGAATGTACGGCATTCAAGAAAGAGATCGAACAGATCGATTACAAGTTGCCAATTCATCGTCGTCGTGTCGCGGAATTGAAGATCGAATTGACCAGACCCGCGCAGCAAGCACCGGTGGTCGACTTAGATGAAATTCGGAATCGCATCACAGCAACCGTACATGAGCAGCACACGACCGCACAACAGCGTTCAATTGTCGAATCCGCGGCGATGCTACTCAAGGATAACGGCATCAAAGCGCGAGTGATCAAGCACTATTTGCCGGTCATCAACACGCACATCAACAAGTATCTTACGGCAATGGACTTTCCGATTCACTTCAATTTGGATGAGGAGTTTAAGGAACGTATTGAATCTCGGCATCGAGATGACTTCTCGTACGACTCCTTTAGTGAGGGTGAGAAGAAGCGTATCGATCTTGCGTTGCTGCTCACATGGCGGGCAATTGCCCGACTCAAGAATAGTTCGTCGTGTAACGTGCTGGTGCTGGATGAAGTCTTCGACTCCTCACTTGATGTAAGCGGCACCGAAGAATTCTTGAAGATCATTCATGCATTAGAGAATGCGAATATCTTTGTGATCTCGCACAAGACGGATTCGCTCGTGGACAAATTTTCTAATGTGTTACACTATGAGAAGCACCGAGGCTTCTCGACACTCAAGAAGTGAAAAGGGCATATACGTATGATTGCCCGCGCACAAGATTGGATTGCGTGATATAATCGATTCTATGGTTGATACACATTTTCCTATTTGTCGCCAGCATCCGGTGATTGATGATCCGGCAATCAATAAGACATATGATGAGATGCTTGAACTCGACGATGCCGAGTTCAATACGTACGTCGCCGCAATGCGAAATGCGTTTCTTGAATACTGGGAGAACGAGAATTTACCGCCCGTACGCGGGTGGGATACTGACGGCATCACACGCGAGTTCGAGAAACTTGCGGGTTTTGACGTACAGAAGTTCTGGAACGTCGACGAATTGACGAACCGTCGTGTCATCCTGAATACGCAGACAGGACTTGGCACGGCGGTCAACAGTTGGAATGCGTCGGCTATGTATAAGACCCGCATCAACTATACCGAGAAAGACAACGGCAAGAGTATCTACGACTTCTTTGCGCGACCCGAATTGTTTGAGCGGTATCTGCCGTATGCGAGACGGCATTTCCTACGCGACAGCTTCTATGCGTTCGCACAGACGATTGTACGGGGAGACGCGCTGCCGCATCGACCTGAGAATGTGCCTCAGACGGGCATCGACTTCGTGCGTGAGTTTGCGACACACGAACGTTCGTACGGTGAATGGGAACTGCTGCTGGAATCGCGTTCACTGGCAAAGCAGACCGTATCCACGGGATATGGCAGCAAGATGCGCGAGAATACTCCACTGTCGTTATCCTACGCGGAATATTGTGATGTGCGTTCGACAACACTTCTGCCTACAACGGCATATCGAAACGTGCTTGCCGAACACGAGAATGATCAATACGAATTTAATCTTCGTTGGTATGAAAAAGGGCAGCGACTCTTCCCAATGATGTTTCGTTCGTTCCGCATCTCGATGTGTCAGTACGCGGTAAACTTCCCGCCACTGACAGCCAAGCTGCTGTACGAGACGTTTCTATCGCATGTGGATACATCGTCTATCCACGTCTACGATCCGTCGTGTGGGTGGGCGGGACGCATCCTCGGTGCGATGTCGTACAATCGTCAGTTAGTGAATGGGCAGATGCAGCATCTGTCCTATCACGGCACTGATCCGAATCCTACGTTCTACAAAGACGGCACGAGTATGTACGCCACCGTCGCGGACTACTACAACACCGTGCGAATCGCGCAGTCCCTGTTTGAAGAGCCGCACGACTATACGGTGTATCAGTTGGGCAGCGAACTCTTTCAGACGACCGAATCGTTCCAGACACTGCGCGGCAAAGGTGATCTCGTCTTCACATCGCCGCCGTATTTTAATCGCGAATGTTACTCGGAGGATGAAAATCAGTCCTACAAGAAATTCAGTAGCTATGATCTCTGGCGTGACGAGTTTTTGCGCCCGACATTGAAGAACGCCTATGACTTCCTCAATCATGAACGCTATCTATTGTGGAATATTGCGGACGTGAAGATCGGCAAGAAATATCTGCCGCTCGAAGTGGACAGCAAGCAGATTGCCGCAGAACTCGGATTCGTCTACAAGGAAACGGTGCTGATGGCGCTTGCCAGTATGCCGGGCGCGAACCGTATTACCGAAGACAATGAAGCAACGGCGAAGAACTTCTGTAAGGTCGGTGGTCGTATTCTGAAGTACGAACCGATTCACGTATTCTGGAAACCATGAGGACATCCGTATATGAAAATAGGGATCACGTTGTTCGTAGTGACACTCGCCTTCATCGGGATGCTGTGGACGACTCGTGATGAGGGAACTGCGTATTACAAACATGTGGATGAAGTGACGTCTCATACGCAGGAGTGGCAGGGCAAACGACTCCAACTACACGGGCACGTGGTCACGAACTCCATCCTCGTGAGGCCCGACACCCTCGAATACAAATTCAAGGTCCAGAACAACGGTCAGATGATCGACGTCATCTACACGGGCATCGTACCGGACACCTTCACGGATCGTCTGGGCGAAGAAGCGGAAGTCGTACTAAAGGGACAGTTGAGTCAGTCTGGCTTCTCAGTGGAGCCGAATGGGATCATGGCTAAGTGCCCCTCGAAGTACGAAGCTGAGAAGAAGACGCGCATCTCTCCGACGCAAATCATCCCATAATCCTGCCTTATATAGCACCAAGAGGGTTCGCCTTCTTGGTGCTGCTAAATATCAGCATCGATCATTTTTGGAGTATCTGATGCCGACACCCTCATCCCCTGCTGAAGCAACGTTGATTGCGGCCCTTAAAGAAACACTCGGTAACGTCTACGTCATGTATCTCCGCGCACACGCTGCGCACTGGAACGTTGAGGGCCCGCTATTTGCGAGTCTCCACGATTTTTTTGGCGACATCTATCAGGATGTGTTCTCGTCTGTGGATATGATCGCAGAGGGATTGCGCCAGCACGATGTGTACGCACCATTCAATCTGTCGCAGATGGTGAAGCTGTCGACCATCGCGGATGCGACGTTCGTATTTGAAGGCGGAGCGGCGCCCTCACCACTCATCATGGACTTGTATACTGTGAATGAAGCGGTGCGAGTGTCACTGGGAAAGACACAACGTGCGGCGGAGATTGCGGGTGATCTAGGACTTGCGAACTTCTTCCAAGATCGTCTGGCGATGCATCAGAAGTGGATGTGGCAGTTAAAGGCGCATTTGGGATTGAGTAAATAACGAGGAGAATTCCGATGCTCACATTTCGAGAATACCTGACCCACATCAACGAAAAGTTCCTGCGTGGCGCCACCTCTCGCGAGGCCTGGCGAGAGGCGTATGGTGAAGTCTACGTGAATCCCACACCCGACGAAATGCGAGCGGGTGGCACGATATACGCCGGATCGATCCCCAGTGTATATGTTGAATTTGGGCAACCGTGTTACTTTGTTGGCGCTTGGTTGACCAAGCAGAGCCTCGTTATATGGGATCGGAACAAATTGATGCATCACGATATACTACTGGACGTCCCTGAGATTCATCGAGACTCGTTGGCACTCTACATCTACTACTTTACGAAAAGTAATACGTGCGCAATTGACGTATCCGGCTTCAGCAAAGCGGATAGATATCTCGGACACTCAGATCTGGCGTTGGCCAAACGCGCGGCGAGGCATCCAGGCTTCAGCAAGTTCAATGTTGTTACGCGCGATCACGACGGCTTCGGCGCCAAAGTTGTCGTGCTGAAATAAATGCGGCGCTCATACTGAATTTCTGTTGAACGTAATATTTTTAACGGCGCGAATATCCCGATTCTGGAATGTCCAACATTCCCGTGTTTCAGTCAGGAATACGGTCCAATACAAATCATAATCAGGGCCGTAGTCTATAACAAGACATGCGAATCCATTTCCCTTTGGCGTATCCATCGGGATTGGTGGATCTAATTGTAACAGCATATACGCCTACCGTTTCTTCATATCGCTGCGGATTTTGAGTCGAAGAACTTCCTGATGTAGTAATGTCGTTTCGTTGCGCAGCAGTCGCAGTTGACGATCGAACCAGACAGCAATAGCGAAAGACATGATCGTGAACATAATTTGGGAACTCGCAAGACCGATGAGTCCGATGATGATGCGCATAGTCGTCCTAACGAAAAACGCCCTGTCGATGTTCTGACAGGGCGCTGCGATGTTTAGAATGCGTCGTCGCCGAGTACGTCAGCGAAGAACTTGTTGACCTCGTCGTCATCCGAGGTCGCAATCGTCTCTCTCACCGGCGCCGTTCGTGCCGGTGCAGGAGCCAACGTCCGTGCCACAGCTGGCGCGCTAGCCGGGACAGGCAGCTTAGCCTCACGCTCGATGATCTCTGCGGCCGTCTCCGCACGATCGTCAGGATCGCCCGTTAGCACACGTGTGAATCGCTTCGCGAGATCCTCGTAGTTCTTGAACTCGGACTCCTTCGTGAACTCGCTGAGTGCGTATTCCTGTTCCCACGTCGCTTCAGTCTTTGCGTCATCACCGGCGAAGAGTCCGACCGGATTCGTAAACTCAGACTTGTCATAGTTCTGATAGCCGCCCACCTTCTGCGCCTTCAGCTTGAATTCGCATCCTTCCCAGAAGTCAAACGGATCAGTCGGCTTCTGATCGGGGAACTTCGGTTCGAGCAGTTCACCGATCTTGTCGTGAATCTTCTTGCCATACTTGAACAGGAAGACCTTGCCGTTGTTCTCAGGATGCGCAGAGTCTTCGAGAACGAGAATGTTGCTGATGAACTGGAGCTTGCGCTTTCGCTGACGAGCGATGTCCTTATCCGATTCGATGCCGCTGTTCCAGAGCTTGTTGTTCTCCTTGCAGACGGGGCACAGACGATTTTCCAGCGTCGTTGGGCAGTTCTCGATGAACCACGAGCCGTCGGAACCCTGAAAGCCATGCGAGAAGACACGCACCCACGGAACGTCTTCATCCTTCGGCGCCGGCAGGAAACGCAGCTTCGCGTAGCCGATGCCCGTCTTCGCATCGACGGACAGTTTCCAGAAGCGTTCATCGGCGCCGCCCTTCTGGGGACTCGATGCCTTCCGCACTTCAGCGGCGAGCTTGTTGATGATATCCTTGCGGGAGTTGCGGAGAGACGTAAAATTAGTTGCCATTAGTGTATCCTTTTGCCATAATATTGGCACGAGTGTGACGAGTAACGAACGAATTAAGTATAACAAACTTACTTAGGTTACGCAAACAATTTGTGCTCCTGTTCTGCGGGCGCGAGTGACGATAGTTGATATGATGCCCAAAATGCCTGTGATAATTTGTGCGAGAACTGCCGCCATTCCGAACGACGCCATCGGATCAACTGGTCCGCTTTCCGTAGTCGGTCGATCCACGGGCGGACACCGAAGCTGCGCCCCACAGGCTCCGTCTCTTCATAGTGACGCGACCAGTGATAGCCAAACTCCTCACGCGGAATGAGCAGCAAGAGACACGCAAGATCGATCGGTAGATCTTTGTTGATGAGACTTTGAATGCAGACAGGCAGAACAGACTCTGCGTTGCCGTAGATCCATTCATAGAGATCCGCCGGCGGAATGGATTTCCGCATGGCGTACAGTTCGTGTGCAAACAGCGTTGCCCCATTTTCTGCACGAGATGCAAAGCGAATGCTCGCATCGATGCTTTCGGGCGAACACACGTCGGCAATATACGCTGTCGGCTTGAAGAAATAGGTCAGCAATAACGCCGCATGAATTTGTTCATCGTTCAACTTCGTCGAGAGACGATAGTAGAACTGACGATCACGCTGCGAGATGAGTGGAGGTGTGCGGATACGACCATGATATTTCATGAAGTCATAGGTATCCGTGGCGAAGTACATGCGATAGGACTTCGCGTACATAAAGACGTCTTCCGAGGTCATGTTTTTTTGCTCAAAAACTTGACATTAAATCTAGCCCCGCGCATGATCAGAATGGCAGTTCGTTGTCTTTCTTCAGAAAGTGGAGTCGATGCGCGTCATTGGCGAGTTCAGATTTGATCTTGTCGTCGAGCAGTGGCGCGATCAGTTCTGGCTCAATCTCCCGCTGCTCACAGAAGTATAGCACAGCATCGAGATAGCTCATCCCCTTATTACGCACGATCGACAGGATGTTTTGTGCGAGTTTCTCTGGAGCGATAATTGCGACAGTCATAATAATGTCCGAGAAAATGCCCGCCCGTGCGCGTGTGCGTAGAGGGGCGGGCACGATGTCAAGTTAGTCGCGAGTTGGGAAAACACCCTGTAATGCGATGCAGGGAAATAGATCCTTACCCCACACAAAGTCAGAACGACGGCCCATGGCGTCCCTCGGTCTCAGGTCTGGCAACGCAAATGTCGTGCGACCATCACCACCCCACACAGGGCCGATAACCGCAAAGAGTGCTTGATACTGCGAGACGGTCAGCAGACGACCATCGCAGAGCGCCCAATACTCTGGGGCAAAATTGCCGGCAAAATAACCGATTGATCCGATGAGAGGTTCAGTAGACATAGTGTCCTTTCAATAGAGATGTGGCATGTCCTACGATGTAGTATCTGTAACAATGATTATAGCACGAGAACGCTACGGCTTGATCCAGAAATACGAACAGGTGCAGTTCCATTCACCCGTACGGGCTGATCGCGCCCAGCGATCGTCCGTCAGATACCACTCAGTGATGCCGTGTGTTGCGACATGTTCGTCGACTGCGCGAATCACCCCGTTGTTCAAGAAACTATAGTAGTCGTGCCCTGCAATAATGCCGCCTGAACGAACGCGACGACTCCACAACTCCAAGTCCTGCTTCACGAATTCGTACTGATGATTGCCATCGATGTACACAAAATCGAGTGATCCTTCAGGGATCGTTTCTGCGGCAGGCGCACTCAGCATTCGACAGTACGTGATGTTGTACGGCGCAAGACGTGTTCGCGCATTCTGATACGCTTGCTCTTGCCCTGCGTTGTTCTTCGACTGTCGATTGCCACGATACTTCATCCACGGATCGACACAGTGGATGTGTACGCCTGGGTTTGCCTTCGACATCGTTTCAGAATAATGCCCACCAGCGACACCGATCTCCGCGCCTGACGTATAGCCGAGTACCTGAAACAACGTCGCAAGCTGTTCTCGCCGAAAACCCGGTAAGAATGTCGCCGTGTTAATGTGTGCAGGTATTCGACGATCGCGTCTCGGCGCACGAATATCAAGAATCTTCTGATGCAGTTCGCTAGGCATGTGACGTTCCTTCGTGATAGACATCATAGTATTCCTTGATACGATGCCGTAACGTGGTGTAATGTGCGGCAGGAGTTGTCTCGAAAATTTGGAGACCCTCTACCGACACAATTGGAAAGATGATACGTGTGACTTTCATGCCAGTCTGCTCGAAGACACTCAACGCATAGAAGCAGCCTTGCAGATAGTAATCCTGCACGTATTCTTCCTTCTTCCGTTTGCGCGAAGTTTTGAAGTCGACGACAGCTAATTCCGCATTCACGGTCGCTAACAAGTCCATACGTCCTGCGACGCGAAGACGCTGCGAATAGACGTCCTGTTCTTGCGCATGAACGACGTTCAGATTATCATCAATCCACGTCGAGAGTTGTGCCCAGTATTCACGCACCGTATCATCGTCATCCGACAGATTGATATCGTCGTTGTTCAGATAATGTTCGGCGAGCGAGTGCAATGCCGTGCCGCGTGTCGAGGATTGTGTGGAGATACGCGTGGCTTCTTTCGCGCCAACGCGTCTCTTCCAGTTTTCCAACGCAGGTTTTGGGCGTGCGCCAAGCACCCGTGTGATAGACGGGAAACATTCACCGGTATCCACGACCTCGTAGAGACGACCGGACGCGAGATTCTTCTGCTGGAGTTTCGGAAACGTAAATTGTTCGTGGGGAAACATACAATTACGCGTCAACGTTGATGGTCGAATGCCGATGCCGTTTCTTGATATCCTTCAGCATGTCCTTGAAACTGTCGGGAGTCTTCAGACCGCCACGATTGATGCTGTAATTTACACCCGGCGCCGCGGCAAGACGCTCAATAGTATCAGGCTTACCGCATGAGGGGCATACCTCCGACAACGGACGATCGCGATCTGCAATCGGCAACGAGACGTCGTCGACCGTGAATCCACATTCTTTACATTGAAAATCATACAGCGGCATTACTCGTCTCCATCCTCGATAACGAGGGCATCTGATTGCATTGGAAAACAGACGCAAACATATTATTGACGCGACTCACTCTCATCATAATCGTCGAACATCTCGTACTCGCGAAAGACCCGTGCATCACGCGATGTGATCGCACGATCTTGTTTGGGTGACATGTTACCCGTCTTCGCGGTATACGGATTGCGATCCTTATACTTGGAGTGATACAACTCACGTTCACGCTGTTCTCGACTCATAACTTCACCTGAGAAAGTGCAAGGGAAACGGATTGTCGAGTAGACCGGGAAACGCCGCCTCGACGATCGCCTTCGTACACTTGTATTTCGTACCGAACTTGTTGTCCTTCACAGCAAGGATCAAGTCTGTTTCGCCCTTATGCAGACGTTCGAGCAACTGCTGGAATATCTGTTCTCGACGTGATGTCGAGATATTGCCGCCACCGTCCTTGAGGAAGAGATAGATGGTGCGGAGTTCCCGCATAAGATTCGACGGCGAATAGCCGATCGGGGTGACGTCTTGCTTGAATGGCGGCGCGCCTTCAGGCAACGCCCACTCGACACCCGAATGTGCGAGTCCGAGAAACCATCGGAGCGACGTGGAATTATGTTGATGCAGCCACGCGATCTTGTCCGCTTGCTTACTCAATGTGGCGTGATGATCGAATATCTCACCCAGTGTGCGTTTCATTACTGTTCTCCGTTAGTGCGAGTTGTCGGCAAATTGTTTTTAGACTACGAACCGCCGTCACCATTTGCCGTTCGCAGTCTTCCGTCCATCGTCCGGTCTTTTTGAAATACGTTAGTAACGTGCGACAGGCGCCGAGCGCGTGTTCTTCATATTGTTTATTTCGCTCTTCTGGCGTCATCGGCGTATCGTCACGTGGCGCCTCTTGTGCGAGCCGTACGATACGTGCGTCGAGTGTTTCAAATGGAATGATGCGCGCCATTATTCAATGATCAACTTCTGCACAGGGGCACCTTCGGCAATGACCGCGTTCAGCAGTCCCGTCCACGGCACAACGCGCTGCTGGAATGAATAGAACTGCTGATAATACACACTCTGAACGCGCAGCGCATTCTGTATCTGTTCATTGTCGTAATGATCAAGCGCCTGCTTCATATGCTGCAATGTGCGATTCGCCATCACTTCAGGGCGTTCATCATACTGGAACATCCACGCCCATTCGCCGCACGTTTCTGGCAGTGCGCCGTAGTTACTCGTGATACAGAGGCAGCCCGCCATAAGCGCCTCTTGAATCGCGAGACAGGACGTTTCCGCATAGAGCGAGGGATAGACATGGACGTGGGTCTGATCGAGTGCTTCGCGTACCGTCTCGTGTGACTGTGTTCCGTGATAGACGACGCACGGATTCTCACGCAGCTTATCATAGAGCGGCTCAAACGACTTGTCGCGCTCTGCCCATCCATAGAGATTCAAGGACGAGTAGACGTGCAGTTCCCAGTCCTGTCGCTCCTGTGCCAACGCATCTGCGGCCGCAGCAACGACGGCAAGTCCACGATGCGGCGTTGACGTATAGGCGAATCGTAGCTTGCCGTTCTCTCGCGATTTCGGCAACGGCGTTTCGCGATGCGGTACCGCGTTCTTGATGACCACACCCTGACTATAGGGAATGCCAAGAAAGAGATTGTACTGCTGTTGCTGCCAGTGGGAGACAAAGACAATACGATTGAACTGCGTACGATACGACGGATCGCGCAGACACTGCGATGCGGGATCATGTGGCAGATCATGCAGCCACAGAACACGCGGCTTGTTTTCGAGTTCGACCTCTTCAGGACGCGAGAGGATGATCTGTACCTGATCGCACAGATTGGGAAGTGCGTCGTGCAGCCACGACGAAAGAAGTTCGGTGCCGCCAAGCGGCTTCACAGCAGACATAATGCCTCACAGGATGAATGATTGATTTTATTTATTATCCGCGACTGTAGTTGTTTTTCGCGTTGAAGCCCTTGATGACGAATCCACCGGAGGCGGGGAGTCTCGTAACTTCTCCAAGGCAACGAGGGCAGCGAGCGCCCTCTGCGTCTCTAAGAGATGCGAAACCCATTTCGGTGATGATGTTGCAGTGCTCACATTTGAAATCCCATAGAGGCATAGTGTGTTCCTTTAGAAATGGCTGAGAGGGAAGGAATCGAACCTTCATTCGCGGTTCCAAAGACCGCTGTCCTACCGTTGAACGACCTCCCAATGGAGCTACCGACAGGCCTTGAACCTGCGACATCCTGATTACAAATCAGGTGCTCTACCAACTGAGCTACGGTAGCGTCTTAAAACTTTTTTCTGTCGCAGATCGTGCGTGAACTCACCAAAATCAAACGACGATTGCCATTCTGGGACAAAGTATCCATAGTCTCGGGCTTCAGCGACGGCGGCCACGCGTTGACATACTGAGCATACATCTCGATGATAGCAGGACAGATGACTTAATGGCCCCGTGTATGTCGTATAAAACCACGATCCATATTTCCGCCCGCAGTCGTTACACGCCCAGTCAGGTTGATGTTGTGCAATCTTCATAATATTCCCAATCGATGCCCCACACGATTAGAATGTGGTGCTTACGATCAATCCAACATGATCAATTATAGCAGTTCCTGACGTACCGACAAAGGGTGAAATCCAGAGATTCGTAAAAGGCTGACGACGAATGCTGCCGACATTAAAGGAAACTGGCAAAATGCCAATGGCATGGGCAGTATCCGTAATTGATACGGCAGGAGATGCGACTGCCCATCGTGTCTTTCCGAGCGAGTCATCTGTACCGTGCTTGAGCCACTGTATCGCGTACACCGTAGACGTCGAGAAGTCTGTCCCACGCTGCGTCTGGGACACGCCAGCAACGACGGTACGCGTTGTGGTGAGGGATGTGGGAGTGACGCGTCCCATCCCCACTTGAATCGTTGGTGCGACATGCCAACGCGGAGACGGTGTCACTGCAATCGTCTTCGTGTCCGTCGTCGTAATGGGCAGACGAGTTTCATCTGGTCCAATCTCATAGAGTTCTATTAGATTTACCGGCACACCTTTCGTATTACGTCCGACCGTAGACACAATCGAAAACTTCTGCGTCAGCACATACCGCACATCGTTACCGTCTGCTGTAAAGTTTAAGCGCCAATCTGTGAAATTCATATGTGTGATTGGCGGCGTGATCGCCGTAGTCGTGGGCACGTTAATCACGGCCGTGCCTTGCCCAATCGACTTCGCTTCCGCAAGCGAGACCGTCAACTGCTCGACGCGGATCTTCAAGCCCACGTTTTCACGTAGGACTGCCGCTATGGCTGCGGCATCGTGCGGACGCTGAAGATACTGTGTCACAATCTTTTCGGTAAGAATGGGAACCGGGATCTCGATCGTCGTGACGTGGGGTGCAGGTGTGCTAATCTGCGGCAGCGCGGGATTCATCTTCGGGGCAGATGTATATCCGACAACAAAGATCAATACGAGAACAGCGGCGACAAATGCCGCGCGAACACGAGAGATATAAATAGACATACTATACTCCGATAAACGTGGATGCGTCGCGATCCACTCAAATATTTAGGTGTTCCTCCATGCTATCATTCCGTACATATCTCGCCCAACTCTCAGAAGGCGTTGATGACCCAGGCATCCTTAAATGTGTGTTCATGGCGGGGGGACCGGGTAGCGGGAAATCG
>Ga0114966_10003068_pt1 | contig 14800 bp, 13 predicted proteins | sample M_130207_XF_Meta_FD_87029 | JGI IMG/M metagenome (GOLD analysis project Ga0114966, IMG submission 87029) | Freshwater microbial communities from Lake Montjoie, Canada to study carbon cycling - M_130207_XF_MetaG | ecosystem: Environmental > Aquatic > Freshwater > Lake | place: Lake Montjoie... | reverse complement strand
GTTGAACGGTTGGATCTCGAATTAGGCGCGAAAAAGTTCTGGAACCAGAAAGGCGATACCAAGGAATGGGAAGGCATTCGCTGGTTTCACAGCAATGCGGATGCCGCCACCAAGTTCACTGCGCCTGCCAGTGGCACCTATGTCTTGAAGTTTCGAGTGTCTGCCACTCAAGCTGGGCCAGATGCGGCCCAAATGGCCCTGCGTGTGGATGACAAGGAACTCGGCACCTTTGACGTGACCGCCCGCTATCGCGGTGAGAAAGGTCCGTGGCAGACCATCAGCCAGGAAGTCACACTCAAAGGCGGCGACCACAAGATCGTGGTGCGTTTCGTGAATGATTTCAGCGATCCACAAAACCCTGATCCCGACAAACGTGATCGCAACCTTGCCCTCGATAAGATCGACGTCGAAGGCCCCTACGGTCTGCTGCCACCACGCGGCACGCGCCTGGTGCAATGGCTACTGGATGGCAAGCCTGCGGGCCTGCCTGCGGTCAATCTCAGTGGTGAAGATTTCGAAAGCGGGACTGGCTCGGCCGCCACCCGTGACACAGGCACAATCTTCCTGGCCAGTGATGGCTACGTGAAGCACCTCGTTGAGATCGAAAAACCCGGCAAATACCGCCTTACCATCAAAGCGGGCGCACAGCAGGCAGGCAATGAACCAGCGAAGTTTGATGTGGACGTTGCTGGTAAAAAAACGGGATCATTCTCCATCACAGCAAAGGACCAGGCACCGCAGTGGTTTAAAACGGAGGCCGAGCTGCCCGCAGGAAAACACGAGATCAAAGTGTGGTTCCTGAACGACTTTTACGACGAGAAAACTCAGCAGGACCGCAACTTTTGGCTGCATGCTCTCACGATTGAAGGTCCGCTCGATCAGCAAGGCGGCATCGACAGCAGCGAGGTTCATGCATTGGTGGACAAACTCGGTTCACGCCTGTTCCGCCGTCCGATGCGCAATGAAGAGAAGACCAAGTGGCATGGTATTGCCGATCTCGGCATCAAGGAGGGGCTGCCGACGCTTGATGCACTCGGCTATGTTCTGCGCGGCATGCTGATGTCGCAGGCGTTCCTCTTTCGCGGTGCGCCTCAGCCGGCAGGCGAGCTCACCAACGGCACGGCTTATATCGACGAATACAGCCTCGCATCACGCCTTTCCTATTTCCTCTGGTCGGCACCGCCGGATGATCGGCTGCTGCAACTCGCAGCCAAAGGAGAACTGCGTCAAAACTTCGCCGCCGAAGTGAAGCGCATGATCGGCGACTGGCGGGCATCGAGTCTCACGGAAGACTTTGCCGGTCAGTGGCTGCAACTGCGCGACATCGACCTCATCTCTCCCAATGATCGTGTCTTCCCGGATTGGAAAGGCGGGATCGGTTCTGCGATGAAAAAAGAGTCGCAGATGTTCTTCAATCACATCCTCTACGAGAACCGGAACGTCATCGAGTTTCTCAACGCCGACTACACTTTCCTCAATGAAAAGCTCGCCCGCTTCTATGGCATCAATGGCGTGAAGGGAGACAAGTATCAGAAGGTCTCGCTGCAAGGCACCCCACGCGGCGGCATTCTCACTCAGGGTGGCATTCTCGCTCTTACCTCCAGTCCCACGCGCACCTCACCGGTGAAACGCGGCAAGTATCTGCTGGAAAACATCCTCGGCACTCCACCACCACCCGCACCTGCCGGAGTGCCACCGTTGGATGAGCAAAAGGCCAGGTCATCTAAACTCACCCTGCGCCAGCAGTTCGCCGAGCATCGCAGTAATCCTTCCTGCGCAGGCTGCCACGCCTATCTTGACCCCATGGGCTTCGCTTTTGAAAACTACGATGCCATTGGCCGTTGGCGTAATCAGGAGAAGAAGCAGCCCATCGACGCCTCCGGTGCTCTTGTCCGCGGTCAGACCTTTGCGAACTTCGCTGATCTGCGCAGCGTGCTCGTCCATGACATGAGCGACCAGTTTGTGAAAAACCTCGCTGAAAACCTCCTGACCTATGCGCTGGGCCGCGGCCTTGAATACTCCGACAAACCCGCCGTGCAGGAAATACAGCGCCGGGCAAAAGCCGCTGACAATCGCTTCCAAGACATCATCCTCGCCGTCTGTGAGAGCGTGCCCTTTCAAAAGATGCGCGCCACACCCAGCGGCGCAGAGTGATTTTCGAGGCCAGCGATGGCTTGCTGCACCACTGGCGCAGCAACACCAGCAACCGCCGTTCGAAAGCGGAAGATCGAAGTTACTTCGCCACTTCCTTCTTCTTCACCGGGTAGGAGCCCGGAGATTTGGCAAACTTCTGCATGCAGTCCGTGCAGCAGAAAGAGACGAAGCCATCGTCCGTCTTGATGCGGTAGATGGGGCGCGAGGCCTTATGGTCCACTGGGCATTCATCATTGATCGGCCAGCCAGCGAACACGGTGGCGGTCATGGCCAGGGAGAGGAGGAGTGGGGCAAGAATCGTTTTCATGGGTGCAATCAGGTTGGAGTGGATGCGCGTTACCCCATAAACGCAGCATCACCGCCGTCTCATAGGCCATCGCAACTCACGCCCAAGGATGCGCAACTCAGGCACAATGCGGCGGGTCTGACACGACTGGGAAGGCACTCAAATCCAAAAGACAGCATGCAGAAGCTTGGAGTTTCACCACAGAGTTCACCGAGAGACACAGAGGTTTCAGATAGGATCTCTGTGATCCTCCGTGGCCTCTGTGGTGAGCAATCAAGCGTTACCCTAAGCGCAGCTAGGGGCGTCCCATCGTCCACCCGCCTTGATTGTGCCAAGACGGCTGCTAGGATCGCACCATGAGTTTCAACCGCCTCGGCCTGATCATCATCATTGCGGGTTTTATCTTTCTCGTCGGCACCGCGACGCAGCAAATGCGGCAGGACCAGACCTCCGAGCAGACAGAGATCGAGCAGTTGGCCAGTGCGAAGTTGGAGCAGGAGCGACTGGCGGCGGAGAACGCCGAGAAATTGGTGAAGGACAAACTAGCCGCTGAAAAAGTGGCGATGGAAAAACTCGAAAAGGACCGTCTGGCGACAGCAAAACAACTCGCATCGGAGAAGGGTCTGATGGGAAAGCTGGAGCAGGACCGGCAAGCCGCCGAGCGCTGGCAGGCAGCGGCTGAAATGGCACACCAAGCCAAGCCTGATCTCCAAGTGCAAACCATGATCGACCCCAAGGCCATGGTTCTCGTCACCACCGCCAAAAAGAAGAGCCGCATCACCCCCAAAGAGGCCAAGATGCTCGTGCAGAAGGTCCGCGACCAGATGGGCGAAGGTGCCTCCGTCAAAATCCTCGATGGCGCCGGCAAAGAGATCGCACGGGCTCAGTAGCGACGGTGTGATACTGAGCAGGCGGGGTTATTTCTCCTCGATATCCCAGTAGGACAATTTTGCGATTTGCTCGGGTGTCAGGTAGTCGATCCAGCTTTTGCCCTACTCGTCGAGGTTTGACGGGGAATGCCAGTCCAGGGTGCCGTCTTCGCGGAGTTTCTCCACAGCCACCGAACCGTCGTTGCGACCGATGATGATTCGCCGTCCCTTCCATGATCTGCCCTTCTTCTGATTGGCATTACTAGACCACCATGACTCGGATGGCTTCGAAACATCCCATTTCGGCGGCCACGAACCGTTGAGACTGTTCTCGATGACAAGCGGTGTTTTGGGGTGAGCTGCCTCTGTTTGGTGCTGCAGCAACATCCAGTGACATTCCCCAGGCATCAGCGCTTTCTAAAAATTGGGCGGACGGCCAATGTCTTTGTCAGGATTGAACTTGCTGTCAGGACAGCCAAAGATTCGATCTTCTGGAACAATTTCATCCTTGATCAGTTCCCGGAACACTTGGTTGGAGGACTTGAGTTCAGGGTGCTTCCCATCAGGATAAGCGGAGTCAGCATCTTTTGCGAACAGCTTCAAACACAGAAGGATCTGCCTACAGTTGTTAACCGCCTTCATCTGGTTGGCCATCGGACTTATCCGAGAGATTGGCGGCATCGAAAGCCAGACTAGCAAAACAAATATCACAATTCCCCACGGTAAGCATCCCAGCGCTTTCTCGACGGCGGCTCATTCATTTGGTCATTCCATCAAAACCGTCGCTCCGACGCAATCTCATTCTCGCGTTGATTCGCTTCGCTCCCCCTTCGTGCTCCCTTTGGTCGTCAGTTTGCCTGCGGCCACCTGCGGTTCACTTCGTTCGGCTCGACATTCCACCGTCGCTGCCGATGTTTAACGCTTGAAACCACTCTTTCGGAGCGTTTAGCACTGACCCACCACCACGCATGATTTTTCTCGCCGACCTGCCCGCACCCACCCGCATGGGGGACATCCTCATGGCCTTCCTGAGCATCGTCTTTGAAGGCGCGCCCTACATCCTCATCGGCACGATCTTTTCGGGCATCATCGACGCCTTCCTGCCGGCAAAGCTACTGGATCGTGTGCTGCCGAAGAGCAAGGTGCTGGCCACGCTGATCGCGGGGTTCCTGGGGCTGGTGTTTCCGGTGTGCGAGTGCGCGGTGGTGCCGGTGATCCGGCGGCTGGTGCAGAAGGGCCTGCCGCTGTCCTGCGCGGTGACGTACATGCTTTCAGCTCCGATCATGAACCCCATCGTGGCGATCAGCACGCTGACGGCGTTCAAGGAGTTCAGCGGGCTGTCCTTCGCCACGGCGGGGAATGCGACGATGACGATTGCGCGTCTGTCGCTGGGCTACCTCGTGGCGGTGATCGTGGGCCTGATCGTGCTGCGCTTCAAGCCGGGCCAGGTGCTGCGGCATAGCATCGCGAACAAGATCGCCGAAGCTGCCGCGGATGACGGCCACACGCATGCGCCCGCTGTCGGCTTCAACGGCAAGCTGGTCCACGCGATGCGCAGCGCCATGCGCGACTTCCTCGACACGGCGATGTACTTTGCCATCGGCGTCGCCATCACCTCCGCCTTCAACACGCAGATCAACCAGTCGCTCCTGAACACCGTGGCGGGCAACGACTGGCTGGCCATTCCTTCCCTGATGGGATTGGCGATCGTGCTGTCGCTGTGCAGCACCTCGGACGCCTTCATTGCCGCACCGATGACCGCTTTCTCGATGGCGGCGAAGCTGGCCTTCCTGGTCTTCGGCCCGATGATGGACATCAAGCTGCTGTTCATGTACTCCAGCGTCTTCCAGCGCAAGGTCGTCGTCTCTCTGCTGATCGGTCTCTTCATCCTCATCGGCCTGCTCTCCGGGCCGTGGATGCAGCTCATTCAAAGTCTCTACATCAAACCCTAATTCGCCATGAGTGGAACCCGCACCCTCGTTCATCTTCTCAGTGTCGCCATGCTCCTGCTGTGGAGCGGCGTGCTGCTTTACTTTTACATCAGCGGTCGGCTGGTGAACTACCTGCCACCGGACGGCATCTTCCGCCCGATGGTGCTCATCTCCGGCATCGGTCTGGCGGTGCTGGGTCTTTTCAATCTGCTGACCATGGGCGCAGAAGATCCCGGCTGCGAAGGCCATGATCATGGTCACGATGACCATGATCACAAGGACTGCGGTCACGATCATTCCCACAAGCACGGTGCCTGCGGCCATGACCACGGTCATGAACACAAGCACGAGCATGGTGCCGCTTGTGATCACGATCACGCGCATCACGAAGGCTGCGGGCATGATCATTCTCATGACGAGCACAAAGACTGTGGTCATGACCACGCGAAGAAAGCCGGCTGCTGCGGTCACGATCACGGGCACACACATGCCCACGGTCACGCACACAGCCACGAAGGCCATGCGCACGGCATTCTCGATGAGAGCTCCTGGCCGGGCCGCATTGCCGTGCTGCTGATCCTTGGCGCACCGTTGTCCTGGGCCGCCTTGTCCACGCCGGACCGCTACAGCTCGAACGCCATCGTCAACAAGGGGCTCTACGACCCCAACTACAAGGACACCTCGCGTGCCGAGCAGTTCTCGCTGCAAAACAAACCGAAGACCGTGGCCAAAGTGGTCGATACACCACCTGTCGCTTCCGCTCCCCTGCCCCCAGCGAATGTCACCACGACACCGCCTCCCGGAGTCAATGCTGCCTCCGCCGCCATGGCCGACGGAGCCAAGAAGGTGAACGAGAAAGACCTCCCCAAGCCTGCGCAGGAGTCGAAGAGCTACGGCTCCTTCACGCTCGAAGATCTCAAAGCCCAGGTGCCGCAGAGCAAGGACGGCAACTTCATTCTCGAAGTCCCCGAACTCTACTACACCGGCGGCGACGTCGAAGTGCAGCGCGTGCTCACCGGCCAGCTAGTCGAAACCGTCGCGCAAATTCTGCCTGAGAAGGTGAACAACGCCGATGGCCACCGCCTGCGCATCTTCCGCATGCTCGTGCAGTGCTGCGCCGCCGATGCGCGCCCGTATTCCGTACCCGTTGATTTCGGCAAGAAAGCCCCCGAATTCAAAGACATGACCTGGGTCAAAGTCACCGGCAAGATGAACTATAAAAAGGAAGGCGATCAAACCGTCCCCATCATCGAAGCCACCAAGGTCGAAGAAACGACTGCCCCGGAGAATGCGATGATTTATTGATTCGCCCAGGCAAGGAATGTCCTCAAAATCTCCTCGAGCATGAACGGACCACCTCGTCCTTCAAACTTGTCGTCAACGATCTGGCAGGAAATCCACGCCGCTTCAGGTTCCAGTCTTTTCACTTCCTGAAATGACCGCCCTGCAAGATCGGTTTCACCAAGATCGATCGTCACACTCCATCCGGGGTTGTCGAGGGTGTCGATACGAACTCCATGGCCATGTTCCCAGTCACCATTGCACTGTGAATGGTACCATCGCTGCAACTCGTGCAATGTGTCCATGCCTCGGTGTTCGTCCGTTTCAGCAGCGTTGAATCAATTTACGGCACGTCGTAGGTCCCCAACGCCGCGACGTCGAAACGTGTCGATCCCACTTCATCGGCGATCTCGTTGAGCGCTTCGACTTCGGCGGTGCTGAAGAGCAATCCGCCTGCTTTGGCCGTGTGAGCGGCGTTTTGCGCTTCGGGCTGGCCGGGGAGCATGCAGTTCTCATTGCCGTGGCCGAGGATGTCGTCGATCACCGCCTTGATGTTCTCGTTGAAGTTGCGGCCATTGGAGAACAGGCCCGTGCTGATGGCATCAGGATGGATGACTTGGAAGTAGAAGCTGCTGGTGCGCTTCTCGCCCGCCGGGAACGGCTTCGATTTGATGTCAGGATGCGCACCACCGCCACGTAGCGTCGGCAGACCACCGCCGATCATGCCGCCCATGACTTCGATGAGCAGCGAGAGACCGTAGCCTTTGTGCGCACCGAAGGGCAGCAACCAAGCCGCTTCATTCGCGTCGGTGGTTGGTTTGCCTTCTTTATCAACCGCAGCGCCGGGAGGCAGCGGTTTGCCTTCACGCTTGAGCTGCTGCACGCGACCCATGGCGACAGTCGAGGTGGCCCAATCGATCACGATGGGGAATCCGCAGGCGTCCTGCGTCGGCAGGCCCCATGAGTGCGGATTGGTGCCGAGCACGGGGAACTTGCCGCCGAACGGCACCACTTCACCAAGCGTCGAAGTGCAGTTCGTGTAGGCGATGTAACCCTTCTTCGCCGCGTCCATCACGTAACCGCCGCCCCAGAGGTAGTGGAAGGCGTTGTCCACGCTGACTTGGCCGATGCCGTATTTGTCTGCCATCTCCATGCAGCGTTCCATGGCGCTGAAAGCCACGCTTTGGCCGAGCTTGAGCTTGCCGTCCCACGCTTCGCTGGCGGCGAAGGGCTTCTTGATCACTTCGATCTCCGCACCCGGCTTGCAGCCACCGGTTGCGCTGCCAAACAGATGATCCAGATGCAGCGCTTTGATGGCATTGTGCGTGCGAATGCCGTGCGCCGAAGCCATCTCGCAAAACCGTGCGCCATCAGCGGCCTCCGCCTGCGTGTAGCCGCGATGCTGATAGGCGGCGCGGACGAGTGCGTTGTGGGCTTCAGTGGGGACGATGTGATAGGTGGTGGGCATGGTTGGCGGATATTGGAGCATCCGCCCGGACACGCAAGAAGCAGAAACAAAGAAGGCTCCACTCTTGCGAGCGGAGCCTCCGGAGAAGCAGATCAGTCAAGGTTTACTTGCCCTTGAAGACGTCGTGGCAGGCCTTGCAGTTGTTGGCCTTTTTGAACTCACTGATACCGCTGGCGTCCTTGGCCTTCACCTTCTGCAGCGCGGCGACCATGCCCTTGCACTTCTCGACCCAGGCACCCTTGTCACCCTTCGGCGGCGTGGCGGCGCAGATGGCCTGCACGCATTTGATCAGGGCGTCGAGTTCAGCGTCGGTGGCCTCACCTTTGCCCACCTTCTTGGCGATGGCGTCCTCAGGCTTGAAATTCTTTTTCATGGCTCCTTTGATGACGTCGTCCGCAGAGGCGGTGCTGAGGCCAATGGCGAGGCAGAGGAGGGAGAGAGCAGTCTTCTTCATGGATGTTATTTATTGGGTGTTATAGGTGGAGTGCATGCCGCAGCGCGAACGGCATCGGAAAAACGCAATTTCCGCCACGCTTTTACCAACAACTGCCCGTGTAATTCCAGTCCAAAGTTTTTAATTCCTTCCAACCGTTCACATCGATCACGCATTTGCCCGTCACATTGAGCCCGCGCAGCGAATCCACCGTCACGCACCGCTGTGAAGCCACGATGACATCGCTCTCGAGCACCACTTCCTCCGCTGTGGCGCAGAGCAATTGGGCCAGATGCGGCATGCGGCGCTGGATTTCGGCCTCGTTGGCCCCGATAAGGCGCGTGAGATTGATCGAAGGATCGTAAATGCGGACCTGATAGCCACGTCCGAGCAAGGTCTCGGCCACCGCAACCATCGCGCTGCCGCGCATGTCGTCGGTGTCGGCTTTGAACGCGAGTCCGAGCAGGCCGACACGCCGCACGTCCTGGCTGGTGATTTGATTCAGCAGCGCTTCGAGATGCGCCTGATTGGAATCCATCACAGCATCCAGCAACGGCAGATTCACGCCTTCGATGCGAGCGAGGCCGCTGAGCGCGTTCACATCCTTGGGCAAACACGAACCGCCAAAGGGATTGCCGGGTTTCATGTAGTAGCGCGAGATGTTCAGCCGCTCGTCGTGACACACGACATCCATGACGCGGGCACCATCGACACCGAGGTGCTTCGCCATGCGCCCAATCTCGTTGGCAAAGCCGACCTTGAGGGCGTGGAAGTAGTTGCAGGAGTATTTGAGCAGTTCTGCGCCTTCCCATTCGAGGATTTGAGCATTTTGACCGAGCAGATCGAGTGCTTCGCTCGTGGCAGGAGGTTTGCCATCGTGCGTGCCCACTGCGGCGAGTGATGGATCACGGAAATCACGCACAGCGGTACCTTCGCGCAGGAATTCGGGGCAGTAATAGACCTGCAGCAGACCGGACTCGATGAGGTCCGCGAAGAACTCGCGCACGATCACCCGCGTGCTGCCCGGCAGCATCGTGCTGCGGAACAGAATCGTGTGAGGCTGATTCTTGTCTCGAATCGCCCCAGCAATCTGCGCGGAAACTTTGCGCACGAAATCGAGATTGAGCCTTCCCGCAGCCTGCGATGGCGTTCCAACACAGACGATGCTGACCTGCGAAGCTTTGACGGCCTCTGAGGCATCCGTGGTGGCTTCGAGACGGCCCTCGCGCTTCGCGGTTTGCAGCAAGGATTCGAGTTCGGGCTCAATGATCGGCGAGATGCCCGACTTAAATGCGTCCACTTTGGCCTGCTGCACATCAGCACCGATGATGTGATGGCCAAGTTCCGCAAGACAGCCAGCCGTAACGGCCCCGACATAGCCGAGGCCAAAGATGCTGACGTTTTGCGGATGCACGGTTGCCATGGTGGAAATCAAGCATGCTCCCGCCCTGCAAACAATCTTCTTCACAAATTGAGGCGAGATTGCCAGGATTCCTTCGTTCAACCGCACTCCAGCCTATGAAACGTCTCTTATTCTCCCTCCTCCTGTCCACCACCCTCGCTAGCGCGGAGGATGTGGGTGTTTTGATCCAATTCGGTCTCGGTGATGCCGAATCAACCGTCTGGGACGGAAGCATCACCGTCACGCCGGGCGAGGTGCAGGAGATCAGCGGGTATCGTTTTGAGCAGAAAGATGCCGTGAAGGGCAAAAACGCGTGGCAGGCTTCCACCCGCACACCTCAGGGCGCAGTCAAAGGTCGTAGCAACAATCCAAAGAAGATCGGAGCAGCGAAGCAAGTCGGTCCCATCTTTGAAAACGGCGTCTATGTGAAGTTGAAGGACGTGACGCCCGAAAGCGTCGTCGAACTCACCACCGCACCGGGCAAGGTGAGCTTCAAAGTAAGCGATTTGAAGCGCGGTGAAGTGCTGCCCCTCATGGATGGACGTGTGGCAGCACAGGAGACGGCTTTCACGCTGCGTAAGATGTCGCCGGAGCGTACGGAAGACGACTTCCCTGCTCTGGCGATGGGCACAGATGGCACGGGCTTCCTCGTCTATCAGAGTTTCACACCGGGTATAGACCGCGATGAGCGTGCGAAGACTTGGGCCACTGAGCCAACAGATCTTTCTTATCTGAACAAGCCTGTAGGTGGTGATCAACTCTGGCTGCATGCACGCAAAGGCAACACATGGAACGAGGAACGCCTCGCGGTGACGGAAACAGGTCGCGATATCTACAAATCCGCCGTCACGCCCGATGGCAAAGGCGGCGCGTGGATCGTATGGAGCGAGCGCATCGACGGAAACTTCGACATCCTCGCGCGGCATTTCACCGACGGTGCTCTTGGCGCGGTCGAGAAGGTCGCGGACTCGAAAGGAAACGATCTTTGCCCAGTAGCAGCCACGGCGGCCGATAGAACGGTCATGGCAGCGTGGATGGCGGCTGATGGAGACAAATTCGTGATCCGCACACGCTCGCTGCAAAACGGCGCATGGGGCGAAACGAAGACGATCTCGCCAAACGCGGGCAATTGCTGGAATCCAGCCATCGCGGCGCATGAAGGCCGTTTCGCCATCGCGTGGGACACCTATGCCAAAGGCGACTACGACGTGTGGATGAGCTTCAGCGACGGCAAAGCAGCCCCCGTTGCCACCACGGCCGATTACGAAGCGCGTGCATCCATTACCTTCGACAAAGCAGGCGCACTGTGGATCGCGTTTGAGCGCAGCGGACCGACATGGGGCAAAGATTGGGGCGCATACGATGGCAGTGATGGCATTGGATTGTACAAGAACCGCTCCATCGGTCTCGTGGTGCTCAAGGATGGTCAGTTCATGGAACCCGCCGCCAATGTCGCTGATGCACTTCCTGGCGCGGTGGCCAAAGGTAAGGGCAAAGGCAAAAAGAAGGCCGCCGCGGACGATCAAGCACCCGCGCCGCCGAAAAACCCCGAGGAACCCGATGGCGTGGCCTTCCTGCAACCCGCACAGCGCAAAGGGGCTCCTGGCGCGCACGCGGAGGACACAGGTCCACAGACTTACAACAACCTCGGGCGCTTGCTGTGCGATGCCGATGGCCGCATCTGGGTCATCGCCCGCACACGACTGAACAGCTTCCGCGGCCCCGTGGGCAGCACGTGGGGCTCCGTGGCGGCTTATCTCGACGGCGGAGAGTGGGTAGGGCCCATCACCATCCCGCACACGGATAATTTGCTCTACAACCTGCCTGCCGTGGCCGCTGGCGGCAAAGCGATCTTCATCGCGCATAGCAGTGATCACCGCATGGACCGCATGGCGGAGTTCAACCGCTCAAAGGCGCCTGGCGGCAAAGGCGGCAACGCAGCGCTGGATTCGAGCAAGGACCCCTTCGACAACGATGTCTATTTCAGCCGCCTGCTTCTTAGCGGTGAGGTCAAAGCAGCCGCGTTGAAGCCGCTCGCCGTGCTGCCAAGTGCCGACGCTCCGCTCAGCAAGCGCACGCAGGCTGAGCGCGCTGAGGTGGCGGGCGTTCGCGGTTATCGTGCGAATGTCGCGGGCAAGGAACTGCGCATCTTGCGCGGAGAATTCCATCGCCACACCGAGATCAGCGGCGACGGCGGCGGCGACGGCCCGCTGGAGGACATGTGGCGCTATGCCGTCGATGCCGCATCCATGGACTGGCTCGGCTGCGGTGACCACGACAACGGCAATGGCCGCGAATACACCTGGTGGCTCACGCAGAAGACCACGGACGCGTTCATGTTACCCGGAAACTTCACGCCCATGTTCAGCTACGAGCGCAGCGTGAGTTATCCTGAAGGACATCGCAATGTCGTCTTCGCTCAGCGCGGCGTGCGCACGCTGCCACGCCTGCCCATCAGTGATCGCCGCGTGCATGAGCCAGCACCAGACACGCTCATGCTCTACAAATACCTCAAGCAATTCGGCGGCGTCTGCGCCAGCCACACCAGCGTCGGCAGCATGGGCACCGACTGGCGCAACTGGGGTGGCGAGTTCGAGCCGATGGTCGAAATTTATCAAGGTGCCCGCCAGAACTACGAATACCCCGGCTGCCCGCGTTGCCCCACCGAGAACGACGCCATCGGCGGCTGGGAGCCCGGCGGCTGGGTTTCCGACGCCTTCGCCAAAGGCTACAAATTCAGTTTCCAAAGCAGCAGCGACCACGGCAGCACGCACATCAGCTACGCCATGGTTTATGCCGAGGATTTCAGCCGCGAAGGCATCATCAATGCCATGCGCAAGCGTCACACTTACGGCGCCACCGACAACATCATCGCCGACAGCCGCTGCAAAGCCGCCGACGGCACCGAGCACATGATGGGCGACGAATTCGCCGTCAAAGGTGCCCCCACGATCACGCTGAAGCTCACCGGCACCATGCCCTTTGAGAAAGTCACGCTCATCAAAGACAACGTCGAGATCCCGATGAACGCACCGAAGGAAAAAGAAGTGTCGTTGAGTTGGACCGATCCGAAGCCCGAGAAAGGCAAGACCAGCTACTACTACTTCCGCGGCGAACAAACCAACGGAGAGCTTGTGTGGGTGTCGCCCATGTGGATTAAGTCGGAATGACGAAGCCCGAATGGCGAATGACGAATGAGTGGAAGAGACGCCTTCTGGCGCTCTCGTTCGTCATTTTTTCCTTCAAGCCCGCCCACGCTCATCCTGCCGATCAAAGCGAGATGCGCATGCGGCCGACACCGCATCAGTTGGAGGCTCGATTCACCTTCAACATTCTGACGCTGACGCGGTTTGTGCGCATGGATATGAATAGCGACGGTAAACTCAGCATGCAGGAGTTGGATGGGGCGCAGCCGAAGGTGGTGGACTATTTGAATTCGCACATCCGGCTCGACATCAACCAGCAGAAGGCTGCTCTGGGCAAACGGGCGAAGTTTGAATACCTCTGGCCGAATGCGAGCGTGACGCCGCCGATGACGGAGTTCGAGTATGCGGCACGAAATGTGGATGTTACCTTCGTGGTGCCGGTGGAAGACCGTTTGTTGGAGGATTTCTGGATCGCGTTCGAAATTTTCGAGCAGACCGGGCCGATGCAGACGATTCGCGGCATGTTTGAGCAGGACGGAAAAGTTGAAGATGTTCCCTTCACCTCACAGGAGCCGGAGTACACCTATGACACTGGTTTTGCCGACGATCCATTCGTGCAGGAAGCGGAAAAGAAGCTCAAGCAACTACCAGCGGAAAATGCCAAACCTTCGAACGAGCAGCGCTGGTGGCTGATTCGCGTGGGAGTGCTCATCGTTCTGCTTGTAGTAGGCCGAAAGGTTCAGCTCAGCGCCCTTTCTCGCAAAACAATCGCACGCCGTCGGCGCACATCGCGGTGACGTTGGCCCCTTCCCCTTTCAACCAGAGTTCCTCGCTAACTCCGGCTTGCTTGGCAATCTGATGCTCTGCGGCAGCATAACGCCGACGATTCTCCTCAATACTGATGCCTTCATGGAAACCGGCTGCAACGCGTTCATGAACATCAATGACGCGCTGACGGTAGTTCGCGAGATGCCATGCCACTTCGCTCACCGAACCAAAGTGGGTGAGGTAGAGAGCCTTGAAATTCGCGGCGATGAGGCGGTCGATCGATTGAGCATAGGCAACCGGATCGAACTGCGGTGGCGCGGCAGTGACGGAAAGATAACTGCTGCCTTCGAGACGCATGCCAGCCACATCGCCAGTGAAGCAGACATCACCGATGACGAAGGCATGATGATGCCGCGCATGACCGGGTGTGTCCCACGCGACGATCTCAATGTCACCAAGCTTCACGCGTTCGTTGTCTTGCAGAGCGACGACACGTTCAGCGGGTGCGGGAAGCATCTCGCCCCAGAGTGAGTCCATTTGATCGCCATAGACTATGCGAGCGCTGCTAATTAGTTTCGAGGGATCGATCAAATGACGAGTGGCGTTCGGATGGCAGTAAATCGTGGCACCGTTTTGCGCGAACCAGCCAGCGGCTCCGGCATGATCGAGATGAATGTGCGTGACGAAGACTTTCTTGATGGTCGATTCATCCACGCCAGCGGCCCGAATAGCGCTACGCAGTGTTTGTAGCGTCGATCCGGGCCCGGTTTCGATCAAAGCGAACTCACCACCGCTCTCGACGAGGTAGGAGGCAATGAGGCCGGGGATGCCTTGGAAGTGAAGATCGAGCGTGTGGATGCGCATGGTTATTCAAAGAGCGGTGACAGGTGTCTAGCTCCATGCAACACGCGAAGCACTTCGATTTCATCTAATCCCTCGAGGTAGAAGATCAAATACTGAGGATAGGCGTCGGCAGGAATGAAACGAATGCCCGCGAACTTGGATGAACTGAATCTCGGGCGAATTCCGATTCCTGGCTGCTGACTTATTCGTTCCGCTGTG
>Ga0114966_10003065_pt1 | contig 14807 bp, 11 predicted proteins | sample M_130207_XF_Meta_FD_87029 | JGI IMG/M metagenome (GOLD analysis project Ga0114966, IMG submission 87029) | Freshwater microbial communities from Lake Montjoie, Canada to study carbon cycling - M_130207_XF_MetaG | ecosystem: Environmental > Aquatic > Freshwater > Lake | place: Lake Montjoie... | reverse complement strand
TCGGCCCCAACGGGGGCGACGTTGATAGCCTAGGGTGTAACCCTAGGAAGGTTGTAACCCTACCCAGTGCCCCAACGCGGGCACACGGAATCGCGGCGGGGGTTAATCCCAAAGGTATCGCTCGTCGTATTGGATGGCGTGTTTTTCTAGCAAGCGCCGGTATTCTTCTTGGAACGGGATGGTGCGATGGTGTTCTTGCTGGCCGGCGATGTATTGGATGACGGCTTCTTTATGGTCGGGGCTGACGGAGAATATGCCGTATCCGGCCTGCCAATGAAACTGGGCGAGGTGCGGGGATTTTTGGTGAATCCATTGGGTGGCGCCGGTTTTGATTTCTTTTACCAGATCCGCCACGGAGATGGTGCGGGGTAATGGGAAGAACAAATGGATGTGATCGGTCACGGAGTTGGCTGCCAAAAGGTTGCTGCCGCGTAGGCGGATGATGCCGCCGATGTAGGCGTGCAAATCATCTCGCCAAGTATCGTCAAGGGTGAGGGCGCGATCCTTGGTGCTGAAGACGAGATGGACGAGGATGTTGGCGAGTGATTGTGAAATGGGGTGTTATTTGGAGGGGGTGCGGAAGCTTTTCCAGTGGCGTAAGGGGATTAGGGCGAGGGAGAGGAGGAGGAGTTGTGAGGCATCAAAGATCATGAGCCATTTGAAGGCTTGATCCATGAAGCCGTAGTTGTGGAGGCCGACGCCGAGCATGTTGACGCCGAACCAGGAGAAGCTGGTGACGATGTTGCCAAAGACGGCCATGAGCATGAGGCCGCGTTCGCGGATGATGCCGCCCCAGCGTGCATGGAGGACGGCGGCGTTCCAGATGACGATCATGAGGGCGCCGTTTTCCTTGGGATCCCAGCCCCAGAAGCGACCCCAGGATTGATCGGCCCAGATGCCGCCAAGGACGGTGCCGACGAAGCTGAAGAGTGTGGCAAAGCAGATGATGCCGTAGACCATGCGGCTGAGGGATTTGGCGGTGGTGGGGTTGAGGCCTTGGGAGAAGAGGCCGCGGAGGATGTAGACGATGGCAAGGAAGCCTGCGAGGAAGGTGGCGGCGTATCCTAGGGTGACGACGACGACGTGTGTTGCGAGCCAGAAGTTGGTGTCGAGGACGGCGACGAGCATTTGCATGGTGTCGCCATCAAGGGAGAGGTTGTGGGCGATGACGAGGGTGATGAAGCCGACGGTGCCAGCGACGACGGTGCCGATGCCGTCTTTGTAAATGCGCTCAAGGAAGATGCCGAGGAGGACGGAGCCCCAGCCGACAAAGATGGCGGAGGAGTAGAGGTTGGTGACGGGTGGGCGGCCTTCGAGGATCATGCGGAAGATGAGGCCGGAGGTGTGGACTAACCAGGCGAGGCCAAGGATGTTGAAGGCGGCGCGGTTGAGGGATGGGGCGAATCCAAACCAGGAGGCACAGGCGAGTAGGAAGGCGATGAGGTAGAGGGTGATGCTCTTGATGAAGGGTTGGTAATGGTTAAAAAATGATTCGCGTGAGCCTTTGGTGATTTCGGAGGTGAATTGGTTTGTGACGAGCCAGGATTGGTAGGTGGCGAGGGTTTGGTTGAAGGTGGCGGGGTCGTTTTTGTCGTAGGCGGCGAGGAGTGCGGCGTAGTATTGGACGGCAGGTTGGATTTTGTTGGCACGCATGGATTCCATGAGGCTGGCTCCGACGGTGCGCCAATCGTCGCGGGCGTGGTTGGAGTCGGAGGGGGGGACAACGAGTGGGTAGCCGGTCTTGGAAAGGGTTTCGTAGCGGCGGAAGAATTGAACGACTTTTTGGAGGTCTTCTTCGTTGTGTTCTTCTTTGGCCTGGCTTTGTTGGAGGGCGAGGAGGCCGGGTTTTATTTGGGCCTGGAAGAGTTCGAGTTCGCGGATGAAATCGGAGGAGTTCTCTGGGCGGAGGGAGTTTTTGAGTCGGAAATAGAGGCCGATGGAGAAGTTGAGTTTGGCGAGGCCTTTTTCGTAGGGGGTGCGAAGTTGGGCTTCGATTTTTTCGATGCGTCTGGCTTGTTTTTCTAATTCTTCCCAAGTGTTTTTTATTTCGTTGAAGGAGAAATGTTTGTCGTCTTCGGAGAGTTTGAGGAGGCCTTTGAGTTCGATGTTATCGATGCGGAAGATTTTGCGTTGGTCGGCTTGTTCGGGTTTGGCCATGACTTCGAGGAGCCACGGGGTGGCGGCCATGGTTTTGTTGTCGTCCAAGGCGACGCTTTGTTTGGCGCGGATGAGGAGAAGGGAGTTGCGGGCAACGGAATCGAGGGGTTGGATGCGGCCGTTGAGGAGGACGGGGAGTTGGGAGAAAGCGCGGATATTGAATTCGGAGGTCTCGCGTGGTGTGCGCAAGGTGGAGAGAATCCAAACAGCGAGGAGGAGGGTAACGCCCCAAGGAATCCAGCGTGTCCAGCCGGTGATAGTCTTTTTCATGGGGTGGCGAGTTTCTGCTTTTTAAGGAAGGTGATGAGGTGGCTCAAGAATTGGATGAGTAATCCTGCGGAAACGAGGATGCAGGAGATGTAGGGGGTCAACCAACTGGGGTTGCGGACGACTTGGAGGATTGTGCCATCGTCGCCGGGGAAGAAGCCGCCTTGGTAATAGGTTTCGCCTTGGTAACGGAGGGGGTTGTTCATGAAGATTTTTACTTCGCGATCTTCGCCGGTTTGTGGATGGGTAAGGCGAAGGCGGCTGGAGAAGTTTTTGGCGGTGTCGGTGCCTGCGTAGCGATCATGGGCAAAGGCGAGGAGTTCCATGGTGTAGGGTTTGTAGTAACGGGTGGGGCGCAAGGTGAGTTGGTAGGTGTGGCCGTTGACTTGAAAGCTGGGAGGGAGGAAGGCGGCGGGGGTGACTTTTTCGCCGAGGTTGGAGCGGATGTTGGCGGTGAGGTTTTCTTCGGTCAACCAGTTGGAGACTTCAAACAGGCCTTTGGTTCCGTCTTTTGCGATGATCTCGAGGCGGACGGAAGGGATGTTGCGGTCGTTCATTTTGGTGGCGTAAGGAGCGGAGCTGAAGCTGAGTTTTCCGTCGGTCGCGCTGGGTTGTGAGTTGACGTTGTAGTTTTGGATTTTCAGGGTGAATGGAAGGCTCGCGTGGGAGAGTTCGGTTTGGCGAGCAAGGATCGATTCGGGGATGGCGACGACAGCGTCTTGGACGGGATCGGAAATGTCGATGACGGCGAGTTCACTTTTGCGTGAGTTTTCTGAATAGTTTTTGGAGCCGCCTTCCCCGATGGCCATGTAGCTTTCGATGGAAAGGGTCTCGGTGGCAAATTGTCCGATGAAGAGGAGGATCAAGCCGGAGTGGATGACGAAGATGCCGAGTTTTTTGCGGGTGAATTTAAACCGAGCAGCATGAGCGGTGATCAAGTTGATGAGGAGGATCAAGCCGAGGAGGTAGCCTGCGGGGTAGACGGGAATTTTAAAGTCGCCACCGGCGGGACTCCAATAGAGGAAGAGGCTCTGAAAATATTGTTCTTGAGCTTGGTAAAGGCCGATTTTTACTTGGGCGAGTGTGCCGATAAAAACCAGACCCATGGCAAGCGCCAAGGAGACAACGGTGAGGCGAAGGGAACTAAAGAATAGGAGGATTGACCTCATGAGTTAGACCTTGGATTGGGTAGGTGAATTAGGAATTTTTGGGTTAATGGGCGTGTCCGATGAATTCGATGAATCTAGATTTCTCAGCGGCGACGGTTTCTATGTCGCCTGTCATTTTGTAGAACCAAGAGTTTCCGTCGCGTGGAACGATGACGCCGATCATGCGTGCGGGTTGGCTGGTTTTGGAGTTGGTGCCGACGAAATCAACGAGGGTGCCTTGTGCGTGGGGGAGTTCGATGGGTTGAAGGAGTTTGGGCAGGTCAGCCTCGGTGGTGGCGGGTTGGCCGAGCTGGCCGCGCCACCTGTTGACATTGGCGAGGACGCCGCCGACGTCGCCGGGAAACATGCTGACGGTGACTGTTGGGGAGCCTTCCTTGGCGCTGGTGTTGTAACTCGCGAGGACCATGGGGCCCGGGGTGGTGGCTTGCCAGCCAGCGGGAACTTTCCAATTCTGGGGCGCGGGGGCAGTTGCGTCTTGGTGAGCGGGGGGGAGGGCAGGTTTGGCTCCTTCTTTGGGAACGCGATAGGCAGAAACTTCCTCGCGACCGCAGCCGGAAAGCAAGAGTGATCCGACGAGCGCAAGGAGGCTCAAGGTTTGTCTTGTGACGGTTTTAGTTTTCAATCGATTTGAGTATCTCTGACGGGCGATGCAGACCGATATTCATATAGCACAATTGTGGGTAAAATCCATTTCTAACTTTTTCAGGGCCGGTAAGTGAGTTGAGATTTTGGACTATTGGAACCCGAGGAGTTTTCCACCTTGGAAGGTGAGGAAAGCTAAGAGCCACGCGAGTGCGCCCATGTAGACCCATTGAAAAATGGGCCATTTCCAAGAATTTGTCTCGCGGCGAACGACGGCAACGGTGCTCACGCATTGGAGGGCGAAGACGTAAAAAACCATGAGGGTAATGCCGAGTAAGGGAGAATAAATCTGGGTGCCATCGGAGCGTTTTTCGTTTTTCAAGGTATCGGTCAAGGTCTGGTTTGTCTCTGAGGCAAGGGCTCCCGCACCCACGTTGTAAACGGTGGACATGGTGCTGACAAAAACTTCGCGAGCGGCGAAGGATGCAATGATGCCGATGCCGATTTTCCAGTCGAAGCCGAGGGGGGCAATGATGGGTTCGATGAGATGACCCAATTTGCCGGCAAAACTATGACGTAATTTTTCGCCAGCTTCCAGATTGTCGAGTTCAGCTAGTGCAAGATTGTGGGCGGTTTCGTGGGCTGAATCCTTGGTGGGTGAGGTGTTCCATTGTTGGACGGTTTGCGCTTTGCGTGCGGCAAAATCTTTTAGGATTTCGGGCTGGCGCGGATAGGTGGAGAGGAACCAAAGGAGAATGCTGATGCCTAGGATCACGGTTCCCGCACGCTGGAGGAAAAGGCGGGCGCGCTCCCACATATGACGGAGGACAACCTTGGTGACGGGGCGTTTGTAGGGCGGGAGTTCCATGATGAGCATGGGAGGTTCACCTCGGAGAAGGGTCTTCTTGAAAATCCACGCCATGATAAGGGCGACGAGGGTGCCAAGGAGGTACATGCTGAGCATGGTGAGGGCGGAAAGTTTTAAGATGCCGAGTACTGTTTTGTTGGGGATGGACGCTCCGATGAGGAGGGTATAAACGGGTAATCGCGCCGAGCAACTCATGAGTGGAGCAACGAGGATGGTGACCAAACGATCTTTGACGCTCTCGATGGTGCGTGTGGCCATGATGCCCGGGATTGCACAGGCAAAGGAACTGAGCATTGGAATAAAGCTTTTGCCGTGGAGCCCGACCTTGCTCATGAGCCGATCCATCAAGAAGGCGGCGCGTGCCATGTAGCCTGTATCTTCGAGCAGGCCGATGAAGAGGAACAATAAGCAGATTTGTGGGAGAAAAATGACGACGGAACCGACTCCCGCAACGACGCCATCGACAAGCAAGCTATGGAGATCGCCTGGGGGCACGAGTTGTCCGACGGCAAGCGCGATGGTGGAGACGACCGTTTCGACCCACGCCTTGGGATACTCCGCGAGGGTAAAAATGGTCTGAAACATGGCGGTCATGATCGCCAGAAAAATGAGGATGCCCCAGAATTTATGGGTCAGAACACTATCGATGCGGTCACTTAGAGTTTCTCGGCCTGCATGGGTGTCCACGGCGCAGGATTGGAAAATCTGGCTGACGACGGTGTAACGCGCTTCGATGGCGATGGTTCGCCAATCGATTTTTGCGGCTTCAAATTCTTGGCGTGCGGAGGTGATGAAGTCGGCCAGTTTTGGGGAGGCTGGGTCTGAAGAGGGGAGGGTTGATCGTTCATCGCTGAGTAGGAGCAGTGCCTCGGCTTGGCGACGATGGAGGGTGCGCGACTCGGTGATGCCTATCGAATCTGCTAGCGTGAGGACTGCGCGATGAAGTGGGAGTGGGAGCTGGGCCAGTGTGGCGTTGTCTGGAGCTTTAATTCGCGTGCCTGTGAGGGATTTGAGTATCTCGGTTTTGAGATCCTGAATGCCTTCGCCTCGACTGGCGACAAGAGCGAGTGTGGGCACGCCTAGCTTTTGTGCTAACGCCGCAAGATCGATCTGCAAACCGTTTTCATGCGCGACATCGAGCATGTTCAAGACGACGACTGTGGGGTGCCCTAGATCAACCACTTGGGTCGCGTAATAAAGGTTACGCTCGAGGTTTGAAGCATCGAGCACGACCACGACTAGATCGAGAGAAGGCACCTCGGGCAGGTGTTCGAGGAGGACATCGCGGGCGATTTTTTCGTCCGGCGATTGTGGGGAGAGGGAGTAGGTTCCCGGGAGGTCGAGGACTGTAACGGAACGTGCCCCCGGAACCCCGAGCATGCGGCCTTCCTTGCGCTCGACGGTGACGCCGGCGTAGTTGCCAACCTTTGCCCGCAGACCTGTCAGGGTATTAAAAAGGGTCGTCTTTCCGCAGTTCGGATTGCCGGTGAGGACCACCTGCCAAGGCTGAGAAGCTGGGGTTGGATAAGGGGTAGACATGAAGACAGCAGCGGACAACGGTTGTTAGTTATTGTCCTCGACGGCAACAAAAATCTGGTCTGCCTCATGACGTCGCAGCGTGAGATGGTAACCACGGACTTTGACCTCGATGGGGTCGCTTAAGGGTGCGAAACGGATCAATTCGAGCGGAGTTCCCACGAGCAACCCCATTTCCATGAGGCGCGGACGACTTGTGCTCGGTAATCGTATTTCACGGATCGTACCTTTGGATCCCGGGGTGAGATCGGTCAAGGGTTTGATGACTTCAGGCATGGCTCAGGCGGCCCTGGCGGGGTAGATAGGTTGAACCAAAATCTTTTCGGCGAGCTGGGAACTGATGCCGAGACGGACGTTGCAAACTTGGCAAATGATGCTCGAGTTTTGGCTGATCAATTTGATTTTTTGTTCCTCACAAAAGCCCATCTCGCGCAAGCGATGCGTGACCTCGGGAGGGGCCATGAGCTGCTTGATGCGCACGGAGGTGCCCTCTCGCACTTGGTTCAAAGGACAGACCAAGGGCTGACGGCACTGATCTAAATCTGCATCGTTGGGTGTCAAATGGCTCAACGTCAGAAAGCTTAAAGCAATTGAGACTCAGTTGCAAGAAGGAAGAACTGTCTGTCGGAGCTACGATGCAGGCTCCGGTTTTGGGACAACTACGGGGGTGTTAGGGAAAAGGACTCTCGAATGGGATCAATGGGATGAATGGGACGAATGGGACGAATGGGATTTGTTCGGCGGTCTTGCGTAAATTTTAGGGGCGTGGAGAATGGTGGGGTGTTTCACATGAAGATTTGGCGTCTTGGGATGATTTGTGGGTGGATTCCGGCAGTTTGTGCTGCTGTGGTGATCAATGAGATTCATCCCAACCCGGATATCGCAACGGATCTGGTGAAGTTTGTGGAGTTGCACAACCCGTCGGCTGTCGCGGTGGATCTGACGGGTTGGCGGCTGACGCAGGGGGTGAATTTTGCGTTCACGAACGGGACGGTGCTGGCGCCGAATGGTTATTTGGTGGTTGCGGAGAATCCGACGGCGTTGGCGGCGAAGTTTCAGGTTTCCGCGCTGGGGCCTTGGACAGGGAGTTTACCGGCGGCAGGAGGGCAGGTGCGGCTGGAGAATGCTCAAGGGGGAACTGAGAATGAGGTGGTTTATCAGGCTGGGTTTCCTTGGCCGACGGTCGGGTTGGCTCCGGGGCTTTCGATGGAGTTGGTCAATCCGGCACTGGATAACACGTTGGGCGGTCATTGGCGCCCTTCGGCAAATCAAGGTTCTTCGCCCACTGGACCCACAGTGTTGGTGCCGATCGACAAAACGTGGAGCTTTAACGATACAGCTACCGATCTTGGGACGGAATGGGTCGGAACCAACTACGTGGATGCGGCGTGGCTGACTGGGGCTGGTCTGCTTTATCATGAGGACGCTGGGCTTCCGGCGAGTAAGGGAACCGATTTACCTAATTATCAAGCGGGGAAGCTGATCTATTATTTCAGGACTCATTTTATGTTTGATGGGGATCCGACACGGACGACGTTATCTGCGGAGACGGTGTTGGATGATGGAGCGGTGGTGTATTTGAACGGGCGTGAGTTGTTCCGTTTGGGGATGCCCGCAGCTCCGACGCCAATCACTGCGACGACAACGGCGACTCGGACGGTGGGAGATGCGGTTTTCGAGACGGTTTTGGTGGGGACAGATTCAGGGTTGCGACGAGGGGATAATGTGTTGGCGGTCGAGTTGCATCAGGCGACTGCGCAGAGTAGCGATGTGGTGTGGGGGATGCGGTTGATGGCCTCGTTGACGGGTTCGATTTCGGGGCGTGGCCCGACGCCGGGGGCACGGAATGTCGTTACCACAACGAACCTCCCGCCAGCAGTGAGGCAGGTGGAGCACTCTCCACAGAAACCACGCCCGGGAGAAGTGGTGCGGGTTACGGCTAAGATCACTGATCCGGAAGGGGTGAAGAGTGCGGTGTTGGCGTATCAACGAGTCGATCCGGGGGCTTACATTGCGCTGGGAGATGCGGCTTATGGGACGAATTGGGTGAGTTTAGCGATGTCGGATAACGGTGGGGACGGTGATGAGTTGGCGGGGGATGGTGTTTATACGGTGACGCTGCCGAGTTCTGTGCAGGTGAATCGGCGATTGGTGCGCTATCGAATTACTGTGACCGACGCCTTGGATTTGTCAGTGCGCGTGCCTTATGCGGAGGATGCGGCACCGAATTTTGCGTATTTTGTGTATGGCGGGGTTCCTGAGTGGCGGGGGGCGATCCAGCCTGGGAGTGGTAATCCGACGCGGGGTCAACCGATGACTTTTGGAACAAATATCATGGGGCGATTGCCGGTGTATCATTTGATCACGAAGTCACAGTGGGTTTATGAATCGCAATTTCAGGAGCGCGGGGATGGGAACGAAGGGTTCAACTGGACGGGGACTGTTGTTTATGATGGACGTGTTTATGACCACATGGCTTACCGAGCTCGCGGGGGCGTGTGGAGGCATGCGATGGGTAAGAACTCGTGGAAACTGAATTTTACTCGGGATCACGGTTTTCTGGCTCGTGATAATTACGGCAAAGAATATCAGGCGCGGCATGATAAACTTAATTTGCGACCGTTGATCCAGCAGGGAGATTACCAGCATCGGGGTGAGCAAGGAATGTTCGAGTCGGTGTCGTTGCGGTTGTTTAATTTGTTGGGTGTTGAGGGGTCGGCAACGCATTGGGTGCAGTTCCGCGTGGTGGATGAGGCTGCCGAGTCTGGAGCGACACAGTATGACGGGGATTTCTGGGGGCTTTATTTAGCGGTTGAGGAAGGGGATGGAAATTTTCTGAAGGAACATGGATTGCCGGATGGAAACTTTTATATGATGGGGGAGGGTTTGGGCGAAAAGCAAAATCAAGGGCGCACGGCTAGCTTTGATGACTCCGACTTGATCAATTTCGTGAACACTTACAAAGGTGCGCCTGTGCAGTCGTGGTGGCGGACGAATCTGAATCTCTCAAAATACTATAGCTACCGGACGGTGCTCGAGGCGGTGCATCATTACGACGTCGATGATCCACCCGGGAAGAATTACCAGTATTATCACAATCCGGTGACCGGCTTGTGGTCGGTGCATCCGTGGGATTTGGATTTAACTTGGGCGGCGAATATGTATGGGGGTGGAAACGAGCCCTTCCGGAATCGAGTCTCGAATTCTGGCAGCCAACCGGAATTGCGGGTCGAATATAAGAATCGGGTGCGTGAGGTGAGGGATCTAATTTTCAATACGGATCAGATGTTTCAGCTCATTGATGAATACGCGAATATAGTACACGGGCCTGAAATGCTTTCGATCACGGATGCGGATCGGGCCCAGTGGGATTACAATCCGATCCTGACGAACAGCAATTACGGGGTCGTGGCGAGCAAGGGTGGGTGGGGTTTGTTTTACGCGTTTCCGACGGAACAACCCGGGGTCAGCAATTCATTTTATGGCGCAGCACAGTTGATGAAACGGTATGTGAGCACGCGTGGAGCTGATCTGGACACGATCGCTGTTGAGACCGGACGTCCGACGCGGCCAACGCTGTTGAGTCTGACATCGACGAATTTTCCTGCGAACCGGCTGAAGTTTAAAGCCTCGGCGTATAGCGGAACGGCAACTTTTGCAGCGATGAAATGGAGGTTGGGAGAAATCACTTCGACCAATGTTGCCACGTTTGATCCTTACGCGCCGCGCCGGTATGAAATTGATTCAGCGTGGGAAAGTCCTGAGTTGTTGGAGTATCAAAGCGAGTATCAATTCCCTGCGTTCGCTGCGAAGGTGGGCCAGACCTACCGTGCGCGGGTGAAGGTGAAGGACACAGGTGGACGTTGGAGCAATTGGTCAAGCCCTGTGGAGTTTGTGGCGGGAGATGCGGATAACGCGGAGAGTTTGGTGCAGCATTTGCGTGTGACCGAACTGATGTATAATCCGCCGGCTGGAAATGAGTTCGAGTTTATCGAACTGCAGAACACGAGTGACGTGCTCACGCTGGATTTAAGCGGAGTGAAATTTACTCAAGGCATCGATTTTACATTCTCGAATCAAACTCTGGTTGGTCCTCGCGGCTACGTCGTGGTGATGAAAAACACAAACGCGATGGCCTTTCGCACTCATTATGGTTTGGAGCGTGTGGTGGAGGTTGTGGGGCCGTATTCGGGCAGTCTGAATAATGATGGGGAAATGTTGGAAATCAAAACGGCCAGCGGGGGACGGGAGATTTTATCGTTTCAATATGGCGATGGACGTGGGTGGCCGATGGCTGCGGATGGGGCCGGACATTCGTTGGTTCCACTGAGTTCGAGCGTGGATGATGAGGATCAAGGCACGTTGAATTATGGTGGCAACTGGCGGTCGAGCACGTTTTTCAAAGGGTCGGCTGGTCGGTCGGATCCGGTCGCGATGGTGGGATTGCGGATCAACGAACTGGCTGCCAACACGCGTGCGCTCGATCCGTTGAAACCCGAATACGACTCGAATGATTGGATCGAACTCTACAATGCAGGCACTACCGAAGTGCAATTGGGAGGATACTATTTGAGCGATACCTCGAGTGATTTGAAGAAGTGGGCCATACCCAGTCAGGCATTGGCGGCAAAGGCGTGGGTGACGTTCGATGAGATGACAGGCTTCCATCAACCGATCACGCAAGGGTTTGGCGTGAGCAGTGCGGGGGAAGCACTTTTTCTTTCGCGTTGGATGGGAACCTCAGAGGACGGCGTGGTGGATGTCATCGCATTTAAGGCTCAGGAGGAAGGTGTCACGTTGAGTCGTGTAGGGGATGGAGCTGAGGCTTTGGCGCGGACTTTACCTTCGCGTAATGTGGCGAATACTGCGGCGTTGCGCAGTGTGATGATCTCGGAGTTAATGCCGCACCCGCTCGCGACGGGAACGAATCCTGAAGATAATTCCATGGATGAATTCGTGGAACTTTTTAATCGCACTGAAAACTCGGTTCGCTTCGGCAACGAGAACGGAGGCTGGCGATTGGATGGCGGTGTCCGATTCGTGTTCCCGACCAACACGATCCTCGCAGCGCATGCAACGTTGGTGTTGGTGAATTTTAATCCCACAAACACGCTGCTCTTGGAACAGTTTAAAAGGGTGTATGGCGTTACGAACCCGATGACAGTGCTTGGGCCGTATGGTGGCAAGTTGAGTAATAGTGGAGATCGAGTTGCTTTGGAGAAACCTCAGGCGTCGCTTCTCGCTGGGGCCGGGCCAGACTGGGTTTTGATGGATGAGGTGATTTATTCCACTGTGCCACCGTGGGCTCCCAACGTGAATGGAACTGGTAGTGCTCTGACCCGTGCGTCGCAAACTGCTGATGATGGAAATGCTGCCAGCAACTGGCTCGCGATGCGGGCCTCTCCCGGGAGTTATGATTTAGTTGTGGCTCCTCCGACCGACACGGATGGCGATGGCCTTCCTGATGCGTGGGAGATTGCGAATGGTTTGGATCCATTGATTGCTTCGGATGGAGTTGTTGATTCGGATGGTGATGGGCTTCGGAATTTTGAGGAGTTCCGTGCGGGCACCGATCCTCAGGACAAGGCCAGCGGATTGCGTTTGGCGGGCCGCGTGGTCGCAGGCGACAGGGTGACTTTTGAGTTTGGTGCGGTGGCAGGCCGGAGCTACCGCCTTGAGGAATCGCCCACGCTCCCCGCGAGTGAATGGACGCTTGTGGACCGAATCATTTCGCAACCCACAAATGGAGTGGTGAGCATCGATGCCGTCGTTGCATCGAACGGAAGGTTCTATCGATTGGTAGTGGAATAATCGGAAGTCAAAAGCCCGTCGGGCCGAGTAGGTTTGAATTTGAAATGAAAAAAGTGTTCTTACAATTGCTGGTAGTTTGCGTTGTCAACAGTGTGATTTCATTTTTACTGATCGCTGATGTGATCAGGGTTGGTGCTGGTAGTTACAGCACGGTGTTACCTGCCGGAACGCAGCCACCGCCGGGGAACATCCTCCGCACCTCGAAGGTTCGCGGCCCGATGCCTTCAAACGATTGGTGGTCATCTCTGGCTTGGCCGGGCAACAACTTCGCGCAGTACTCGCATCCACTTGCGGTCAAGGTGGAGAGCTCTGGTTTGCGAATCCACTATCCGGGTCCGTCGATTCGTGGGGATACTCGGGGTGTGTATGGTTCTATGCCCGCCAATTCCGCAGACTTTATTCTGGGCCACTCGAGCGTCACGAATTTTTCTCGACCGCTCGTCGATGGTTTTAGCGATTGGTTTGTGAATCTTCGTTTTGCCACAAATCAATACGCAATGACCCTTTCGTTCGGTCATGGCTCGCCCTTTGTTTATGCCGTTTATGAGAATGGTGCACCTCACCTCACCTTTGCGGAACCTCCTAAAGTTTGGACACCAGAGAATGTGCAATCTGCGATTGGGATCACCATTCAAGGGCGCCACTATGGATTGTTTGGACCGAGTGGCGCGTTCTGGTCAGGACGAGGTTCGAATGTCATTTCGTGTCACTCCCAAGACAAAGGGCATTTTAGCATCGCCGTGCTGCCCGATCCGAGCCCAGCCACCTTCGCGTTGTTTCAACGTTATGCGCATGCACATGTGACGGGAACCGAGGTTTCTTGGAAGTATGATCCCAAAACTGCGGAGGTCACCACCCAGTTCGATTTTCAAACTACGCCCCGTGAAGGAACGGAGCGGGGAACCCTTTTCGCTCTCTATCCTCACCAATGGCGCCATACGGAAAGCCCGCTGCTTCCATTAGTCTACCAGTCTGTGCGCGGAACCATGAAGTTGGCGGAGGGTGTTTCCTTCCGGACCCGCAGCCGTTTTCCTGGGATTTTGCCTGCGTTACCCGATGCAGGAGGAAGCGATCCCGCGAGTATTGCCAGGAGTCTGGCAACCGATTTGTCCCGCCCAACCGATGACGCAAAGGATTCGTATTGGGCGAATAAACAACTGGCTCGATTAGCTACCCTGATACCGATCGCAGAGATTTATGGACTTCCACAAGCGGAGGAGCTGCGAAGAAATGTCCAAGCTAACGTAGAAAATTGGCTCACGGCTGAGGAGCCGAGCGGACAACCGAAGACCAGCCGCCTGTTCTGTTACAACTCGAATTGGGGCACCTTAATCGGGTCTCCATCAAGCTATGGCTCGGATAAGGAACTCAATGACCACCATTTTCATTACGGGTATTTGCTGAAGGCTGCTGCGGAAGTCGCGCGGCACGATCCCGCTTGGGCTCAGACGAATCGATGGGGTGGCATGGTTGACTTGGTGATTCGAGATTTTGCCAGCCCTGACCGAAACGATCCGATGTTCCCGTTCCTACGCAATCTCGATCCCTACGCCGGCCACACGTGGGCCAGTGGTCATTCGCAATTTGGAGATGGTAATAATAATGAATCCTCTTCCGAAGCCATGAACGCGTGGACGGGCTTGATTCTTTGGGGCGAGGCCACGGGTCGCACCGCACTTCGGGATCTGGGTGTGTGGCTTTATACCACTGAGATGCAAGCCATTCAGGAATACTGGTTCGATGTCACCGGCGAGAATCATCCCCCGAGTTTTACGCCCTCCGTGATGACCATGATGTGGGGTGGCAAAGGCGCGAATGAAACCTGGTTCACTGCGGATCCTCAACTTGTGCATGGGATCAATTGGCTTCCCATGCATGGCGGCTCACTTTATCTGGGACACTTTCCGGACTATGCCGCAAAAAACTATCAAGCTCTTGTGACCGAACATAAAAGTGATCGATGGAATAACTGGCCTGACCTCATTTGGATGTATCGCGCACTGAGCGACTCAGCCGATGCAATTCGACTCTTTGAAGCCACATCACCCACCCTGAAACTGGAGGACGGCAACAGTTGGACCAACGCGCGGCATTGGATTTACAATCTGCACAAACTCGGTCAACCCGATCCGACTATCACTGCGAGCGAACCGCTGACGACGGTTTTTAGGCAAGGGAATAAGCAAACCTACGTGGTCTATAACCTCCGAGACTCGACGCGCACCGTTCGGTTCTCGGACGGCCAAGAAGTTCGGGTGAAAAAAGCCGGCTACACACTCCAACGACGCGCGCGTTAACACGAGCGAACCTCTCAACGCTTCGCTGAGGAACGCTCGATCACCCAAGCGAGATCTCGGCTCTTTGGGGCCGGGAAGCCGTTGTACTGGGAGTATTTCACTTTCACACGAGTGCTCGGC
>Ga0114966_10003063_pt1 | contig 14815 bp, 14 predicted proteins | sample M_130207_XF_Meta_FD_87029 | JGI IMG/M metagenome (GOLD analysis project Ga0114966, IMG submission 87029) | Freshwater microbial communities from Lake Montjoie, Canada to study carbon cycling - M_130207_XF_MetaG | ecosystem: Environmental > Aquatic > Freshwater > Lake | place: Lake Montjoie... | reverse complement strand
CGACCCGTCGCCCGAAAAAGCAATTTCCTATCAGACGAAGTGAAACTTACAACAGCCCCCGAATCGGTTCACCGCGTGTCAGCACATTGAGCAGACTTGGCGGCAAGCCATCGGTGATGCGGGCCTCTCCGACATCGACCAGCGTGTGCATGATCGTCGAGATCAAATCAGGGATGGTGATTGGCTCGGAGGCAGGTTCACCACCGTTGCGGGAGGATTGTCCGATGACTTGGCCCATTTTTAAACCGCCACCGTAAATCATGAGCGGGGCAAGGCCACCCCAGTGGTCGCGACCACCTTTGGCGTTGAGTTTGGGTGAACGGCCCATCTCGCCACAGCAGACGAGCATGATTTTCTCACTGAGACCGCGTGCTTCGATGTCTTCGATGAGTGCGGAGACAGCGTGATCAAAGGGACGTCCGACGTAGTCCATGCCGGTGCGGCAAGGTGCGTTGTTATTGTCGGCATGCATGTCCCACACAAAGCTCGTCGTCACGGTGACAAAGCCGCAGCCGCGCTCGCACAGGCGGCGTGCCATGAGCAATAACTTACCCAGCGTGGCGGCATTGTCGGCGTAGTGCTCACGGTTGTTCCATTGCGTGCTGATGCGGTCCTTCGGCAGCAGTTTGGAGGTGTCATAGCAAGCGATGAGGCGTGGGTCTTCCTTGGAGAGATCAAACGCATCCGAGACTCCGCGCCGGAGCACATCGAAAGCCAGCGATTGAAAATCTGACATGCCGCCAATGGCCGCGCAGGCATCCATCTCGCGCTTCCATTGGTCCAGCGAGGTGAGCAGCGAGCGACGGTCATCCATCCGCTGCTGGGGCATACTCAGCGTCATGTCTGACTGTGCACCACTGCCAGTTCCCGGCACGAAAGGCTGATAAGTCGCGCCAAACTCGCCACTGGAGGTAAAATCACCGAATTGCTTGATCACTGGACCTGCTGCTGAAGAAACTGCCTTCGGGAAGAGTGCGACATTCGTCGGCATGGCACTGCCTTGGCGTAAAGGGCCGGCAATGCGTGAGTAGAGCGAGCCGATGTTGGCCTTAAGCGTGTCCTTGCCGACGATGGTCTTGATGTCGTGAACCGCATCTCCCGTGACGAAAGAACGCACGATGCTGAATTTGTCGGCCAGACTGGCCAGTCGCTCAAAGGTGCTGCCAAAAGTTACACCAGGGATTTTGGTTTTAATTTCCCCCGTGACGCTACGGATCTCGGAAGGAGCATCCATCTTGGGATCAAAAGTCTCGAACTGCGATGGCCCGCCGTGCATGAAGAGAAAAATGACCGACTTGTCTTTGATGAGGCTTTTGTTGGCAGCCATGAGGTCGCTCAATGCCAAACCACCAAGCCCCAGTCCGCCCACGCGCAAGAAATCACGCCGTGCCAAGCGTGAGGTGCCTTGAGTTTGGTCCGAGAAGGTGAGCATGTCCTGCTTCATACGCTTCGCGTGATCGACTCCTTCCCGTTTGTGCTTGCCATGACCTAGCGCGTTGATGATCGCGCGCCATGTGCCTCCAATCCATCCTCATCGCTGCTGCAATGCTTTCTTCGACTGCCATTGGCTATTCATTCGATTGTCGGCATTGCGAGAAGCACTTGCTGCCTCAGCCGATCAAGATCGTGCCTGGAAGGAGGTATGCGCGAGATCAGCCTCACACCCCATCCCCGCGCCACGTCCAAGTCCAAGTCCAACTCGACCCGGTCCCCTCAAAAGCAATTTCCTAGCAGACAGACGGCCTTTAACGATAAGACGGACTTCACGACCATCAGCATCCACGACAACACTATCAAGAAGCTGCTGAAGCAGCTTCGGACGGAAGTGAAATAGCTTCGCACTTCACCAGACTCAGCTTCCACGGGTAGCGGCGGTCGGCGTTCCATTCGCCGACGTAGATGTCGCCGGCGCTGTCCACGTAGAGATCGTGGCAGTGTTTGAAGACGGATTCGGTTTGGTGCATCGGCTGAAGCTTGCCGTCGGTGTAGATGGGTTGGCTACCGCCGGGGGTGCTGAGGACGCGTTTGGTTTTGCGGTCGAACACGAGGATGAGCTTTTGGTAGTGCTCGCGTTCGATGCGGGTGGGAACACTCATGATAGCAAGCCCACGTGAGTATAGAGCAGACCGTGCAAGGCTTCGGTGAGTTTGGGGGGGGCGGCGAGATTGCCGTCCTTCAGGACTCGGTGAACGCATTGAACAGGCTCCAGATGTTTCTCCCCTCGAATGCATCATACCGTGGCTCGCGCCATTCGTGGAGAACGGGTGGGATGAGGCGGTTGGAGCAGACACCGACATCGGTGGCGCGGATGACGAGGTCGTGGGCTTCGATGTCGGTGATGTTCGCCTCTTTGTAGGCGGCGATGCGTTTGTCCTGATCATGCCATTTGGCGAGCAGGGGTCCGATGGAGCGACTGACCAACTGAGGGAGATCCCGCACGTTGAACCGGGTGTGTTTGCGGACGAATTTGATCTCGCCACTGAACGACAAATTATCGCAAACCAGCACTGCGGCACCGGCAACGATGTCGGCGGGGAACGTTTTGTCGTGTGGAGCTACGCCGACGAAGAGAAGCGCACGCATGAGGTGCACATCCGCTTTGAAGGCTACGCCGCCCGTGTGGCGGCGGAGCGGCAGTGGCACTCAACCCAAGCCATCCGCAAACTCAAGCCCGATGGCAGTGCCATTGAGTTTCAGGCGGACTTATCAGGCCTGGAAGAAATCACCCGCTGGGTGCTGAGCTGGGGCAGCAAGGCAAAGGTTCTGGGACCACCGGGGCTGGTGAAGCGAGTGCGGGAGGAGTTAGAGAAGATGATTCAAACCAGCGAGGTGCATGCGCTGCGCAGTGATGAACGATCCCCCGAGCGAACCGGACCTCTCGCTGCGTATGGATGAACCTCCCTTCCTCCGCCTTATGAAAAGATCACTCGCCCTTCTCTTCCTCGCTGCCAATCTCCACGCTGCGGAGCCTCCGTCATGCGACTGGGTCTTCAGCGGCGGTGGGGCCTCGCATGATAAGACGCGGGCGGTGACGACGGATGGCGCGGGGAATGTGTTTCTGGCGTCCGAGTGCATTGGCGATGCGACGTTTGGCGATCAACAGCACAAGACAGCGGGAAGCATGGATATGTGCCTTGTGAAGCTAGATGCGAAGGGCAAGGCGCTGTGGGTCAGAGCGATTGGTGGGAGCAAGACGGATCGTGCGTATGGCGTGATCACGGATTTGGCGGGGAATGCGTATGTCACGGGTCACTTCGAGAGCACGGATGCGATGGTGAATGGTGAGAAGCTGTCGAATGCGGGCAGCTACGATGTCTTCACGGCGAAGTTCGCGCCGGATGGCAAGGTGCTCTGGGTGCGGGTGAAGGGCGGCGAGGGCTATGACTATGGGCACGGCATCGCGGTTGATTCGAAAGGGCAGGTCGTCGTCACGGGCGCGATTGGTCGGCAGGTGTTTTGCACGAAGTATGACGCGGAAGGCCGCGAGATCTGGCATCGCACGACCTCGGGCAGCGTTACCGGCAGCGGTCATGGCATCGCGGTGGATGGAAAGGATCAAATTTATCTCGGCGGCAACTCGACCGGTGCGGGGAGCTTTGGCAAAGCGGTGATCGAATCGAAAACGACCGCCGCGCTCGTGGTGAAGCTCACGTCAGAGGGCGAGGGCGTGTGGGCGAGCGTGATCCCGGGCACGCCGAGCGCTTTGTATCACGAGATCGCGTGCGACTCGCAGGGTCGCGTGTGGGGCGTGGGCATGTTCAAAGGCAGCGTGAGTGTCGCAGGCCAGACGTATCAAAGCAGCGGCGAGAAGGACAGCGATGGCCTCATCGTGCATATCGATGCCGGTGGCGAAGTGCAGTGGGCTCGGCATCTGCATGGTCCAGGCACCGATTACTGCCTCGGCGTGACCACCGATGATCACGGCACGGCCTTCGTGTGCGGCGATTTCAGTCAAGACACCGCCCTCGCTGGTCACGCGCTCACCACTCGCGGCAGCGGCGACATCTTCCTCGCGGCGTTTGATGTGAATGGCGACCTCCTGTGGGTACAGCAGGCGGGCGGCAAGCAAAACGACAGCGCTTACCCCATCACCTTCCGCGCTCCGGATGAACTCATCATCGCGGGAGCTCTCTCAACACCTGCCACGTTCGGCACCCACGAAGTGACCAAGTCAGGCACGAGCGATCTGTATGCCGCGAAGTGGAGGCTGAAGTGAACCAAACATCCGATTTAGGCAGGAGAATGGGGGCCGCAGAATGCCCCATGGATTTATTCTTCTGCCCCCATTCTCCTGCCTATTTTTTCAATGAAACGTCTCCTTACTCTTCTCTCTCTCGCCGCCATTTCACTGCACGCGACTGATCTGACTTTGACCTTGCCACTCGACTACCAGGTCGTGCAGCGTTTCACTCCAGGCAAAGGACTCATACGCATCACAGGCGAGTTGTCGGAGGATGTTCCACCTGATGCCGCAGCTCAGGTGCGGGTAGTGAACGACGACAAGCAAATGACTTGGTTGCAGGTCAACTCGGTGAAGGGGCGCAAGATCATCGCCTCATACGAAGCACCCGCAGGTGGCTGGTGGAAGGTGGAAGTGCAGGTCGTGCATGGCGGAAAACAACTCGCGCTAGGCAGCGTGGCGCATGTGGGCATCGGCGAGGTGTTTGTCATCGCAGGTCAGTCGAACTCGGCGAATCACGGCCAGGAAAAGCAGGCGACGAAGACACGACGCGTGGCGTCTTTTGATGGGAAGGCGTGGCGCATCGCGGATGATCCGCAGCCGGGCGCGAGCGGTGGCGGTGGCAGTTTCGTTCCGCCGTTTGCCGATGCAGTAGTGGCAAAGGAAAACGTGCCCGTGGGCATCATCGCGTGTGGGATCGGTGCCACGAGTGTGCGCGAGTGGCTGCCGAAGGGCGCGACGTTTCCGAATCCGCCGACGCTGGTGAGCCGCGTGGAGCAGCTCCCGAACGGCCAGTGGGCCAGCAAAGGCGCGGCGTATGACGCTTTCATCGCGAGGATGAAGTCGGTACCGCCGCAGGGCTTTCGCGCCGTGCTATGGCATCAGGGCGAGAGCGATGCGAACCAAAAGGACGCCACACGCACGCTGCCGGGCAAACTTTATCGCGAGCATCTGGAGAAGATCATTCGCGACTCACGCCGCGCCATCGGCTGGGACGCACCGTGGTTCGTGGCGCAGGCGAGCTACCATGTGCCCGGCGATGAAGGCAGCGACGACATCCGCGCCGCGCAGGCTTCGCTTTGGCGCGACGGCATCGCGCTCGAAGGCCCGGACAGCGATGCGTTGAAAGGCAAACTGCGCGAGCGCGACGGCCAAGGCGTTCACTTCAGCGGCCCCGGTCTGCGTGAGCATGGCGCGAAGTGGGCGGAGAAAGTCATCCCGTGGCTCGATGCGCAATGGACCACGCCGCGCCAGGCCAACGGTGGCACGGAATGGAGCGACTTTGCGCAGCTGCCCGAGTGCCACAGCCTCGGCTGGGTCAGTGCGAACGTGCAATCGAAGGACACGAAGAGCTGGAACGGCGTGCTCGATGAAGCGAAGTGGGGCACGCCTGATCCACAGCAGGTCGTCAGCCGCAACTGGGACTGGAAAGTGAGCGACGAGCAATGGCGCGAGGCCGTAAAGCAAAAGGGCGAAGGCAAACGCGAAGAGGTGGCCTTTGACCTCTGGCTTCCGGAAGGCATCGAAAGCGTGAAAGGCATCGTCGTCTTGTCCGGCCACGGCAGCGGCGAGAGCCTCTATCGCCGCGCCGACATGCGCACGCTCGCGAAGGAGCTTCACCTCGCGCTTTTCAAATTTGTCGGTAATCCCATGCAGCGCGGCTTTTGGCCGAGAAGCCTGCTTTTCGAGCACTTGAAGGCTTTTGGCGCGAAAAGCGGCCATCCCGAGCTGGATCACGCTCCGCTGTTTTTATTCGGTCACTCAAACGGCACCGGCTTCTCGGCTATCTTTGCCTCGTATGAGCCGCAGCGCGTATGGGGCTTTGTTTCGATGCGTCCCGGCATCACGTTTCAAGTCTATCAACCCGGTGCGGCGCAGGTGCCCGGCCTCGTCATCTTCGGCGAGGACGATCATTTTCTCGCGCGACCTTCCCAAGAAGAAAACCTCGCCGTCGTGCCCGCACTGCGAAAAAATCACGCCGCGCTCTGGAACATCGCCGTCGAGCCAAAGACCGGCCACGGCCCCGGTGAGAAAACCTGGCCGCTGGTGTTCAGTTTTCTGCGTCACAGCTTCACCGCCCGCGTCCCCGCCGATGCCGATGCAAGAAAAGGCCCTGTGAAGCTCCTCGCGCTCACTCTTGAGAGCGGTCACCTCGGCGCAAACTGGCAGACAAAGCCCGGCGGCTACCAAAAGCTCCCCACCGCACCCTTAGCGGATTTCATTGGCGACAAATCCACCGCCTCCTGGCTCCTCAACGCCGCCTACGCGGCAGATTGGCAGGCGTTCCAGCACGATGGCGAAATAAAGAAATCCCACTGATAGGAAAACTCGTGAAATACCCCCACCTCACCACCCTCCTCGCGTTCTTCACTCTTGGCTGCTCGTCTCTTTCCGCAGCAGAGTTCCGTATCGTCTCGGCTCTCTCGGACCACATGGTGCTTCAGCGTGAGAAGCCGGTCGCCGTCTGCGGTTGGGCGGATGCGGGGGAGAGCGTAACGGTTTCCTTTGCGGGTCAGTCGAAGTCCGCCACGGCGGGGACGGATGGCAAATGGTCGCTCAAGCTGGATGCGCTCGCTACGAGTGATGAATCTCGGACGCTCGTCGTCACGGGGAAGGACGGGCACAAGGTCGAGGTGAAGGATGTGCTCGCGGGTGAGTATTGGCTTGGTTCCGGGCAGTCAAACTTGGCGATGACCGTTGCGGGTTGTTACCACTTCGATGCCGAAAAGGCGGCAGCGAAGTTTCCGCTGATTCGTCATTACCGCGAAAACTCCGGCCCCGCAGAGAAGCCGCAGGCCGAGGGCAAAGGCGCGTCTGAGAAGGCGAAAGCCAACGGCACGCCCTTCGTCGTCCCCGCGCCTAAAGATCCTCTCGCCATGCATAAGCTTAAAGGCGGACCCGCTGGCCTCTTCAATGGCAAGGTCGTCAATCTCGTGCCCTACACGCTGCGCGGAATGCTTTGGTATCAAGGCGAAGACAATGCTAATACCAACACCGGTCTCTACCACAAGCAACTCACGCAGTTCGTCACCAGATGGCGCACGCTTTGGCAGGACGAAGTGCCCTTTGCCTGGGTGCAGTTGCCAAACTACACCTCGCCCGGTGAAGGCTGGCCGCGCGTGCGTGAGTCGATGCTGAAGACGCTCGCCCTGCCTAAGACCGGCATGGCCATCACCATCGACCTCGGTGATGCGAATGACATCCACTCGAAGAACAAGCAAGACGTCGGCAAGCGCCTCTCCCTTTGGGCGCTCGGCACCGTCTATGGCAAAAACGTCCCCGCCACCAGCGGCCTCACCGTCCTTGTCGAAACTTCCGACAACATCGGCGGCGGCGCTACCGGAGATGGCACAGGCCTTCTGCGTGCCCTGATCGAATGTGAAGTCGCCAACAGCGCCATCTGCATCGCTGATCCCGTCGCAATGAAAGCTTCTTCAGCCGCGAGCATCGGCTCCACAGTCACGCTCAGCATCGGTGGCAAAGGCAGCCGACTGGATGCAGGCCCCGTCGATCTCGAAGTCGAAGTTATCTCCCTCAGCGATGGACGCTTCGAGCTCGAAGATAAACAAAGCCACCTCGCCAGCATGTGCGGCGATCGTTTCGACATGGGGCCGAGTGCCGTCGTTCGTCACGCAGGCATCACCATCCTGCTCACCAGCATCAAGACACCTCCCTTCGATCTCGGTCAGTGGCGCAGCCAGGGGATCGAGCCTAGCCAATTCTCAGTCATCTGCGTCAAAGCTGCCGTCGCGCATCGTCGTGCCTATGATCCTATTGCTGCACGCATGTTCTGGGTGGACACACCCGGCCCCTGCAGTAGCAACCTCAAAACACTGCCCTACAAACACATCCGCCGCCCGATTTACCCACTCGATTCTTAATTCAATGCTCATCGACTGCCACAACCACCTCGGTGCCGACTTGCTCTTCTACCTGCACGGCGATTTCCCTTACGCTCAGCAGCTTGTCGGCATGACTCAAGAAGGTGGCGCGCTCGGCATCACGCATTGGATTGCCTTTCCCTTCGTGAGTTATGCAGCCATGGACGTCACCCAGTTCAGGAGTGGCGGCATCGGTTTTGGCAAAGGTGGACTCGAAACGGTGCCCTATGCTTTTGAAAACCGACGCTTGCTGGAGGAATGCCAGAAGCTCTTTCCTGAGGAAGGCAAACGCATCCTCCCCTTTGTGATGGTTGATCCCATGCGTAGCACCGACGCGCAGGCCGCCGAGATCATCAAGCTGCGCAGCGAATACCGCTTCCACGGCATCAAGATCCAAAGCACCATCATCCAGGCCGACATCAAACGCCTCGCGTATGAAGGCAAAGTCTTCCTCGATCTCGCTCGGGAGTGGGACGTGCCTTTCATCATCCACAGCAGCGTCGCCAAAGACGATCTTTGGGCGCAGGCGCATGATATCATCGACATCGCCGAAGCCAATCCCGACATCCGTTTCTGCGCTGCCCACTCCTGCCGCTACGACAAAGAATGCCTCGACCGCATTCAAGCGCTGCCGAACGCTTGGTTCGACAACTCCGCGCACTGCATCCACTGCGTCGGCGCTGTCGATGACCTCGCCTACATCGCCCCACGCGAGCGCCGTTTTGACAGCGACTACACTGATCCCGCCCGTGTCATCGCCGACCTCGCCGCCGCGTATCCGCACAAGTTCATGTGGGGCAGTGATTCGCCCTTCTACAGCTACGCCGCCGAGATCAGCGGCAAGGTGGTCAAACTCATCAGCACCTACGAAGCCGAGATAAAAGCCCTCAAAGCCGCAGGCGAAGAAACCGTTACACGCATCTCCTGCACGAACACGCTCAAATACCTCAAGCTCGCCGATGAAAGCATTCTCTCTTGAAGGCCACGCCGCCCTCGTCACCGGCTCTTCACAGGGCATCGGCGCGGCCATCGCTCAGGGCTTGGAGGACTGCGGTGCCGCCGTTGTCAGGCATGGCTTGCAGGACATGCCTGGATCGGTCGCATACGTCCCATGTAACCTGTCCGTCATCTCCGCGCCCGCACAGCTCATCGACTCCGCCTTCGCTCTCCAGCCCGCGCTCGACACCCTCATCTGCAATGCCGGCAGCTTCTTCGACACACCGTTCCTCGAAATGACCGCCACTGAGTGGGAGAAGACCATCTCGCTCAATCTGCGCGCCACCTTCTTCCTTGCGCAAGCCTTTGCCAAAAAGCGCCTCACCCTCGGTGGCGGTGGCAGCATCGTCATTGTCAGCTCCACGAACGGCTTCCAAGCGGAGGCAGATAGCGTCGCCTATGACACCAGCAAAGGCGGGCTCGTTATGATGATTCGTTCGCTTGCGGTCTCACTCGCGCCGCATGGCATCCGCGTGAACGGCATCGCACCCGGCCTCATTCGCACACCACTCACTGGCACCTGGATGGAGTCACGCGCCGATGATTTGCTGAAGCACTACGAAAAGAAAATCCTGCTCGGCAAAGTCGGCCAGCCATCCGACTGCGCTGGAGCGGTTGCTTTCCTCTGCTCGCCCGCCGCCAGCTACATCACCGGCGAGATCATCACCATCGACGGCGGCCTCACCACCTCACAAATCGGCAAACTATGAGCACGCCCTTTTCCCTCCAAAACCGCGACATCTGGGTCATCGGCGGCGCGGGCTATCTCGGCCAGGAAGTCGTCAACCTGCTCACGGAGCTCGGCGCGAGCGTTTTGTGCGTCGATCTGTCCGGAAAGGCCCAAAACGGCCCTCAAGTCACGGCAGTCGATCTCGATGCCGCGGACATCCCTGCGCTCGAAAACTTCGTCACCGCCCAAATCGCTGCTCGTGGTGTGCCGCATGGCCTTGTCGTCATGACGTATGCCTCCACGGCCAAAAAATTCGACGACCTCACCGCCGCAGATTTTGATTACGCGAACCACGGCAACCTCACCGCCACCTTCACGCTCGCCCGAGCCATCGGCAATGTCATGGCGGAGCGCGGTAGCGGCAGCCTCGTGCTCTTTTCCAGCATGTATGGCACCGTCTCGCCCGATCCCAGCATTTACGAGGCCCCGATGAATCCGAACCCCGTCGAATACGGCGTCGGCAAAGCGGGCATCCAGCAGCTCACGCGTTACCTCGCCGTGCATTTCGGCAAAAGTGGCGTGCGCTGCAATGCCATCAGCCCAGGTCCTTTCCCGAATCCGAACATCCAGCGTGACCAGCCCGCCTTCATCGAGCGCTTGAGCCAAAAAGTGCCGCTCGGTCGTGTCGGCCAATCACCCGAGATCGCCGGAGCTGTCGCCTTTCTCGTCAGCGATGCTTCCACCTTCATCACGGGTCAAAATCTCGCCGTCGATGGTGGTTGGACTGTTTGGTGAATGCCTCTCCAGCCATGAAAATACTTCTCTTCCTGCTCCTCGCCCTTTCGCTGCATGCGGAAAGCCTTGTCACGCTCAACGTCGAACCTTCCAAAGAGCACCCGCGCAACTCCGAAGGTTCCTTTGCCGCGCTCGCCTCAGGTCGAGTCATCTTCATCTACTCGCAGTTCTACGGCGGTAATGGCGATGAGAGTCCCGCACGCCTCGTCAAAATCCATTCGGATGATCAAGGCCGCACCTGGAGTGCTCCCGTGACCGTCGTGGAAAACACCGCCGGCAACAACGTGATGAGCGTGTCGCTGCTGCGACTCGCCAGCGGCAAGCTCGCCATGTTTTACTGCATCAAGAACAGTTGGATCGACTGCCGACCGCACATGCGCCTTTCCGCCGACGATGGCGAGACTTGGACCGAGCCCAAGCTCATCCAGCAAGCCCCCGGTTACTTCGTTTTGAACAACGACCGCGTCATCCAGACCAGCAAAGGTCGCCTCATTGTGCCACTCGCCTTTCACCGCTCACGCGGCACCGATCCGCACACCAGCAAATCGTGGGACGCCCGCGCCATCGCCACCTGGCTCTACTCGGATGATGAAGGCAGCACCTGGACCGAATCCTCAAGCTGGTGGGCCATGCCCGTGCGCAGCGGCAGCGGCCTGCAAGAGCCCGGCGTCGTCGAGCTCGCCGATGGCAGCCTTTTCTCCTGGTCCCGCACCGATCAGGGCACGCAATACGGCTTCCGTTCCACCGATGCGGGCAAGACCTTCACGCCACCCGAGCCCACCGAACTCAAATCCCCCAACGGCCCCGCCAGCATCAAGCGCCTGCCCGGCAGCAGCGACCTCCTCGCGATCTACAACGATCACTCCGGCCAGTTCCCCTTCCCGCCAAAGAAGCGCAATCCCTTCGTCGCCGCCCTCTCCACCGACGGCGGCAAAACCTGGCCGCAGCGCAAACTCATCGAAAGCGACCCCGACGGTCTCTACCACTACACCGCCATCCATTTCATCGGCGATGCCATGCTCATTGGCTACTGCGCAGGCGATAGCAAGGTTGGCGCATTAAACCGCCTCCGCATCCGCCGCATCACCCTCGATTGGCTGAAGCAGAACTGATCATCATGCGCATCCTCCTGTTCCTTCTCTCCTGCGTGAGCCTGCTGTCAGCGGCTCCGCTGAAAACCGCGCAACTCCTTGCCGCAGGCAAAGAGCCCGTTCGCATCGTCTGCATCGGCGATAGCATCACCGGCGTCTATTATCACAGCGGCGGTCTGCGTGCCTATCCCGAGATGCTGCAAATTGCTCTGAAAAAAATCCATCCGCAGGCTCAGGTCACCGTGCGCAATGCCGGCATCAGCGGCGACACCACCGCGGGCGGCCTCAAGCGCTTGGAACGCGATGTCCTCGCTCACAAGCCGCATCTCGTCACCGTCATGTTCGGCATGAACGACCTCGTGCGCACGCCCGTCGCCGATTTCCAAAACAACCTCCGCGAAATCATCCACCGCTGCCAAGCCATCGACGCCGAGGTCATCCTCTGCACGCAAAACTCCATCGTCGAATCCCCGCAGCGCCCCGGAGCCAAACTTGCCGAGTTCACGCAAGCCATCCGCGACATCGCCAAAGCCGAATCGCTCCCCGTCGCCGATTGCTTCGCTGCCTTTGAAGCCTTTCACGGCAAGGACTCTCTCGAATGGAATCTGCTCCTTAGCGATCCCATCCATCCGAACATGGCCGGCCACAAACTCTTCGCCGAAACCATCGCGCAGACGATCACCGGCCAAAAAATATCGCTCGCCGACATCGGACCACCATTGCCCGCGCTGCGCCAAACGCTCGCTCTACTCAAAGCTGGCAAGCCCGTCAAAGTGCTCGCCATGCCGCCCTACGACACGCTCATCGCTCCCGCGATTCAGCGGCTTTATCCCAAAGCCGTCATCAACGTCGCCTCATGGCCCGTCGAAGGCCAGACGCTTGCCCAACTCGAAGAATCCGCCAAAAAAGTCCGCACCATGGCGCAGGATCTCGTGCTCATCTCCGTGCCGGGATCACTACCTGTGCAAAAGCCTGAAGCATTCCACAAAAGCTACTCCTGGATCATGAACTGGTCCCTCAGCTTCGGCCCGCAGCAGTGGGATGTCATCGTCGCGCTACCATCCGCGACGAAAACCAAGCTCACCACCGAAGAACAACAGCACGAAGCCTTCGCCCGTCGTTTGATCGAAGCTCAAGACCTCCACCTGCTCGCTGGCGACACCTCCGCATTGACTACTCTGCTTATCAAACATCTAAAACCCACTCATAACTGATTCATCATGAGACGCTCCAAAGTCCTCGCCAAACTCCGCGCTGGCAAAGTCGCCCGCATCTGCTGCACTGGCTCACCCATTGCCTTCTTCCCGGCCATGGCCGCCCACTTCCACTACGACGGCATCTGGCTCGATGGCGAGCATCGCGCGTGGGAGGCCCGTGAAATCGAAACCATGCTCGGTCGTCATCACTCCGCCGACATCGACTGCATGTGGCGTCCACCCACCAAGGAAAAAAACGGCCTCTACCGCCTCCTCGAAGACGGCGCCGCAGGTTTGATGATCCCGCACGTCGGCACCGCCGATGAAGCCCGCGCTTTGGTCCAAGCTATCAAATTCCCACCGCTCGGCGACCGCGGCTTCTGCGGCGGCGGACGCGATGCCGACTACTGGATCGGCAAGCCCGACGACTACACCGACCAGGCCAATCGCGAGACCTTCCTCACCGTCCAAATCGAAACGCCCGCCGCGCTCGAAAACGCCGAAGCCATCGCCGCCGTCCCCGGTGTGGACATCCTCTTCGTCGGCCCCGGCGACATGTCCCTGCGTCTCGGCTGCACGCCCGGCGTGAATGATCCCGTCATGATGGACGTGCAGAAAAAAATCGCCGCCGCCTGCAAAAAACACGGCAAAGCCTGGGGCCGCCCCGTCGGCACCGCCGCCGATGCCAAAACGCTCATCGACCTCGGCGCTCAATTCATCGTCCACGGCAGCGAATTCGGAGCCGTCCACGCTCATTTCACCGCCTGCTCCGCCGACTTCGACTCGATCCTCAACGAGACAGCCGGTGTGCCTGTGATTCCTGAAGGCAAAACTTACTGAACATCTCATGAATCTACGCCGCTTCGTTTGCATCGCAGCTTGTTGCTGGTCCTCCGTCTCCTCTGCACAGCCCTCTGCGTGGATGGAGCCCTTTCCGCCGCACAAGATCGCCGGGAACCTCTACTACGTCGGCTCGAAGGATCTCGCGTCATACCTCATCGCCACGCCGGAGGGACACATGCTCATCAACAGCAGCTTCGAGGAGTCCGTGCCGCTCATTCGCGCCAGCATCGAGAAACTCGGCTTCAAATTCACTGACGTGAAGATCCTGCTGATCAGCCACGCGCACTCCGATCATTGCGCAGGCAGCGCCGAGATCATCAAGCAGACGAAGGCGCAATACTTCGTCATGGAGCAAGACGCCGATGTCGTGGAGAGCGGTGGCGCGAAGAAGTCACGTCTGGCCGACTACACGCAGTTCACGCCTGCCAAGGTGGATCGCCGACTCAAAGATGGCGAGGAAGTCAAACTCGGCGGCAGCAAGCTCGTTGCGAATCTCACACCCGGTCATACACGCGGCTGTACCACCTGGACCATGAAGGTCGATGGACTCAACGCCGTGATCATTGGCAGCCCGAATGTGAACCCCGGCTACATCCTCGTAAACAACAAGGATTACCCCGCTATCGCCACCGACTACGAGCGCACCTTCCGCTTCCTCAAAGCCCAGCCCATCGATCTCTTCCTCGGAGCCCACGGCGGTTACTACGACATGAATGCCAAGCACGCCCGCCTCGGCACCAGCAGCACGAATCCCTTCATCGACCCCGAAGGCTACCACCGCTACGTCGAGGATCGCGAAAAAGCCTTCCTCACTGAACTCACAAAGCAGCAGGCCAAGTAGTCTTCATTACGAACTGAAGTCATCATGAAAGCAGTCCTCTTCCTCTCCCTCATCCTTTCGTCATTCGCAGCAGAGCCTCTGCGTCTCGCCACCTTCGATGTCGATGCCACACCGTCACTCGGGTCAGCGATGGCTTATGATCCGGTGAAGCGTGTGGATGAAATGACGCTGCGCTGCCGTGGCATCGTCCTTCTCGGTGCGGATCAGCCCATCGTGCTCTGCGCCGTGGATTGGATCGGCATCGCCAATGAAGGTCACGATGCCTTCCGCGCAGCACTCGCCGAGGCCGCAGGCACCGTTCCCGCGCGCGTGGCGGTGCATG
>Ga0114966_10003062_pt1 | contig 14816 bp, 10 predicted proteins | sample M_130207_XF_Meta_FD_87029 | JGI IMG/M metagenome (GOLD analysis project Ga0114966, IMG submission 87029) | Freshwater microbial communities from Lake Montjoie, Canada to study carbon cycling - M_130207_XF_MetaG | ecosystem: Environmental > Aquatic > Freshwater > Lake | place: Lake Montjoie... | reverse complement strand
TCCACCGCTTCCGATCCGCCCAGAGAAGCATCAACGTGACCGCTCCGAGACCAACGAAGATGGCGACGATCCCGTGGCTCACTGCCGCTAGAGCGAGCACGAGGGCGGCAGCACCGAGGCCTCTCCCCTCCCGCAGTCCCCGCGCGAGCAAGCCGAAGCCGAGCAGCGCGAGCGAGAGCGCTATCGAGAAGGAGAACTCCCCGGCCATCGTGGAGGCGACGTTGCCGCCGTAGATCGAGAAGTTCTCGTCGAAGAGGAAGAGCACGGCAGCGACTGCAAGGAATTCGGGAACCGGCCAGGGCATCTTCGCGAAGCGACCGAACAACCACGCGTTGAGGGGAAGAGTGCAGACCCCGAGGACCGCAACCAATTTGAACGCAATGCCGTACGGGACGTGGAACAGTCCGTTGATGAATGCGACCAGCAACGCCGGCGGGAGCATGTAGAAGCGGTAGACCGGCAGACCGGCATACCAGTCCATGCTCCAGCCCTGGAGCCGCAGGCTCGGCAGGAGATGGTCGCGGAGGAATGCCGGTGCCCAGACGTGTGCACCCATGTCCCCGCCCGTCGGCGTGTTGTTCAGGAAGACCTTCTCGATGTGTACCTGAATAGCGGCGAACAGCGAGGTTCCGACCACTGCCGCGATCGTCGCAATCCGGCGGATCAGACCGAGGTTGTGCTTCCAGTCGGGCAGGTTCACGCCATCGCCGGTATCCGGTGGTTGGCCGACGGTCTCTTCGGCATCTGGTTCCGTCTGGGGTTCCATGTGGTCGGTCATACTCGCACCTGCAGATTCGTCACGGGGTTCGGGTGTCAGTGTTTCGGCCACAGGATCACCAGAGAGGTTGCATTGAACGCCGCATGGGTCACGATCCCCAGCCCAACCCGGCCAGTACGGCGCCAACAGGCACCGAGCACCAGACCGAACACGAAGAGCCCGAGGAACTGGACGCCCTGGAAGTGAGCGGCTGCAAACCACAGGGCAGCGAGGACAACGGCCACGTTCCCGGGGAGCCTGAACTCGAGGGAGCCGAGGACGAGCGCCCGGTACAGGAGTTCCTCGATCACGGGTGCCCCAACGACCACAGCGATGACGAGCACGACCCGCCAGACACCGTTGGCACGTTCGGTGAGTTCCCGGGCGGAACGCTCCACGTCATCCCGGGCGAACGTGTCCGGGAACCACTTGGCGAGCGGCCAGTAGAGCACCGACAGCACGCCGAGCTGGCAGGCGATCCCGATCGGTACGCCCGCGAGATCGACCAGCGAGAAGCGGAAGCCGTAGTCGACGCGGAACGAGCCCGAAAGCCGACGCCGGGACACCCAGGAAAGCGCTGCGAGCGTCGGGATCCAGAGGACCATCATCGACATCGCCGGGTAAAGCCAGAACGGCAGGTCCTGTGTGGGCTTACCGCCATAACCGGCAACGCCGACGATCAGTTGGAACGCTACGACGGACACCGCAACCGAACCGAACCAGACCGCAACGGCCGTCCCGATACCCGCGCGCACGGGGCGGTCTTCGGGCACGGGCGACATCGGCTACGACGCTAGCCCGGCAGTCAGGATGCCAACTGCGTTGTGTCCGAGTACCTCAGGTCCTCGAGCACCCAACGGGACGGAACGGCAAGCCGGTTCGCGTGACGCTCGCAGAGGTCGTAGCGGTGAGGATCGCGTGCCTCGCGCAACTGCTCGAGCCAGACCCGGCTCTGCCGGTAGTCGTAGGCCAGGGTTGCCGTTGCCGGCTCGGCGCAACCCGTTCTGGAACACTGCCGAACCACGCAAGAACCGTACCGATGCACGTCCCGCGAGCGGTGGATGCCGGGGCGGCCGTAGCATGATCGGTATGAGCAATCTGCCGCCGCCGCCGCCGCCCCCGCCGCCCGGTCGCCAACCGGGACGTGCCCCAGGTGGGCAGGGCGGGGAAGGCCCGGAAGGCAGGAAGGGGCCGTTCAAGGGCCCCGGTGGGCTCCCGCGCTGGTCAATCTGGGTGCTACTCGGGGTTCTCGCCCTCTTGCTGTTCGGTTCCCGGCTCATCCCGACGAGTTCGGCCGACAAGATCGGCTTCGGCGACTTCGAGACCAAGCTGCAGTCCGGTCTCGTCAAGGAGTTCCGCCTCAACAACCAGACCCTCAAGATCTCTGGCCAGTTGACCAACGGGGACAAGTTCAGCACCACTGCGCCCGTTGGCTTCCCGAACGAGAATGACCGCAAGCTCATTGAGTTGAAGGGTGTCGACTTCAAGCCGACCTCCCCGGAGTCCAACTGGTTCACCAGCCTGATCCCGTTGTTGCTCCCGATCATCCTGTTCATTGGCTTCATCGTCTGGATGAACCGTCGCGCCCAGGGCCAGATGGGCAACGTGATGTCCATCGGTCGCAGCAAGGCAAAGGCGTACACAACTGATCGTCCTTCCACGACCTTTGCCGACGTCGCCGGCTACGAGAGTGTCAAGCAGGAGATCAAAGAAGTCGTCGACTTCCTCCGCATGCCCGAGCGGTTCAAGGAGATCGGTGCCAAGGTGCCGAAGGGAATGCTGCTCGTCGGGCCCCCCGGCACCGGAAAGACCCTGTTCGCCAGGGCGGTTGCGGGCGAGGCGGGCGTGGGTTTCTTGTCCGTCACCGGCTCCGACTTCATGGAGATGTTTGTGGGCGTGGGCGCGAGCCGCGTGCGCGACCTCTTCCAGCAGGCCCGCAAGATGGGCCGCGCCATTATCTTCATCGACGAGATCGACTCCATCGGCCGCAAGCGTGGTGCCGGTCTCGGCGGTGGTCACGACGAGCGGGAACAGACACTCAACCAGCTGCTCGCCGAGATGGACGGGTTCGAGACGTCGGAGGGCATCGTCATCCTCGCGGCAACAAACCGTCCCGACATCTTGGACCCTGCGCTCCTCCGACCGGGCCGCTTCGACCGCCAGATCGTGGTACCCCTGCCCGAGTACGAGGAGCGTCTCGCGATCCTCAAGGTGCACTCCCGGGACAAGCGCATGGGCTCCGACGCCGACCTTCCTGTCATGGCCAAGGGCACACCCGGAATGAGCGGTGCCGATCTCGCCAATCTGGTGAACGAGGCAGCGCTGCAGGCCGTCCGGCGTGGCTCCAAGCAGATCGAACGGATCGACTTCGAGTCCGCCCGTGACCGCATCATGATGGGCGCCCGGCGCGAATCGCTGATCCTCTCGGCCGAGGAGCGCCGCACCACCGCATACCACGAGGGTGGCCACGCCGTCCTCGCTGCCGTGCTACCCAACGGGGACCCGTTGCACAAGGTCACGATCCTGCCCCGTGGAATGGCACTGGGCGTGACCCAGACTCTGCCCGAGGAACGTCACTCGTTCTCGAAGGACTACATCGAGGACCGCATCTGTATGGCGCTCGGCGGACGCGTTGCGGAACAGCTGATCTTCAGCCAGCAGACCACCGGAGCAGCCAATGACCTCGAGGTGGTCACCGGGCTCGCACGACGGATGGTTCGCGAATGGGGTATGAGCGAGAAGGTCGGGCCCATGGCCTGGCACGGTCAGCAGCAGGTTTTCCTCGGCGAGGACCTCATGACCGGAGGCCGTGAGTACTCCGATTCGACCGCCCGCCTGATGGACGAGGAGATCCAGCGGATCCTCACCGAGCAGGAAGTGCGGGCGAGCAAGATGCTTGCCCAGCACAGAGCGGGACTCGACCTTGTTGCTGCAGCGCTGCTCGAGAAGGAAACCATTGACGGCACCGACGTGGCGAAGTTGATCCAGCAAGGCTTGGGTGACCCCGGACGCTCGCCGGCCGAGGGCACCACCGGGGTCCCCGCAGGTTCCTGACGCCTTCATCGTGTCGGGATCAACCCGGCACGATCAGATGTGGTCGGTGTGACCGCAACCGTGCTCCTCGCAGGCATGCACGGGCCTCGCACCGGGTTCCCGCACATCGGCCACCGCAGCCCAGAGGTCCGTGGCGCTCACCGGTCCGAGGAACGAGGCCTTGACCACTCCCATCGAGTCCGCCACCACGAGGCACGGAACGCCATCGATGGAGTATTTCTCGTGGAGCGTGCGCCGTGCGGTGTACTCCACGTCGTCGACTGCCACCGACGTGCTGGCGAGCACGAGAGCCTTCTCCCGGACATTCGCGCAGGTCGTGCACGATGCCGACGAGAACAGCACGACAAGCCACGGTGCCTCGGGTCGTGCGAAGTCGTTCCGGTCGAGCTGGGTGGGCACGATGTGCGGCGCCTGTGTCGGGGCATCGGTGCCCGCAGTTCGCCGGCGCAACACCAGGGCGACGAGCGCTGCAACGATGACGACTGCGAGGGCGACGAGGACGCGGGTGATCACGGGGAAATCCTTGCTCAGATTTCGGGGACGGCCAGTACCGAGGTGCGGCCCTTCATCCCGGTGCCACGGTTCGGGCGGCGCAGTACCACCGAGTCGACAGTGGTCTCCACAAGGATCGGCTGGCCGATGAGCCCGGTTCCGCTGAGGTCCACGTCCACGAAGCCGCCGACGAAGTCACTGGCGACTGGCAGGGCAACCTTCTGGAAGCCCGGAACAGGCTGCAGGCCGCCCGGCCCGAGTGTGAACAGCGAGAACGTACCGCTGTCACCGGTCTGGTTCATCACGACCATTGCGGCCTCGTTGACGTCCTGGAGCGCTGTTGGCACCCACCAGCGCTTGCTCGATACACGCGCACCGAGGCTGACGACGGTTACCGCACCGCCACCCGACCCCCGCGTGATGACCTGTTCGGCAACGATGCCCACCTCCGGCGAGTCGACAACCAAGGTATGTCGGCCGTTAGGGAGTCCGGTGATGGCATCGACATCGACCTTCACGACCGATCCCTCCGCCACGTCGTAGATCTGGACGGCGACGAACTCGTCACCCCCCTCGGTGGCGGTGAACACCTGCACCGTCACCGATGCCGGCAGCTCCGACGGATTCAGCAAGGTGAGCGACTCCGACGTATTACCCGCTTTCTCGCCGTCCGCGAAGAACCAACGATTGTCCGTCGACGGGGCTCCCAGCGTCATCGCATACCCGTTCCGGCCGAGTCCCCCGTAGTAGTTCTGCGCCCGGGAGACCACGACACGTTCGGGGGTCGAGTTGACCTCGACGGCCAGGAGTTGTTCGTCGCGCAGGCCGAACTGCTCGAGATCGATCTTCAGCACGGATTGTCCGGCGATCGTCTGGTTCTGCAGTTTCGCCGGTGTTCGAACACCATCGGCAGTCAGTACCGACACCGTGATGTTCGTGTAGTCGGGGAACGGGTTGGTAACGACGAGGTCGTACCCCGCGCTCAGGGTGATTCCGTCCGCGAGGTACCAATTGCTGGACGGCGCGTTCGAGCACGGCGAGAGCGAGCGCCCATTGGGGTGCCTCACCCGTTGCTCGACGATGCCGAGCCCACCGTCGAGCTCGACGAAGGCGGACAGGTAGTCGCCCGTGGCCAGTTTCTCGAGCGCGAAGGACCCCGAATCCCTCGCCCCGACCGAGATGTCCTGCATGACCACCTTGCGCGACGTCGAGAACACGGTGATCCGACCGCGCAACGGCACCGCCGTGGGATTGGTAACGATCACGTCTCCTCCGCGCTGGGACGTTGCGGGAACGCCGGCACAGAACCAGCTGGAGTTGATGCCCACCTGTGTGGGAGCGAACGGCATCCCGGGCGGGCCGAGCACCGAAAAGGTGCTGGCGCCTGGATTCTCTGACTCAGTTCCGAACACGAACAGACCAACGAGGGATCCGAGCACGAGCACGACCAGCAGCAGGCGACGGTTCATGACGACGGACCCCCGATCGGGTCGTCCATGCGGATCAACGGGTCGGATGGGGCCTCGACGCTGTGCCGACGTCGTACGAGCCAACGCCGCCAACTGCGGAACCTCGACGTAGCGACGATGACGAGCAGCCAGAGGAGCACCTGAACAGCCACCGCAAGGCGCCTGCCGAACGAGGTGGAGTACGAGAGACGAACCTTGCCCCCGTCAGGGAGGTCGTATGCCATCGACCACCCGAAGGCAGAACGTGGTGCCACACTGGCGCCATTCACCGTGAGGCGCCAGCGGGGATCCTTGCCGATCGAGTCGTGCAACGAGCCGGGTGTACTGCCGGAGATGCTGTCACCCGCGGCGCTGGGGGCCTCCTGACCGACGAACACCGGGATGAACTCGGAGAAGTCTGTGTGCGCAAGCGCCATCGGCCCCGCTGTCTGGCTCGCCATCTGGGTCCGGCCCACGAGGAGCGAGCGCAGCGGCAGCGAAGCGGTGTTCTCGAACACGATCGCTTGGTCGCTGACGTAGGTTGCACGCCGCAGGTCGACCTGGTCCGAGAACGCATCCTCGAGGCCTTTCGGGGCCGGCAACGGCTGGCCGCGCCTCGACTGCAGACCGTCGATGAGCGGAACGATGATGTAACGGATGCCCAACGGCGCAAGCAGGTGTCCGCCGCGGAGAGTCGCGTTCGACCGAATGGCGTCGAGGGCATTGATCACCAAGGCGTCGCCGGCACTGCTGCGCGGCGCCCACGAGTCGAGCGCGTCGAGTGACCCGTCATCGGAGATTGCGTACGAGACCCCATCGCGGTATTCGCGACCCGGGATCGGCAGCAGCCGGGAATCCCCGAGGTACAGGATCCGGAAGTCGCCGGTCGGCGGGTTTGAGGGCAATGACCCGAGGGTCCCCGCAAGTTCGGAACCGGGGGCCTGCCACTGCCCGCTGCCGACGCCCGCGAGAGCCGGGACGATCGCCACCCCGAGCGCGATGAAGGTGGCGAGGCCCAAGGGCTGCCGCCATCCGATCCGCCCGCCCCGTACGTCCTCGTCGAAGGCCGACACCGCTCCTGCTGCCGCAATCGCGAGCCCAACGGCAACCGGCACGAGCAGCACCCCTGACTCGGGGAGTGTGGACCCGGCGTCCGAGGCAAGCGCGAGCCCGCCGAACGGCAGCACCAGCGCCGCGGCCCGCGCCATCCATGTGAGACGCCAGCCCTTCGCAAGGAGAATCCCAACGAAGAACGGCACGAGCAGGGCGAGCGACAGCGGGGCAAGCGGGACGCGGCCGATCTCGAAGCGCGCGATCCGGGCGAGGCCGAGCGAACCGACGTGCTCACCGTTGCCCATCAGCTCTCCCCAACCGCCGCGCTCCATGAAACGGATGCTCCACGGCACGTGCAACACGAATGCCGCAACGCCGGCGATGGCTGCGGTGCCCAGGCCTGCCAGCGACGCAAGCGTGCCGCGCGCGACCAGCGTCGCCACAGCAAGGACTACTGCCGAGACAAGCACCATCAGGGGGAACGAAGGGACGAATGCCGCCACGACGGCCTCGAGCAGGGCGAGAGCGGCGGCGAGGCGCACCTGTCGGCCGATGCCGACAACGGCGACCGCGTCGGTGATCTCCACGCCGTCCTCGTCGAGCACGCTCGACGCAGCCTGGATACCACTAGCACGCCTGAGGAGCTCGAGTGCCCACGGGAAGGCCCCGTAGACCGCGAGTGGACCCCATCGCCCGGCAGCGATGGCTGCGTACGGGAGTGGGTTCACGACGTACGCAACGAGCGCCGCAACGCGACTGCGCGTGCTGCGGAACACCGCCGCGAAGTGAAACATCCCGATGAACCCGAGCACCACCGGACCGAGGACGAGGAGCATCCGCAACAGACCTGGATGCCCGAGCGAGACCGCGTTGGCCAGCCCGAGGAGCCCAACCCCGCTCGGCGCCGCCTCGCTGCGCCCGAGACCCGAGGGCCACCAACCCGATCCGTAGGTACCGAAGAGGTCAGTGGGGCTCGACGGAATCGGCAGGAAGGTCCCCACGACCGGCATCTTCCGCCCGATGATCGACCGACTTCCGATGACGAAGAGCACAGCAATCGAAACCCACGCACCCATCGCGAGTTTGCCGGCGGTGCGCAGCGATCTCCGGGCGACTCGGGTGCGGTCCCGAACCTCCTCGGCATCGTGCCGGCGCCGGAACAGCAGGCGAAGCTGCAGTGACCCTCGGGCCTGCAGCGGCGTGATCTCCCGGTCGGGCACGGTACGAAGACGTTGGACGGCGCGCCGCCTGTGGAGCACACCGGGAAGGTGCGTGATTCCCGCTCCCGCGGCAGCGAGCATGGCGAGGCCGGATTTGGCCATGCCGGTGAACAGGCCGGCCACCGCCGCGACCACGCCGACCAAGGGAGCAAGCAGGAGCGTGAAGACCGAACGAACACCGCTGCTCGATGCGAGTGCGGTGAGCAGACCTTGGCGCGCGCTGTCTGCCTGCGCAGCAACGTCCGGGCGGCGGACCGCAAGATCCGAACGATGGCGAGCGGTGGCGGCCGGGACCACCATCACCCTCGCCCCGCTGAGATGCGCCCGCCAACACAGGTCGAGACCATCCCCGTGATACTCGATCGAGGCGTCGAAGCCCCCGAGCGCACGGAACAGGTCTGCCCGGACGAGCAGACAGGCCGTGGACAGAAAGAACACGTCACGAACAGCGTCGTGCTGCTCCTGGTCTGAGTCTCCGCGCTCGGCGATCCCGACTGCGGCACCGAAGCGATCCACCCGCATGCCCACGCTCTGGATTCGACCCGGATCCGCCCACTCGAGCAGTTTCGGACCCACCACACCCGCGTTGGATCGATATACCTCCGCCACCAACTGACTGACGGCGTCGGGGGCGAGTGCGATGTCGTCGTGCAGGAAGCAGAAGAACCCTTGGTCCCCCTCGACCAGACGGACGACGTCGTTCACGGCGGCGCCGAAACCCGGGTTTGTCGGAAGGTTACGCAGGGGGGCATCGGGGAACACCGCCCCGATGCGCGACTCAAGCCCGGGGTCCTGGCCGGTCAGGAGGAAGAGCACCCGCAGATTCGGGTAGTCCTGGGCGCGGAGTGCGGCGAGCGACTCGTCGAACCATGGTCCGGGGTCGTGTGCCACCATGACTGCCACAACCGGCGGTGAGGGGGCGCTCGACACGAGCTCGAGGTCGACATCCACGGTAAGAAGACGTTAGCCGCCGGGTCCGGGGACACCCGGTCACCGTCGGGCGTGGTGGCTCACCCACGCCGCTACAGTTCAGCGCATGGTGTCTGGCTGCTCGCTCCGCGACTTGGTCAAGCCCGAGCGGGTCGCCTCGATCGTCCGGGATGTGACGTTCGTAACCGTGGGGTTCGCCGTGCTCGGTTTCCAGCGGGCTCAGGTCCTCCGGCGGGAGTTCGAGCGCTCCATGCCGGGCCGTGCCCGCTGACTTCCTAAGAAGGATACGATCATCCGGCTTGTCCGGCGATGTCTCACCTCCCTTAGCGTCCCAGTCCTCAACAGGTCCCGGCGGCGGTCGCCCGGTCCGTCGGCTCCTTGAGCGCCTGCCACTCCCCGAGGGAACGCTGCCGGTCGGAGTAGGTCTGCTCATCGGTGGTCTCGCCAGTTTCGCGTTCTTCAGGGTCGGCAAGTTTGCGCTCGGCAGCGAGGAGTCGTTCAAGCCCGTCACCGGCCTGTGGTTCGCAACCTTTGCGCTCGCTCCCGGGTTCTTCCTCCCACTCGAGCAGGAACTCGGACGGGCCCTTGCCGCCCGCCGGGCACTCGGTCAAGGTGGTCGCCCGGTCGTACGACGGGTCCTCGAACTCGGAGCGATCATCGCCGTGGTGGTGGTTGTCGGCCTGATCGTTGCAGGGTCATGGCTCCGAAGCGAGTACTTCCGGGGCAGTTGGGCAATGGTGGCGTCGCTCGTCATCGCCATCATTGCGTACGCCCCGACGCACCTCGCCCGCGGCATCTGCGCGGGTACCGGACGTTTCCGTGCCTACGGGATCGTGCTCGGCGCGGACGGGCTCATGCGCGTCGCTTTCTGCCTCATCCTCGCGGCCTTCAGCGTGAAAGCGGTCGGTGCGTACGGAATGGGTGTTGCGCTCGCCCCGCTGGTCGGTGTGGGCATCGTCCTGTGGCAACGCGAACTCCGAACGGACCCGGGACCGAAAGCATCATGGTCCGAGGTGACCCCAAATCTCGGCTGGCTGTTGGTCGGTTCGGTGATGGCCGCACTGCTCGTCAATGCCGCTCCGCTGGCACTCTCAATCATCGCCGAGCCGAGCCAGGACGCGATCGTGACTCGCTTCGGGTACGGCGTAATCCTCGCCCGTATCCCCCTGTTCCTCTTCCAGGCGGTTCAGGCGGCCCTCCTCCCGCGCCTCGCCAGACGCGCGACCAAAGGCGAGATGCACGAGTTTCGGCGCGGGTTCCTCAGGCTCCTCGGCATCGTCGGTGCCGTGGGCATCGTCGGTACCGGTGCCGCGTTCGTTCTTGGTCCCTTCGCCGTGAGGACGCTCTACGACGCTTCCCTCACGAGCCGCACCCTTGCCGTTCTCGCCCTCGGCAGCGTCTTTTACATGGTCGCGCTTGCCACTGCTCAGGCCGTGATCGCACTCCGCGGGCATTCGCTGGTTGCGCTCGGGTGGACGATCGGTGTCACCGTGTTCATCGTCGTCACGATCGTGGCCGGCAACGACCCGTTCCGGCGGGTGGAGCTCGGGACGCTGTTCGGCTCCGCTGCGGCGATGTTCACGTTCCTAATCGCCCTGCGCAGCCGGCTCCGTTCCGGCGCCCGGCCCGACGAGGGATCCATCATGGAGGCCATCACCGACTTGCCCGTGGAGGGCTAGCGCAACCCAGCCTTGGCGGCCTCAATGCGCAGGTCGTTCTGCACCATCAGGCGGACCAGCGTGGGGAAGTCCACCTCGGGCTCCCAACCGAGCTTCTCGCGTGCCTTGGTCGCATCGCCGATGAGCAGGTCCACCTCTGCCGGGCGGTAGAACTTCGGGTCCTGCTGCACGTAGTCCCGCCAGTTCGAGATGCCGACCTCCGCGAACGCCCGCTCCACGAACTCCGCGACGCTGTGGGTCTCGCCGGTGGCAACCACATAGTCGTCTGGCTCGTCCTGCTGAAGCATCAGCCACATCGCCTTGACGTAGTCGCCGGCGTAGCCCCAGTCGCGCTTGGAGTCGAGGGTGCCCATCACGATCGAGTCCTGAAGACCCAGCTTGATCCGCGCTACAGCCTGCGAGACCTTGCGGGTGACGAACTCGAGTCCGCGGCGTGGCCCCTCATGGTTGAACAGGATCCCGGAGCAGGCGTACATGTCGTAGCTCTCCCGGTAGTTCACCGTGATGTCGTGGCCGAAGACCTTGGCGCAGCCGTACGGCGAGCGGGGGTGGAACGGCGTCGACTCCGTCTGGGGGGTCTCGCGCACCTTGCCGAACATCTCCGACGACGAGGCTTGGTAGAAGCGGATCCGATTACCCGAGTGGCCGCCCACGATGCGGACAGCATCCAGCATCCGCAGCACACCGAGGCCCGTGACGTTCGCCGTGAGTTCCGCCTGCGTGAAGGACATAGCGACGAACGAAACGGCCCCGAGGTTGTAGACCTCGTCGGGCTGCGCGTGCTCGACCGCCTTGATGAGCGACGGGAGGTCCGTGAGATCGCCCGACACCAGTTCCACGAACGGGAACTCGTTCTGGATGAGTTCGGCCTTGGGGTTCGCCTGACCCTTCATGAGCCCGAACACCTCGTACCCCTTGGTGTTGAGGAACTCGGCGAGATGCTGGCCGTCCTGACCGGTGATTCCGGTGATGAGTGCTCGGGGCATTCGACGACTCCGTGGGGTGGGTTTCGCAGGGGCTGGAGGAACCTGAATAGTACTGAACCGGGCAGTAGGTTGGCGTTCTGTGGTCGTAGTTCTCGCCGGCGGAGTGGGTGCAGCGCGCATGTTGCGCGGCATCAGCGCAGTGATGGACCCTGCACGGATCACCGCAATCGTCAACACGGCCGACGACACCGTTATGCACGGGCTCCGCATCAGTCCCGACCTCGACACCGTCACGTACACCCTTGCGGGAGCGATTGACCCCGATCGGGGTTGGGGCCTCGTCGACGAGTCGTGGAGGGCCATGGAGTCGCTTGCGCGGTATACGCCGCACCGGCCGGCCGGATCGTCGGCCGGGGGCACCTGGTTCAACCTCGGCGACCGCGACCTCGCGACCCACCTCTACCGAACGGCTCGTCTCGTCGAGGGAGCAACGCTCACTGAGGTGACCGCTGAGATCACCAGAGCATGGGGTCTCCCCCACTCGATCGTGCCGATGACCGATGACACCGTGAGCACACGGGTGAGAGTGAACGGTGCATGGATGGGGTTCCAGGAGTACTTCGTCGGCACCCAGCACTCGGTCGCTATCGAGGCTGTCGACTTTGCGGGCATCACCTCGGCACGGCCCACGGCAGGCGTGACCGAGGCAATCGAGTCCGCCGCAGTGATCGTGGTCGCACCGTCCAACCCGCTGGTCTCCATCGGTCCGCTCCTCGCCCTGCCGGGGATCCGCCGGTTGTTGGAGGACCGTCGCGAGCAGGTGGTTGCCGTCTCGCCGATCGTTGCCGGAGCAGCGCTCAAGGGACCGGCAGACCGGATGCTCACCGAGCTCGGGCACGAACCCTCAGTGGTCGGTGTGGCTCGGCTGTATGCGTCCGTCTGCGCAACGATGGTGATCGACGAACAGGACGCCGACCGCGCCGACGAGATTCGGGCGCTGGGCCTGCGCTGCGTTGTTACCGACACGATCATGAAGACGCCCGAGGTCGCAGCAGCTCTCGGCCGAACCACCCTGGAGGCAATTTCGTGAACAGGATCACCGCGTGGGGTGTCGAGGGCATTGGCGAGATCCGCCCCGGAGACCAGCTCGGCGACATTGTTGCTGATGCATGCAGCGCTGCCCCCAACGGGCCGTTGCAGGACGGAGATGTCCTCGTCGTCACGCAGAAAGTTGTCTCTAAGGCCGAGGGCCGACTGGTGGAGGTTGACGCTTCGGATCCGCTGTCCCACAAGTCACTCGTCGAGGACGAGGCCGTCCGCATTGTGCGTCGCCGCGGCGACCTCATCATCACCGAGACCAGACACGGCTTCATCTGCGCGAACAGCGGCGTGGACCTCTCCAACGTGGAACGCGGCTACGCCGCGCTCCTGCCCCTCGACAGTGACCGCTCGGCCCGCCGCGTCCGGGACATCGTGCGTGCCCGGCTCGGCGTCAACGTGGGTGTCATCGTCAGCGACACCTTCGGGCGGCCGTGGCGCAAGGGCCTCACCGACGTGGCCATCGGTGTTGCCGGCATCGCAGGCGTGGTGGACCTGCGCGGAACCCCTGACTCGTTGGGGCGCATCATGCAGGTGACCGAGGTGGCCGTTGCCGACGAGATCGCGTCGGCAGCGGAACTCGTGATGGGCAAGTCATCCGGCATCCCGGTTGCTGTGGTGCGCGGAGTCGACCCCGAGTGGCTCCGTGAGTCCGACGTGAAGGAATTGGTGCGGCCGGCCCAGGAGGACCTCTTCCGCTGACACGGGTGGTATCCGTCCGTCAAGCGGTCGGGTCCGGAACCCGCGCACCCGTCAGTTCGAGCCCCTCGGCGATCCTGGCCGTACTGCCGACGACACAGGACAACAGACTGGCCCAGGCCCCGACGGAGCCGGCGACGATCGAGTCCCGCACACGGGCTCCGTCGCCGATCGAGGCGCCGGGGAGCAGCACCGAGTCCTCGACAACGGCCCCTGCCCCCACCACCGCACCCTCACCAACCACGCTGTGGCTGACGGTTGCCGACGGCGCCACGGTTGCCCCCGGCGCGATGGCCTCGCATCGCTCGTACCGGCGGCAGCCGTCGAGCAGATCTAGGTTGGCCCGCAGGTACAGATGGGGCTGGCCCGTATCGAGCCAGTAGTCGTCGGTGGCGAGGCCGAACAGCGTCCGGTCCGCAACCATGAGCGGGAACACCTCGCGCTCCACGGAGACCTTCCGCCCGCCTGGAATGCGATCGATCACGGAAGGCTCCAGCACGTAGGTCCCTGCGTTGACGAGGTTCGACGTCTCGGTTCCCGGTGCGGGCTTCTCGACGAAGCGCTGGACCACGCCGCTGCCGTCGAGCACCACCACGCCGAACGCAGACGGGTTCTCCACCGCCGTGAGGTGGAGCGTGCCCTCGGCGTCGCGCAAGCGGTGGAACGCCACGAGAGACGCCACATCGACGTCGCAGATCACGTCACCGTTCACCACCACAAAGGTGCCGTCGATCCCCGCCGCCATCGCGGCGAAGCGAATCGCCCCAGCAGTGTCGAGTGGTTCGGGCTCCACTGCGTAAGTGAGCGGGATGCCGGCACACGTGCCGTCGGGGAATGCCGCAGCGAACGGCTCTGGCCGGAAACCCAGTGCCAAGACGACTTCGGAAATCCCCCCTCGAGCGAGCTGCGATACAACTGACTCGATGATCGAATGGTGACCCACCGGAAGCATCGGCTTCGGTGAGTTATTGGTGAGCGGCCGCAAGCGGGTGCCGAAGCCCCCTACCAGCACCACCGCTCGCATCGAGGGCGCCCGATCAGTTGACGGCCGTGGTCACCGGGGCGGCCGTGGTGGACGGGGCGACCGTTGTTACCGTTACGCCCGACGCACCGGGCAGCGTGGTGTCACCGGGCAGCGTGGTGTCACCGGGAAGCGTGGTGTCACCGGGAAGCGTCGTGTCACCGGGAAGCGTCGTCGGCGTCGTGGGTGCCTTATCGACGCTGCCGAGCGTCGGCAGATCGGTGGCCCACTTGGGAAGCGGGATGTCCGCGTTCTGCACGCTGTCGGCGACAAAGGCCACCACAAACACCTGCTGGTCCTCGAGGATCCGCTCGTTGCCGAGGTCGGAGGTACGAACCGTCCGGGCGCCGGCCTTGTCGTAACGGTCCCACACGATCGTGCGCAGCGAGGCCTTCTCGGGCTTGCCGTTCACGTCGCAGGTGTCCTTGTCCTCGGCGTA
>Ga0114966_10003059_pt1 | contig 14817 bp, 15 predicted proteins | sample M_130207_XF_Meta_FD_87029 | JGI IMG/M metagenome (GOLD analysis project Ga0114966, IMG submission 87029) | Freshwater microbial communities from Lake Montjoie, Canada to study carbon cycling - M_130207_XF_MetaG | ecosystem: Environmental > Aquatic > Freshwater > Lake | place: Lake Montjoie... | reverse complement strand
CGCCGGATATTGTCGGTGTATTATTTACTTTTACAGACAGTGAAGAAATTGTCGTGCTAGTTGAAGTGTTATATATTGATAACTCGTTTTGTCCAGGTGTATTAAGTAACACATTTGAAAATGTAAACGTTGTTGGTATATCTATTTTTATTTTTGTAATTTTGTTTATTGTTGAATTTGCTGTATATAAATTACCAGATTGATCGAATGCTAATCCCATTGGGTATTGTATTGCTACAAATGTGTTTGCTATAGTAGTATTTACCGGAACTTTGTATACTGTACTAGTGCTATTAGATATGTATAAATTACCTCCTTTATCAAATGTCAAACCATACGCACCGTTTAATCCAGAAACAAATGTGCTTTTTGTTCCATCCGGAGTTATTTTAAAAACAGTTCCGATAGAACTTGCTACATATAAATTACCGATGCTATCAAACGCCATTCCGAATAGTGTTTGCGCTGATACAAATGATGTTGCAAATGGTGCACCAAATGATGTGCCATCCGGTCGGAATTTTAAAATTGCAGTTGTTGTTGATGAATCATTTGTTGATACATATAAATTATCTGATACGTCAATTGCTATTCCAATTGGATACGATAATCCACTCGTTATAAAAGGACTTTGAGTACCATCTGGCGATATTTTACAAATAGTATTTGTCGGACCACCATTTACCACATATAAATAACCTGATGAGTCAAATGCTATAAAAAATGGTTTGATTATTAAATTACCTGCTGAAAAAATGGATGACACGCCGTCAGGTGTTATTTTGAGTATATTTAAGTCAGTGTAATTAGCTATATATAAATTACCAATACTATCAAACGTTATACCTCTTGGATTATGTAGACCACTTGAAACAAAATCAGAAGTTGAGATTTGTGAACAAATATAAGGATTAGACACAATAGAACCTTGTGCGTTTTTTAAAACATATGAATCACCTGGAGTCGGTAACACTGATGTGTTGTAATAAGTCAATACTCCTGGTTGATTTTGTAGTAATGGATAGGGGGTCGTATTGATTATTATTGTTGTTGTGGTAATATTACCTATTACTTTTATGGTTAGAGATTGTGTTACGTTCAGTGAACCATCGCTTACATTAATCGTAAATATATCATTTGCTGAAACATCGTTTGCTAATGCCTTGTACGCATCTGAATTGCTTGATAAATTGTATCGCCACGCTCCTGTATTGCTTGATATATCTATTGTTCCATATGTTCCGATATTATTAGGTATAGTATACGTTAATGCTGCTCCAAGGTCCACATCCGACGCATCAGTTGATCCGGTTAAAAATGTTTCGCCTTTTGTCAACGTTTTGGACTGGGTTGATGATACTGTCGGTGGGTCATTTATACCTATTACTTTTATGGTTAGAGTTTGTGTTACGTTTAATGAACCATCGCTTACCCTGATAGTAAACATATCATTATCTGACGCATCATTTGCTAATAATTTGAACGCAGCTGAATTGCTTGATAAATCGTATCGCCACGCTCCTGTATTGCTTGATATATCTATTGTACCATATGTCCCTGTTTTACTACCGCTTATATCGTATGACAAGGATGTTCCAAGATCCACATCCGACGCATCGGTTGTTCCTGTTAAAGATGTTGTGTTTTTTATTACTGATACGGATCTGGTTGTGGATGATACTGTCGGTGGGTCATTTATACCTATTACTTTTATGCTTAGAGTTTGTGGTTGTATAGAGTTCGATGAACCATCTGTTACACTCACCGTAAATATATCATTGTATGACGCATCCTTTTTTAAAGCTTTATAATTTACGGAATTTTTACTTAGGTCATATGTCCACGCTCCCGTTGTAGCGTTAATACTCATTATTCCGTAACCACTTGTTTGTGTTAGACTGCCACTAAGATCCCATCTTAATAGGTTGCTACTTGTATCTACATCGGTCGCATACATCGTTCCTTGGGCGTTTAAATTGCTATCTGACACAGTTCCTGTTAATATTGATGTACCAATTGTTATTATCGGTGCGTCATTCACAGGTGTTACATATATATTTACATCAAATTGTGTCGTTGATTGACCCATTGAATTATCTCTAGCTGCAATTTTAAAGGCATTTAATAATCCATTTGCGTTCGGAGTAGGAGTCCAATAAGCACTATGTGACGCATCAATTGTACAATTACTACCATTTAGCCAAGGAGTTGTCGTAGATCCTATTTTCAACAACCCATTATTAGTGACAGATGTTACTATAAACGCATTAACTGACCCATCTATATCAGAATAACTCGCATCAAGACAAAGTTGCACAAATGATATTTCAATATTTGACGCGTCTTCAAAGACAGGTTGCGGAGAATTAATACTGGGTAATACAATGGGTAATACTGACGCTAGTATTGGTATATCATTCACAGCGATTACATCTACAAATAAATCTGCTATTATATTTGATGTATATATTGAATTATGCCTAGGATTATATTTAAAAGCATTTACTAATCCATATTCATTCGGTGCGGGAGTCCAGTAAGCACTATGTGACGCATCGATTATATTATTCGTATTTACGTCCCAAGAATTAGCTGTGGTAGGACTCGTACCTATTTTCAATAACCCGTTATTCGCAATAGATTTTACTATAAACGCATTTAGTGAACCGTCTACATCAGTATAACTCGCATCAAGACATAGTTTTACAAATGTTATTTCAATATTTGATGTGTCTTCTAGACCGTTCACTGTAACAGATGTCAATAAAGATGAATAGTTTACTATTTGGTCATTAAAATATATTGTTTGAATATCTTCTTGAGTCGATTCTAATATCCAATTTCCTCCATATGGTAGATTTCCTGTATTATCATCTGACGCACCAATCGGAATACCTGTTGCGTTGTGTAACTTGGTGAAATAATCTTTCCATCCTTGATTTTGTAATGTTCGACACGCTAAATAATCCAGGTTTATCACATTAAATTGTTTTATTAAATCAATCATAAATTGCGTATTTACATCTGAAAACAACAATTCATTATTTAAAAAATAAGGTTGTTCTTCGAAATGACATACTAATCCAATACGCGAAATATGTCGAAAATTTTGGGTCAATATTTCCAATATTTGTTCTCGAGAAGTCATACGATTGTAAACAATCGGAAATGTATTTGCGTTGGCGTACTGTTGAAAATCTTCGACAGCAGAATCAATAAATAATACATTTTGAAAGGCTGTAGTTAGATTATCATCAAAAATATCTTTATCTACTATTGATGTAGACAATGTTAGTAGTGGGTCTAACATTTATAAAATATAATAATATTTTAAATTTATCCATAATAAAATATTACATAATTCAAATCATATTCATTCGACTAAAGTCTAGTCATATAACTACGCATTTGGAGGGGCGAGACGTAGCTTTTCGCAGCGTTTAAAGCTATACGTCGATCCAAAAGGAATTTATACAAAAAAATAAAAATTGATTTACTTTTTAACAAATATTTTATTTTACACATATAATTATATTCAATTAAAAATGAACTTATTCAATTACGCATTTAGTCGATCCAAAACCCAGTGTGCTATTAACTCTGGATCGCCCCAAAAGATTCGGAACGAACTCATTCGACCGTCGTCTCCGGAGTCCTCTCACTCCACATATATAAAATATCAAAAAAATAAGTATGTTGAATGGCATAGATATTATTCTAATTCAGGAAAACCTTTTTATTATTCACCAATTACTCACGAGACTCAATGGGAAGAACCTTTATACAACTCGATTATTTTCGACACTAATTCTCCATCATTTACAGCAAATGATTGTGTTGTTATTAATCCACCTACTTTAGAGCGTAGTGGATGTGAGCGAATGGAATCCGTAGTTAATAGTCGAAAGATTCCATCCAAATCAAATAATATTACCAAAAATATATACAAAAATAAAAATATACCGCCTAAATTCGGATTCACTCTTCAACATTTTGAAGAAATTATTGTGAAAAATGTGGAAAAATCATTCAATAATGGAATTGATAATTCTCTTCCTCAATATAAACTATATAGCGGAGAAATTATAGCAGGCGTTCAATACAAATCTGATCTGGATATAATGGAAGAAGGATATTGGTTGAACTCATTCGACTAATGAGTTAGTTAGAAGTTTTGTATATTTGTATTATTGTATTTATTGTATTTTTCTTTTCTCTCGATGTAATATACATATTACGACTACAATGGAAAATTTATGTGCATATAAAAATGCCCTAGGTATACCCGGACAAGGTATACATTCTTACCGAATATTTAATATTGCAATTATGGATGTCATTATGACCATTATCGGCGCATATATTTTTTCATTGATTTTTCGCACGTCGTTTTTATACACCACAATCGGATTATTCATTCTTGGGATTGTATTACATCAATTGTTCTGTGTAAGAACTACAGTTGATAAATTGCTTTTTACAAGTTGAATCGAACACTACATTTACAATAATAAGTAAGCTTTTTACTATCATACTCACCAATAAATAATGATATATACTGATAGTACAGTCATTTGGATTTAGGGAGAAATACATAACATAACCAACAATAACCATGATAATCGATAATAATTTACTAAACCAATTACTATATGAAATATATAAGAGCAGTTTATTATCGTCGTCAAAATGCTCCCGGTTGATATAATATTTTACTAGAGAATATGATATCAATATTACAATTCCCCATAATCCACTTATCAATAAATACAATGGTATATTTATATTTATTGGTAATTTATTTACTTTATATTGATGACAAGTGTCCGATGGTGACAATGCGAAATAAATATCACACACTATAAATGGTATAATTATAACACACCTTGTAAAAATGTGGCATATTTTATTTATTTTTTTTATATATTGGTTGTATTTATTTTCGTCTGAATTTATGAGGATACTTTTTAGGTCGATGACTGATGGTGTATATCCGAATGTATCGTATTCATCTTCAATCATTTCTTATTCTTCTTGATGTTGATCTTCTTGATCTTCGTCTTCTTCTTCTTGATTTTGATCTTGTTGTCCTTTTTGATTCACAGATTCAATTTTTTTAACTATTTGAAAAAAACGTTTGAATTTTTTGACACCGTCTGCGGTATATCCGTCAGATTTACGGATAGGTTTCATATTATATCCATATACGTTCAATATCTGTCGTACTAAATTTAGAAGAGGCCATTTCTGATTCTTCCCCGCTTCTTTATGTAGACTGGTCAATAACGACGAACTGAAAATTTGTTTCAGATTCGGAAATTGTGTTTTTATCGAGTTATAAATAGTGTTGTCTAATATTGGGTCACGAAGAATCAGTTGATCTTCTATTATTTTATTATTGTTATTGGTGTTATCGTTATCAATTGCGTTATCAAATTCTATTCCGACTTTTACCAATATATTTTTACTAATTTCATCCATTTTCTTTCGTTCTTCGTAAAAAAATATATGAAATTATTTTTATATGTTTTTACTATTATTTATTGTTTTGTTTTTCTTTTTTTTAAAATCTTTACTAGATACCGAAATCAGGAATGGAAAACACATCTCCTATTCGTAGATATTTCGCAATCACTTGTGGGTTTGGTTTATTACTGACAACATCTTCCGCTTGATACACATTTCCATTCTTATCAATATAATAAACAATCCCTTGAATATCTTGCGCCCATACCTCTACTTTTTGTGTATTCAGTTTATTTTCATCCGTTTCATCTTCGACAATACCGTGTGGTGTCCCTTTCATATGTGTCCCACAATATTCGTCTTCATCCTTTTTTCTGCGTGTGCATTGTTCTCCATTCGCTCGTTTCGCGCAACATCTATCAAAGAACGGCACAACATTCTTCACTCTTTTTCTTTTTAGTAAATCGTCTTTTCCAATTGCAAGACGTTCATAATCGTAAATATATTGTAAAAGTGGATTTGAATGTTCGGGAGCAATTCCAATTGTGGTTACTTTGTCTCGAATATTATCCTTAAATGTTGAAATATATGATTCAATTCGTTTATTAATACGACGTTCCATTTTCTGTTAGTGTGATGATATGATATGTTACTCGTTATCATTTTATATCAATTTTTTATTAAATCCGGAATTATTGTTATATAAAAGAATTTAGAGGGATATATTATTTCTTCCTTGGTTTATATACTCTTTTCTTTTTTTCAGGGCTATTTGATAACGTGACTGGCGTGTCCAATGCTTTTTCAGATTCTTCTGCCAATGATTTTTCATCTACCAATGATTTTTCCTCAGCCAATATATTTTCTGCCAATATATTTTCCTCAGCCAATATATTTTCCTCAGCCAATATATTTTCCTCCAATATATTTTCCTCAGCCAATATATTTTCCTCCAATATATTTTCCTCCAATGAATTATTTTTAATATTACTTTCAATTGTTATTGCCGACATATCATCTTGTTGACCTATTTCATCTACTTCATTAACATTTACTTCGTTAACATCTAAAAAAATATTTTGTAAATTTGAAACTTTTATATCATTACCATCCTTACTACTTTCACCACTAATACTATTTTTCAATTCTATAATAACATCATTGTTCATATTTTCGCTGTCAAATGTTTCTAATATGGAATCACGTTTCATCTTCTTCATTTTTGATGTGTCTTCAAACTTGATATCATTTGTTATTTGACTAAAAAATATGTGCATTTTGGTTGTAAATCGCGTCAAATACTTCAAATGTAGTTTGTGAAAAAATTCAATATAGGAGATAAATAATATCAATTGTTCTCTCAGAATTATATTATTAAACTGAAATGTATGCACAAAATTATCTATATTCAATCCTATATTGTTTTTTATTTGATGTGTTTTTAAATCGTGTTCTTTATTCATCAAATACCCATTGATAGAGTTCAATAAAATAATAATGAATTCGTGAAGACTTTGTATTATTTCAAAATCATATTTTTTAAATGGTTCCAAATCTTTGTATATTGGATAATTGTTATTGACGTGCACTAAATCTATTATTTTTTGTTCTATAATGTTGTCTAAAATATACTGTACTATTATTTTATACAATTTGAAATATTCACAATATATACGATTTGTTATAGCGGAATATAAACGCTGTATATCTTCATATTCAATATCTATCAATTTCCCTTGAAAATGAAATGAATCTAGACCGAAAATAAACAAGTTATTCTTATTGGTTTTCACGAATTCAGAGTAAAAATCTTTCAATTTACATATTTTGGCTTCTAAAATACTAAATGTTTTTACATTTTCATTTTTCAAGTCAAGTATTTTCGTAAAGTTTATTTTTAACTCATTTATCCGAGCATCCATGTCTGTCTAATTTACACATATATTATTTATTTTTATTTTTTGTTTTTGTTTTTGTTTTTGTTTTTGTTTTTGTTTATTTTCTATACTGTAATATATGGACAATTTGGACGGAGATGAAAAAATAACCAATAATACGATTTCATTTTGTGAATGGACGTGCGAACACGAACAAATCCTCATTGAATGGGCGGATAAAGCAATGTGTTACAGATGGCTACATTCAAAAGCAAACGCAATGTATTCCAGTTTAAACGCGTGGTACACTATTCCGGTTATTATCATTTCAACTCTTACTGGAACAGCGAATTTTGCTCAAGAAAGAGTTCCGTTAGCATATCAAAATTTTTTCGTAATGATTGTCGGAGGATTCAATATTTTAGCTGGGATTATTTCGACTATCCAACAATTTTTGAAAATTACACAATTAAATGAAGCTCATCGTGTAAGCGGTATTGCGTGGGATAAATTCTATCGAAATGTAAAAATCGAATTAGCTAAACATCCCGACGAGAGAATGCCTGTATTACAGATGATAAAAATGTGTAAGGAAGAATTTGATAGATTAATGGAAACTAGTCCAGTTATTCCAGACAAAATAGTTAAAACATTCAAGGTTTCTTTTAATAATACGCTTAATTTTGATAAAATTGTCAAACCGGAAATATGTGATGTGCTCATTTCTACTGACACCTATCGTAACCCGTGGTATAATTCTGAGAATCAAGAGAAAATTATACAAGAAACATTGAAGAATAAGGCCCTACACGATAAAAATGAAAAGAAAATAATAGAAACAAATAATACTACCGTGAGAGACTTTAAGAGCGTTTTTTATAATCTGAATAATCGCGCGCCAATGGATACGGAAATAATTGATAACTTGAAAGACAAAATCGAGTTAACAGTATTAACAAAAATTATAGATGAAATGCGTGTAAAAGAAGTTTAATTGGACGATTTTAGTGTTTTTAACATATTTAGTGTGGGTTCATTATTCGGCAATATTAATATTGATAATAATATGAATAGGAAAAATACAAGATATGTTCCGTATGCGCTTTGATCTACACCATAAAAAGTAAGTATTTGAATCATAATATACATTATTAGTAAAGAGACTCCTATAAACGTTATTGTTTTGCCAAATGCCATTATATTTTGAATAGTAAAATATAATGAGAAATAAAAATATTGTCTCTACCTAATTCCTTCGACTAAAGTCTACGGATTCCCGTCGCTCACCTTCGGATCGCTTCAAATATGTTATATATTATATCAATTATATATTATGTGTAGATAACGATGTTTGTTGTTCGTAATTTTTTACTATCCAGTATGTGTGTGTATCATTTTTTAAGTAAACACTTTGGAAGTCAGTACTCGATCCGGTTTTAAAATGATCCGATTGGAGCGATCCGTAGGTGAGCGGCTGGAATCCGGAGACGACTGTCGAAGGATTCGAATATATTTCCATACTTCCTAAAAACACGGCAAATCGAATGACTCCGCGTGTGGTAAATGACCCAGGATATTCATTGTCATATTTTTTCTTTAATTCGTTACTTTGCTCTATTGCGTTTGCGTAATTAGTAAAATAATAATGCGGATCATTAAAATATTCTGACGTGGACTTTGATACGCCAAATATATACGTAAAATCTATCATTTTACCAATATTTCCAGAATACAATACGGCTGGCGTTTCATAATTATTATTATTATTGCTATCTGTTAAATATAGTAATTCTGGATTTATCGAAAAAAAATCAATATCTGTTTTATCTATTGCGTATTTTCCTATTTGTTTATGGTTAATAAATTCATCTATCAATACTAAATATACTTCGTCTTGTAAAAGAAAATGTTGTGATTCTAGGTTATATTGACTAAAATCGAAAAATACATAAAAATTATTCCCGTCCTGAGCAAATCCTTTATACTTATGTTGAGGTACAGACATTGCTGTCCCGTTAGTTAGTATTATATCCAATGTACATCTACACATTTCCAATATATTTGGAGTATCGTTATAATTGAAATTTGGTAAATTCATTTTGTTTTCTTGGGAGCGCGTCATCACAAATTGTAAAAATGGTAATTGTCCGGTTGTATTCACTTGATACGCACAAATGTATATATTTCCTTGTGTATATCCACTGTTTTGTATATATTGCCCCACATCTTTTTTTGTTAACATTTTTAATCCGTTATATTTATAACTCATTTGACCATCGGGTTCGGTGCTTAAGGCCTCTGCTCGCTCTAAGTCATTTGCGTTTTTTTTAGCGGCATTTGTATTCGCAATGTCATTGAATAGATCCGTTTTTTGCGTTTCATATAATTCATTCATTCTTTTTCGAATTTCTTGATATTGTGTGTCGAATTCATCAGTTTCTTCCGCGTCGTCTTCGGCAGCATCATAATAGTTATAGTCGTTCTCTTCGTCGTCATCTTCTTCATTGTTCTTTTGGTTCCTTCGATTCATTCCTAGCTTTTTTTGTTATTATTATATAATAATATCTATTTATCTTGTTTTCGTTTGATAGTTTCTTTTATTTCTTCTTGTCTATTTTCCATTATAAATTTGGTAATTTCTTCCGCTTTATTTGGTGTAGTGGAATAATAATTTTGTAATAATGTTATCATTGTCTTTGCGTTTATTGGTTTTTTTACTGTGTTTTTTTTATACATTAATGACCCCCCATTAATATCAAAACAATCGATTTCATTCTTTTTCATAACGGTCATTAACGACTCAGATAACAACTTCTTTTTATTTCTTCTCTCTTTCATTTCCGATTGTAATTGACTTATTTCGGTATCCATTTTGATCCATTCTTTAATATTATTTACTAATTCTTCCTTGGTTTCCATTGTGTAACGATATACAAAACTATATAAAATTCGGTTTATATAGTTTTCACGAAGAAATTATGTGGCTTACATCCTTTACATACTGTTGTATGTTATAGTGACGTTTACATAAATTATCATTATGTATTGTACTACAACACATTTTTCCTTTGTTTTTACCCGATATCAAGATTTGCGAACATACATTTTCCGGTGTAATTATATAATTATCGTCCATATTGGGTTGTGTGGTTGTTGTTGTTGTTTTCTTTTTCTGTAATTTTTCATTCGCCTTCGCTATCTTCAAAAGTTCCATATTCGCCTTCTTTTCATTCGCCTTTTCTACCTTTAACAATGCCGCAGCCGCCTTTAATTGTTCCTTTGCAATCTTGGCGTCTTCCTTTTCCTTCAGCTTTTTCGCTTTTAACGCAGCCTTTGCTGCGAAATATGTATGATAATGACAATACGTTTTTCCATCCTCTTCCAATAATTTCACATAATTATGCGTGCATTTTACTACGCTAGTATTATTCGCACTAGTAGAAAACATACTACTCAAACCTGTCAAATCCACTGTATTCCAATTCTCGATATTAAAATTTGTAACATTTGTAGTATTATTAAACATACTACTCATATCTGGCATATCTTTCATATTAAATGTATTCAAATTTATGTTCCCAAGTGAATTCGCAGTAGTACTGACACTTTCATAACAACACGTTCCTAACTTATAACCATTTATTAATGAAAAATGTCCGCTTGGTGTCATCAAATAATCATCTATATAATTAACACCGTGTCTGTTTTCAAATCCATCACATTGTGGTAACAATTTCGATTGTATGTGTCTACAATACGGACATCTTATTTCCATTACTTTTAATTGTCGTCTTTCCAACGAATTATATTTCGTTTTGTGATTCAATATATCATTGTATAACGGTTCATAATTAAATTTATGGTTACAATCTAATGTAACGTAATTATCAGTTAATTCCGTATTGCTTATTAGACACATGTCTTGAACATCATTCTCCTCCGATTCTTCTATATTTAGCGATTTGTTTAATTCATCGAAAAAATTCAACCCCCCTTCAACAATATATTTTGTCATTTTTATCGGCTTTATTACTTTATTTTGAATTTAGTCTTTATATTTATTATCTTTAATAGATATATTGAATATGGTATCGAGATGGGGACCCCCAACTTGGAACTTTTTCCATACACTCGCCGAAAAAATTAATGAAGACAAATTTTCGACGGTTTTCCCACAGGTAGTGTCTATTCTTAAACAAATTTGTAGAAATCTACCTTGCCCTGATTGTGCAAATCACGCGACACAATTTTTAGAAAAGGTCAATTTTGCAAATATAAAAACCAAGTCAGATTTTAAAAACATCATGTATTTTTTTCATAACACCGTAAATCGGCGGAAACAGAAAACCCCATTTGATATGAAAAATCTAGAGTTATATAGTAAAAATAATATCATTACGGCTTATAATAATTTTATTGCTGTCTATCATACGAGTGGTAATATGAAATTACTCGCAGACTCTTTCCAGCGTAAAATTATTGTAAATCAATTGAAGAAATGGATGATGGCGAATATTCAATTTTTTATTTAGTGTTTTTGTCTCCTATCTTGTGGTCGATCCGATTATCTCGCCATTCTTATACACAGCACATTTAAATTGCTGTTTTTTTGGCATTGAACATATTTCTTTTCCCGATGAAACCTCATTAAATATTAAATATTTTGAAGATCCTCCGACATACAAAAGTCCAGGAATCAATATTCCTAAAAATACACCCGAAAGCGTATTAATAAAGATATCAGAAATTGAGGTGACACACGATTTCGCATAACGTATTGAAACATCTACTAAATAATAGGTTAATAGACCACCAAATACAGGGTAATTAATATCTTTATTTATAAACATTGGCAAAGTCAAATATGAGATTGTAAAGGCATTCGCAAAAATCGAAAACCCTGTGTTTCCATATTTCGAATATTCTACTGAACTACATACTGGATTTAACGAGTTCATTGAGAAAGGTTGTGCGCCAGAAAGCATTAAAATAAATTCGCGGAGAATACACACTCCAAAGAAGAATCCTAGATAAATGAGCCCTTTAAAATTTTGAAACACAAAGGATAGCGATAATACACCTAATGCTAAAATTAATGGACTGTATATTGTTAATAATACAATGAGATTCATTGGTTTCCACATTGTTAAAGTGGAATTGGTATTTGGATTCGAGTTCATATAATATATAATAATATTATTTTTGTTATTATATATTTTGGAGAAAAACGTAGGCGAAAGCCGAATTTTTTTGATTATATTCCGTATACATTAGTGAAGTATTCTAGATATATACACTGACCTTTCTTACACCAGATTGTTTCACATCAAACACTACGGAACCTATTTTATTTGCGAATATACCCGACCCACCAGTAATGGTATATGTATATAATCCTGGATTCAATAACCCTGGTGTTTTATTTTTACTAAATGAAGATATTATAAAATTGAATGAATCATTATCATTTATAAAAAATTGGGCGTTTTCAACATCATATGTGCCATTTTCTGTTTTCAAAATAAATGCGTTGTAAAATCCAAAACCTGATACATTTGTAAAACTTTCACTGTCATATAATTTGGTATCTTGTATTTCTTTTTTAAAATTTTCTTCTCCGTGAGTAACATTTGTGGTGTTTTCTCCTCCATTAGGATTATTTTGGGTTATTCTTAAATCGGATGCTCTGTAATAAAATGTATAACTTGGAATGAATCCTTTTACTAATTTAATCGGGTCTATCTTGACAATAATATATGTTATGATTACTACCAAAGATAATAAATACATATCTAAAACCATTTTCGCCATTATAAGTTATAATTATATTATTTATTTTTTATTGTGATATTTTTTTGGGGTTTTTACATTTTTTCGTCATAATATAATTGAACTACTTCCACCGTTTTGTCGGTTTTATTCTCTGGAGTCGTCCAATATTCTATTTGTTTCTTCAAATTTTCTAAACGTGTTTCCCAGTCATTTTTGCATTTTGGTGATACTATATTTATACCGTAACCGTTTGTGCTCCAACACGATTTTACTTTTTGTCCTTCTTTATTCATATAATCGTCTGGGTTGAAACGAATAAATACGATTGGTCTATGTCCAACGTCTTGGGATAGTTCCATGACTCGTTTGTTGTCACAACTGCAGTCATATGTTTTATGTTGATTTTCGTCTATCTCTACTATTATTACTTGATATCCTAAATCTAATAATAAATCTGGTCTTTTCTTTGAACAACCGTCTTGTATTATCTTATCTGTTATCCAGACATATTCTGGAATTTCTTTTGTAATGTAATCTACTACTGAAAATTCTTTGGTTTTGTAATTTCTTGCTACTGGTTTGTCTGGAAATGTGTACATAAAGCATCTCATACAATAACCTTCGTGTCTTGGCTGCGTGAAACATAATGGAGTCAAACATCGATTATTTATCACGTCCACCATCCCATCTAATTTATGCGATGTGCAATAAATTCCAGTTACTTCATTATCATAATTATAGTTTGGTCTCACTAAACACCCCGATACATGACACCTTCTATTTGCGATATCAATCATACCATCTAATTTATGTTTTCCACAATATAACGCTTTTATTTTATCACCAAAATTGAAGCTAGGTCTCACTTTACAAGATACGTGAATACATTTTTGATGTTTTATATCTATCATGTTGTCCTTTTTATGAGTTGAACAATAAATATATTTAGATTCAGTTTCATAATTATAACACGGATTTTTATTGCATTCAGGCTCTATACATCGCGCACTCATTAAATCTACCATACCAATATTTTTATGTTTAACACAAAATTTTGGTTTTTTTTCGTGCGAAAAATTAAATGTTGGTATGACATCACAATCTAAAAAAGAACACCTTTCTTTTGTAATATCGATCATATTCTCTTTTTTATGTAATTTACAATATAAAGGTTTTTTTTCTCCTCTATTATTGAAACAAGGGCGTATATTACAGTCAATTTCAATACATCGTTGACTGTTGATAGTTACCATTCCATTTGTCTTATGAGTGAAGCAAAATAATGCTCTAGTCTCACAAATCATATTATATGTTGGACGTGTACAGCAACCTTGCTGAATACATAATTTTCTAGTTACGTCAATCATCCCATTATCCTTATGTGTTGAGCAATATAAAGGTTTCTCTCCAATTACATTGAATTTCGCAAGTTTATCACAGTTCTCATGTTGACATTTTACCATTCTATATATTTACTAAAGATAATAATTTTATATAGTTATTTCTTAATTATATATTTTCCTAAAGGATTTCTTCTTTTTTTTCCAAATTTATTAATTTTGATTTTTTATTCAGATATGCGGTTCTTGCGTATTCTTTTTTTTTTTTTGATGATATTGTATCTTTGTTATTCTTTTTTTTTTTTTTTTTTTTTATTTTTTTTTTTTTTTTTTTTTTTTTTTTTTTATTTTATTTTTTATTT
>Ga0114966_10003056_pt1 | contig 14828 bp, 6 predicted proteins | sample M_130207_XF_Meta_FD_87029 | JGI IMG/M metagenome (GOLD analysis project Ga0114966, IMG submission 87029) | Freshwater microbial communities from Lake Montjoie, Canada to study carbon cycling - M_130207_XF_MetaG | ecosystem: Environmental > Aquatic > Freshwater > Lake | place: Lake Montjoie... | reverse complement strand
TGGTCACCGCGCGCAAGCACGCCGGGGATGTCGGCGTACGTGGTCCGCGCAGGCCGCTGTGCGGAAGGGGCGTCTCCTGACACTGAGCCGCACAGGGGACTGTGCGGACCACTTTGGACTGGGCGGACCACTTTGGTCACCGCGCGCAAGCACGCCGGGGATGTCGGCGTACGTGGTCCGCGCAGGCCGCTGTGCGGATGGGGCGTCTCCTGACACTGAACCGCACAGGGGACTGTGCGGACCACTTTGGACACCGCGCGCAAGCACGCCGGGGATGTCGGCGTACGTGGTCCGCACCGTCCGCTGTACGGAAGGGACGTCTCCTGACTCAGAGCCGCACAGGGGACTGTGCGGACCACTTTGGACTGTGCGGACCACTTTGGTCACCGCGCCAGAGGTGATCGGTGCTCGTGATGGCCGGGAATCGACCTGAGCAGTTACATTATCTCCAGGGAAATTCGCGGCGCCGATGGCTTCCCGATCCGCGATGCTTTGCCGGCGTCGCCATTTTATTTATCGCGCAATCTCGGCGCGCACGCATCCTCGCTTTCTCTCCACTCCGCCCATCATTTGCCCGACCAAGGGCCCCTCCCATGAAAGCGCTTCTCCTCTGCTTTGCCTTGCTCTCCAGCCTCGCCTTCGCCGACGCCGCTGAAACCGGCATTCGTATTCGTTTTGGACTTACAGACCAGGGTAATACCAAGTGGGATGGCACCGTCACGGTCGCTCCCGGGCGGGTTGAGAGCATCAGCGGCTGGCGGTTTCAGCAGGGTGACGCCGTTGACGGCACCACTGGCTGGAGAGCTGACACGCGTCCTCTCACCGTCCGACGCTCCAACGCCCAAAAGCAAAAGCAGGCGGCCACCGTTGGAAAAAAGAAAGGCAAGGCCGCCGCTGATGGCCCCATGGCCGACAACGGCGTCATTCTCCGTCTCGTTGATGTCACGGAGGAATCCGTCGTGAGTGTCATCACTGCGCAGGGGAAATTTAGTTTCAAACTTGCCAATCTTCCCTTTGGGGAAATCGGTGAACACCTTAATGGGGCCATCGACGTCGAGCGCACCGCCGCCACGCAATCGCTTACCAAGACCCGCACCGATGATGACTTTCCCGCGGTGGCCGTCGCGGCCGATGGCACGACCTACATTGCGCAAGTGAGCTTCACGCCTGGCCTCGACCGCGACGAGCGTGCCCGCACTTGGAAGGAAGCGCCCGCTAACTTTGCGTTTCTCGCGACCCCGCCGGGCGGTGATCGGATTTTCCTGCGCTCCGTAAAAAATAGCCAGCCGAGCGACCCCGTCGCCATCACCGCCGGTAAAGGCGACATTTACAAAGTCGCGCTCGCCGTCGATGGCCGCGGTACCGTCTGGATCATCTGGAGCGAGAATGCGGCATGGCAAGATCCGGTCGCCTCCGCGAACTTCGAGATCTGGGCCCGCTCGTTCAGTGGCGGCATTCTCTCTGTGCCGGTCAATTTATCCGATCACGCTGGATCCGATCTGAATCCCGTCGCCACGACCGATGCCCAAGGTCGCGTGTGGCTCGCGTGGCAAGGCACCCGCGACGGTGCCTTCACCATCCTCTCCCGCCACCAGACTGGCGGCGGTTGGTCCGAGATTGCACGCGTGTCCACTCAGGCCGGTACCTGCTGGGCTCCGGCGATCGCCGGAGCCTCGGATGGACGCGTCGCCATTGCCTGGGACACCTACGATAAGGGCGATTACGACGTCTGGCTCCGCGAATACGACTCCGCGGGCAAACCCGCCGCTCCGCAACCCGCCGCGACTACGCCCCAATACGAAGCACGTCCCGCGATCACCTACGATCTTTCCGGACGCCTCTGGGTGTGCTGGGAGCAGAGCGGAGCGACCTGGGGCAAAGACTGGGGCGCGCTGGTGCGCGACGAGGGCATCGGCCTCTACCGCGATCGCCAAATCGGTCTGCGGATCCTCGAGCGCGGCCAGTGGCTAGCGCCCGAGACTGCTGTCGCGCAAGGCCTCCCCGGCGCCACCCTGCGCCGCGGACCGCGCGCGCTGCCCGTCCGCCTCCCGGAGGCCGCGCCCGTCTCCCGCGCAGGCGGGGAAGAAGCCGAAGCCGAAGGCGCCGGCACCTATAATAATCTTGGTCGCATCGCCTGCGATCGCGACGGACGCATCTGGCTAATTGCTCGCTGCCGCGAGGGAAATTTTTTCACCCCGCTCGGTTCAGTGTGGATAAACTACGCGACGTATTTCGACGGTCAGAAATGGATCGGCCCCATTCTCCTTCCGCACTCGGATAACCTGCTCTATAATCTTCCGGCCGTTGCGGCGCATCCTGCCGGTGGCATCGTCGTCGCGCACTCCAGCGACCACCGCCAGAGCCGGCATATCCAAGTGGCGCGCTCCGGAGCCAACGCCTCGTTGGATGCTGATCACGATCCTTTCGACAACGATATTTTTTTTAGCCGCCTCGAAATCTCCGCCGCTAAAGTTACGCCCAAGCTCAAGCCCGCCCGCGCCACGCCTTCCGCTACGGCTGAAGCGAGCGCGCGCACCGAGGCTGAGCGTCGCGAGGTCGCCGCCGCCCGCGCGTATCGGTTTCCCTACGGAGGCCAATCGCTCCGCATCATCCGCGGTGAGTTCCACCGCCACACTGAAATTTCCGGGGACGGCGGCAACGACGGCCCGCTCGAGGACATGTGGCGCTACGCCATCGATGTCGCGGCGATGGATTGGCTTGGCAACGGCGACCACGATAACGGCGGCGGCCGTGAATATACGTGGTGGCTCACGCAAAAAACCACCGACGCGTTCCGTATTTCGGGCGTTTTCGAGCCACCCTTCACCTACGAACGCAGCGTCCGCTATCCTGAAGGCCACCGCAACGTCGTCTTCGCCCAACGCGGCGTCCGCTCGCTCCCGCGTCTCCCCATTTCCGACCGCAACGTCCGCGAGCCGGCCCCCGACACCCAGATGCTCTTCAGCTATCTAAAATATTTCAACGGGGTCTGCGCTTCGCACACTTCCGCCACGAGCATGGGCACAGATTGGCGCGACTGGGATCCGCAGGTCGAGCCCATGGTTGAGATCTACCAGGGGGCGCGGCAAAACTATGAACGCCCCGGCGCCCCGCGGAGCCCCAGCGCCGGCGACGCGATCGGTGGATGGGAACCCCTCGGCTTTATCAATCTCGCCCTCTTGCGCGGCGCCCGCTTCTCCTTCCAATCGAGCAGCGACCATGGCTCCACGCACATCAGCTACGCGCTCGTGCTCGCCGAGGATAACTCCCGTGCCGCGCTGCTTAAGGCCATGCGCCAGCGCCACACCTACGCCGCCACGGACAACATCATCGCCGAGTATACCTGCAGCACCGGCGGTCGCACCTACATGATGGGCGACGCGTTTACTTCGACCACCGTGCCGACCGTGCGCATCAAATTTATCGGCACGGCTCCCTTTAAAAAAGTTACCCTCGTGAAAGACGACGTCGAATTCGTTCTTGGCGAACCCAACAAGACCGACGTCGAGTTCACGTGGACCGATCCGCAGCCTGCGCCCGGCAAGACGAGTTATTACTACGTGCGTGGCGAGCAATCACCCGGCGTGGGCGAAACCGTCGGCGAACTTGTCTGGGCCTCGCCGATGTGGATCACCTACGCGCCCGAATCCCGTTGAGCCGCGCTCCTTCCCGCCGGTTTTTTGGGGAAGCGCCGCCCTCGTCGCGTATCCGTCGGTGGCTTTGGCTTCTCGCCGTCCTCCTCTTCGCGCCGTCCCTCGGGCACGCTCATAATCCCGATACCAGCTACGCGCGCGTCACCTTCGCCGAGCGCGAGGTCCGCTTCCGCTTCACCTATGATCTCTTCACGCTGCAAAAAATCGTCTCCCTCGACACCGACCACGATGGACGGACCACGCGTGCCGAATTAGACCGCGGCCTCCGAGAAATCCACGCTTTCTTCCGTCGTCACATCGCGGTTGAAATCGACGGGCTCTCGGCGGATTTCGGCCCGGCCACCGGCTTCGTCTGGCCGCCCGAAGCTGGTGATGCGATTAGAGCGGCTGACTACCACACGGCGAATGGCCTGATTCATTTCGATTTTCTTCGTCCCGTCGCCGACCCGCCGGAAAATATCATGTTGGCTTTCCGCTTCATTGCCCCGCTGAGCGAGCGGCATACCGTACTTGGCGCTTTCCTTTACGGCGGCGCCACCCACGAAGTCACTTTTACCCGCTTCGAGCCCGACTACGATTACGTCACTGGCTACGACCCACCGCTCTGGAAACGCCTCTGGCAATTTCTTCGCTTCGGGGTGGCGCACATTTTCCTTGGCTACGATCACCTCTGCTTCCTGCTCGCGCTTGTCGTGGCGAGCCGATTTCAGGAACTCCTTAAGATCGTCACGTCGTTCACGGTTGCGCACAGCCTCACGCTCGTTCTCGCCGCGCTGGATATCGTGCGCCTGCCGGTGCGCTTCGTCGAAGCCGGCATCGCCGCCACCATCGTTTACGTCGCGGTGCAAAATCTTCGCGGCGCCCCGACCGAGCGCCGCTGGTTGCTCACCTTTGGCTTCGGTCTGATCCACGGCTTCGGCTTCGCCAACGTCCTCGGCGAAATGAACCTCCCCGCCACGGGATTTGTCCGCTGCCTCCTCGCCTTCAATGTCGGCGTAGAAATCGGTCAGCTCGCCTTCATCGCCGCCGCCCTTCCTTTGGTGGCGTGGCTGTGCAGGGGGCCCCACGCGCGCCGCACCGGCGCGATCTTATCTTTCAGCCTCGCTCTCTTCGGTGCGGCTTGGTTCACCGACCGTGCGTGGAACCTTGGCCTAATGCCCTTCTGACGGATCTTCCTGGACGCGTCGAGACTTGGCCGGTGAAACGGGGCGTGGGGCGGTAGGAAAAATATTCGGAACTCCGCCCAGCGCGCTGCCGCCGGACGTTCCGCCGATTGAGCCCGATATTTGCGGCAGTTCCATCAGGCGCCAGCCATTGGAAAAACCCGGGGTGAACGCCGCGTGCGCCGGCAGCCACGTGAAGATCGATCATCTCGGTTTGGCGCTCGAGAACCCCGATGCCATCGGCCGGCTTCGCAGGGTCTGCTCCAACGGTGCCGCCATCGACACGACTGGGTGAGTTTCGCGGAACGACCTGGAGGGGCCCGCCGACCTCGCGGCATATTTCCGGCGGCATCCGCAACTCCTGGCTCTCAGCGTCGGGGCGAAGTTGCTGATGTCTGCCCTGGCCGAGCGCTCGGCTTCGCGGATCCGCCGGCGCACCGGCGCCTCCTTGAAGAGTGGAAGGTATCGGGCGGAGACCTGAATCCGGAGCCGCCGGTACGAAGATCAATGCGCGGATCCGATACAGTATAAGTGAGAGTCGGTCCGGTAGATCAGCGCATCACCTGAAATCGCCGGGGAAGCCGAGATGCGTTCGCCCAGATCATTGGTCGCCAGCAGTTCGAATTTTGCCCCGGCCCGGATGACAAAAGTCTTGCCAAGGATATTGCTGACGAAGATGCGCCCGTCGCTTGCGATCGGCGTCGAGTTACAGTCTCCACCGAGCGGTTCCCGATAGTGCTCCTCACCGGTGTGGCCATCGAGACACACCAAAACGCCATTGTCTTTCAAGACGTAGAGCAGGCCGCGATAATAGAGCAGTGATGGCTCGACGGGCCCCGGCTTGTCATTGATCCAAACGAGTTCGGGGGGCTGGCCGTGGGCGGTCAGCCGGATGGCGTGGATCGCACTCAACCGCCACAACTGGAGGAAGACGATGCCGTCCCCGTACACCGGACTGGAGATGATCTCGCCGTTGAACGGCCCCTTGCCCTCGCCGTATTGCCAGAGCTCGCGGTGGGTCTTCGCGTCGAAGGCGGTGAGCCGGTTTTTGCCCGGCACCAGAATGTCCTCCTGGTCGTGGTGCTTGATGCGCAGCGGCGTCGAATGCGCGGTACCGATCGGGCGATCGTTTTGCCAGGCGATCTCACCGGTCTGCTGGTCGAGTCCGAGCACGTAGCACGGGCCCGTGTGATGATCCCAGGAGAAGAGCACCGAATCGCCGAGGACCACGGGGCTGACGTTGTAACCCCAGGACATTTTGGGATCGCCGAATTTCGGAGTGTAGCGCGTGACCCAGGCCAGCTTGCCGGCATGCGAATAGCGGGCGATCTCCGCATTGCCGAAGGCCACATAGAGCGCTTGGTCCGTCACGACTGGCGTATTGGCCGCGAGGCTGGACTTGACGTGGGTCCGTTGCTTGGCGCCCAAACCAAAATCATGCTGCCAAAGCTCGCGGCCGGTCTGGCGGTCAAAGCACAAGGTCAGAAGCGACCTGGTTGCTTCCGTCATGACATCCGTGGTGACGAAAACTCGATCGCCGTAGACCACGGGTGAACTGGTGCCCCACCCCGGCAATTTAACCGACCAGCGGACATTCTTCGTCTGCGTCCACTCGATCGGCAGATTCCTGCCATCGGCCACCGAGTCGGCCCGTGGTCCCCGCCAGGCCGGCCAATCGGTGGAGGGCGAAGTTTCCGCAGTGAGCAGGGACATTTGCGGAGCGATTGCCACCAGTAAGATGGCGGCGAGGTATTGGGGGTACTGCATGGGAAAAGTAAGTTCTTTTGCCGCGGAGGTCGCGGATTTGCCGCTGCGCTCTTAGGTCAATCCCCATTGCGGATTGACCTAAGAGCGGCGGAATTAGTTTATACGCGTGGGGCTCGCGCGAGTACAGCGCGGATGTGCCGGATTGAAAAAATACCCGTCCGCCATCCCGATGATCCCCGGAGAAAAACGAGCGGTTTTTTCGGGAGCATCGCGATCAGTTCAACCGATCAGATCAACGTGTCCTCGAGGGTGACTGCCGTTTGGTGAGTGACCGCGGTCATGGCGGGGCCGAGGCTTGGAGTCGACCCGCCAAGGAGGGCGCCCGCGGGGCGCGATGCGCGTGGGGTGGCGGTAACCAACGTCGCCTGAGCTCGCGCTCGATCGATCTTTTAATCAAAAAAGGCTCGACCATTTTTCTGAAACGCGGCCGCTTCCTTAGCGGTTTGCGCAGCGCGCCGTTCGATACCCTCGCCAGGCTCTTCAATTCACCAGAAGCAACGATCCCATTTACCATGACCCGCCAAAGCCTGACCGCCCGGTTGATCGCCAGTGGAGTGCTCGCCAGCGCACCCGTGTGCGCGGCGGAGAATTCCCCGATCGCAAACTCGAGTGCTAAAACCAAAGCGGAGGAGGCCCTCGTGCTGGCTCCCTTTCAGGTCGTCACCGCCAACGACGACGGTTGGGTTGCTGGCAACACGATGCTCGGTAATCGCACCAACCAGCCGCTCAAGGACACGCCCATCAGTATCGATGCCCTGACCAAGGAATTCCTCATGGACGTCGGCGCCTTCACCCCGGAAGAAGCGGGGCTGTGGGTGGCGAATGTCGCCGTTCAGCCCGACCTGGTGACCCGCAACGATCTGGGAAACTTCAATTTCCGCGGGCTCACCAACCAGTTTTCGGCCAATCGCAATTTTTTCCGCTGGTATGGCCCGCAGGATAATTTTGACGTCGAGCGCATTGATTTCGGCCGCGGCTCCAACACCCTTATTTTCGGTGATAACGACCCGGGCGGCCAGGCGACGACCTACACCAAGCGCGCCCTGCCCGGGCGCACGTTTACCAAGGTACTCGCCCAAGGCGGCTCCTGGGGTTCGTATCGCGGAGAGTTCGACCATAATCGTTCCATCAACCGAGATCTCGCCCTGCGGCTGAACATCGTCAACCGCACCGACTATCGAAACTTCGACTGGAATAAATTCAACTTCCGGGGGTACCACACCGCTCTGACGTATCAGCCGTTCAAGGACACGGGCATCCGGTTCGAGGGTGAGCGCAGCGGAAATTACCGAGTCTGGAGCGACAATAACCTGCTCGTGCGGGAACGCGCCTTCACTGGGCTCGGCTTTGTGAACCGCCTCACGGTGCTCCCGAACGGTCGGGTCGTAAATAATTCCACCCTCCCTTCCGGCACGCCCAACAACACCGCGCTCGGCGATGGGACCAGCTATCTCACGGCCCGCGACCGCACAAATCCCGCGGGCGGTACTGGCAGCGTCCTGAATTTTCTCAATCGCGACACCGTCCGGCCGTTGTTGAGTAACACCAGTTTCAACGGCCTGCCCGAGCGCTATGCCTTCGGCGGCCCGGCCAGCGTCAACAACCGAACTTACGCGACCTGGAGTGCCTCGCTCGAGCACCGGTTCACCGAAAAACTGGCGATGGACGTCGCTTTCAACCAACAAAACCAGTGGTCGGAAAATGTGGTCATCGGCTCCAATACCATTGGCAACGCCGACATCGCCGGCCGTTTGTTTGTGGATACGACGTATAATCCGCAGTTTCAGCGCAACCACATGAGCCAGTACCGGCTTTCCTTGGCCTATCGCTTGGATCGTTGGAGCTGGCTGCAGCAGTTTTTTGTCCTGCGCGGCGAGTATCGCGATGATCGCAATGTGAATCACCAGGAACAGCAGCGCACCTTTGGCCCTGATCTCGGCGTCAGCGGGGTTCAGCCTTTCCAGCGCGTATTCTTCACCGACCCGTACCCGGCGGCGGCTTTGACCACCGAGCGATTCCTCCAAAATATTCCGCCGGGCACGCGGATGTTTGGCAATGGCGCCAGCGGCCAGAATCATCTTGCGCGGGCTTACTCGGTCTCATCCTCCGGAAAGTATTTCGGCGGCCGCATCCAGTCGCTGTTGGGCGCCCGGCTCGACGACAATTTCACCTGGTCGTACAATGCCGCGGTCAACGGGCTTTCGCGTGATGCCGTCACCGGCGAGGTCTTCTCCCTGGGCGATCGCCGTAAACACCCCGAGCTCTGGACGCCGACCAAGACATTCGATGTGGAGAAGTGGAGCTACAACGCGGGCCTCGTTTACATGATCACCCAGAGCATCAATGGTTATGCGACCTATTCGACCTCGTTTCGCTTCGGTGGCGTCGATAATCTGATCCTCGAACCTTCGGGCCCGCTCGTCGGTACGACCAAGGAAATCGGGGTGAAGGCCTCCTTTTTGAAGGACAAGCTGGTGTGGAATCTCGCGGCGTACGATCTCGTCCGGGATAATATCAACACAAACATTATTCGGACGGGCATCACCGACGCGCAGATGGACGCTTTCATCAATTACGGGCTCACGCCCGCCTCGGCCAACTACAAGCCGATCCGTACGGGCGGGACCAGCCCCGATGTGACTTCTCAAAAATCACGCGGAGTCGAGAGTACGTTTACTTTTTACCCGGCCGGCGGTCTCAGCATACGCGTTTCCGGCGCTTATAAACAGGTGACCTTTGTCGAGGCCTTTCCTGTGCTGAAGCAACTCATCGCGGCCGCCGAGGCGCGGGGTCCCATCACCGATTCCGACGTGCGTACCACGATCCAGAAGTTAAAGGACACCGCTTTTGTGCAAGGCGCGACCGGCCGGTCGGTCACTGGGGCGTTCCCGGCGGTGACCGCGCCACTCTCCTTCAACTACGCGTTCAACTACCGTTTTAATCGCGCCGCGCGACTGCGCGGTTGGAGTGCTGGTGTGAATGGAAATTATAGTGGCAACGCCGTGCTGCGCTACGTGGCGGTTTTTCCTGATAACCGCTACGTGACGGGCGGCGAGACCTTCGCGGTGAACGCGAGCCTGGCCTATCATACCAAGGTTTTTAATCACGCGACTTCCTTCAATCTCAACCTCGCCAACCTCAGCGCCACCAAGTATCCCATTTTGAGCGCGGCCGCCCTCGTGGATGGATCCAATTATTTTCGTCGCTACTATGGCCAGCCAAGGAGTTTCCGGCTGACGGCTTCGACGGAGTTCTGAGGCGCTTAATGAGGGGGCGCCCTGTCGCCACCGATCTGCTCGCGCCGGCGCTGACGGCCGGCTTTACCGGTGAGCGGAACCGAGATGACGGCCATAATCACCGGGCGTTTTTGGCCGCGAGCGCCGCACTCCGCGGGCGTGCGAGGGGGGGGCCTGAGGAAACCGGTCGTGACACCTTCGGGTCGACGCCGGCCGGATTAAATTCAGGCATCGTGGCATCTCCGTGCGCACTGATGCCTTCGCGGAAAAATACCGTTTTGATGGTGAGCAGCAGGATTTTCAGGTCGAACCCGAGGCTCTGATTTTCGACGTAGTTTATGTCCCACTCGAATTTTTCGTCCCACGAGAGTGCGTTCCTCCCCTTGACCTGAGCCAAGCCGGTGATCCCCGGCTTAACCTCGTGGCGTCGAGCCTGCCTGGGGCTATAACGCGGCAGGTACTGCACCAGCAGCGGGCGTGGTCCGACCAAGCTCATCTCACCTCGGAGCACGTTGAGCAGCTCCGGAAGTTCGTCCAGCGAAGCGGAGCGGAGGAATTTCCCGAAGGGATTCAGCCGGATCGCATCGGGAAGCAGCTGGCCCGCGGCATCTCGGCCATCGGTCATGGTGCGGAATTTGATCATTTCAAAAATCCGCGCTCCTTGGCCTGGCCGTCGTTGTCGGAAGAAAACCGGAGAGCCGAGTTTAATCCGCACCAGCAGCGCCACGCAGGCCATGATCGGGAGCCAGACGGGCGCGGTCGCGATGACAGCAATCAAATCGAGAAAACGTTTCATGCGGTTGTGCAAGCGCGAGAGAAGCGCGGTAGATGAAAAGATCAAGCAAGGCAAAATGCCGCGGTGGCAATTGTGCCGTTGCGCCCGGTGGGATGACTCGGCCGTGAGCTGAAGCCCCTCGAAGATTTTTTGTCCAAAGGAAATAGCCCACGCTCACCTCGTCCGGTGCGGAGCGCACCGCTTTTTTTGTTTACGTAAACTGAAGAGTGATTTGCCAGCGCGGCGGTGGCGTCTCTAGGGTAGGCTTTTAAATTTCTTATATCCTCTCCTTATGAGCTTACCCGATCGGCGTTCGTTTTTCCGTCTCGCTCCGTTTTTAGGGTTCGGCGCCGTCGCGGCGTTGACCGGCCTTGGCCAAGTCGCGCCCGTGCCGCCGGCGGTCGTGACACCGAAGGTGGCAACAGCCACGGTCACACTTTCCCCGTTTGAGGTCCGCGCGACGCCCGACACCGGCTACGCTGGTCAGGACACCCTGGCGGGCTCTCGTCTCCGCACCAATCTCCGCGACGTGGCCGCCGCCATCAGCCCGATGACGGCGGATTTTCTGCGCGACATCGCGGCGACTAATATTGAAAACGCGATTGAGTACGGCGTCGGCACCCGCATGGATACGGACGATGCGCGCGCCGCCGGTCCCGTCGGCGACTCCTATAGCGATAGCTTCCGGGCGATTCGCATTCGCGGTCTCCCGGGCGGTGGTCGCAGCATCAACTTTTTCGGCGCACCGGGTGAAGTTGACTTGTATATGACGGACAGCATCGAGGTTTCGCGCGGGCCCAACTCAATCCTGTATGGCTTCGGCTCGCCGGCGGGGAAAATCAATATTTCCACGAAGCAACCGCTGCTCAACCAGCGCGCTTATACGTTGAGCAGTCGCACGGATTCGTGGGGTGGCCAGCGCTGGGTGGCCGACGCGAATATGGTTCCGTTGAAGCAAACGCTCGGGGTGCGTGCGGTGCTGCTGCGCGGGCGCGAATCGTCGTGGCGCGCCTCCGGTCATAATGATCAGGACCGCGTCTTCCTCGCGGCAAAATGGCAGATCGATCGCCGCACTACGGTCAAGGCCGAGTTTGAGCACGGGGAGATCAACCGGTTCGTGCCGCGGCCTTTTTTTGCCAATGATCTGAAATCCACTTGGGATGCGAATAGCCAACCGATCTTCAACAATTTCACGGCGTCCTACCTGCCCGGCGCGCCGGGAACGGGTGTCACGGGGACTCCCGGCACGCCGATCCGGGACTCGGGCACGACAAATATTGTGGGTGTGGCGGAACGTTCCGGCGGCGATTGGATTGTCGTCAGCGATCGGTTCTCGGCCGCCCAAAACTACCGGCAGTTTACCTATTCGGAGTCGCCGACCGGAGGGCTGCAATCGAATGATTTTGAGATGGGCCGCCGCAACCCCAAAGCGACCCCCGAGGCCAACTGGGTGAAGGGCGCCTTCCGCGTGAATAACGCCACGGCTTTTTTTCAACGCGAACTGGTGCGCGACTTAAACCTGGAAATTGCGGTCAACCGCCAAACGAGCCGTGGCGACACGCATAATCTCGCGACCTGGAATCACTACGGGGTAGCGGCCGACACCAACCGGTTTCTGCCCACCGGACAGCTCCGGCCCGCGGATCAGCTGTACTATTTCGATGTTTCGCCCGACCATCGGCCGAGCAGTTCGCAGGTCAGCCAAGGCCGCGTGACGTTGTCTTTTGAACGCAGCCTCCGCGACCTGATTACGCTCCGCGCCGCGGGCTTGGGTGAGATGGCGCGCACCAAATCACGCAGCGAAATTTTGCAGCAATATTTCTTGAAAGGCCCGGCGCTCTCCAGCGGGGGTGCCTTTATTGCCACTCCGGAAAATAGTGCGAACCAAGCGATCCAGCGTTTTTACATCAAAGATCTGAGCGTGCTCAACGATCCCGACTTCCGCATCCCTGGGCCGCTCGATCTCTCGGGAGCGACCAAGTACCAGGATCCCCGGACTGGCGCGATTAGCAGCATTTACATGCGCGAGTTCAATCGCGCCCAGGGCAACATCGGCTACGTCGACCGCGAAACCGGCGCCACCATGGGCGTCGCGCAGATCTTTTTATTGAAGAATCGGATCGTCGGGACCTTCGGTTACCGCCAGGACCGGTTGAAAAATCGCGTCGGCGTCGCCGTCCGTGATCCCGCGGGTGAGGCCATCGCCCCCAACACCGGCGTGTGGACTCCCGTCGATCCCCAGACGTCGGCTCCGTTGATTTTTGGTGGCCAGACGCGCACGACCGGCGTCGTCGTCCATGTCTTGCCGTGGCTCTCCGGCTTTATAAACGCCTCCAACAGCATGAGCACGCCTGGCACCAACTACATCACGCCGAGTGACCCGCGCAAGACGACCATCGCCGACCTCGTGCCTTCGCCGGCGGGTCAAACCACCGACTACGGCCTCAAACTGAGTCTGCTGAAAAACCGCCTCTTTGTCACCGCGACGAAATTTCACACGATCTCGCAAAAAGAGTTTGGTTTCTCCGGCTTTAACAAGGGGAACGTCGTCAACATCTGGAATGCGCTCGCCAATTCGACCGCGCTTAATGCGGAGGAGACGACGTTTGCGCGCCGGCAGGCGGAGGTTATGAATCAGGTTCAAGGCTACACGCAGGATTCTGAAAGCCGCGGCTGGGAACTTGAGATCGTCGGCCAGCCGATCCCTGGCTGGTCGGTCTCGCTCAACTATTCAAAAAACGCCACTACGCGCACCAATATCGCGCCTGAGTACCGCGCCTACGTGGACGCGCACAAGGCTTATTGGAAAAAATACCGTGATTTGTCCCTCACGCAAAATGCGAATTTACCGTTGCCGCAAAAAGCCCCGGGTTTTCAGGATTGGAACTCGGCCGCTGTTATCGCCAGCACGGGTGATTTCACCGCCAATACTGACAGCATTAATGAGGCGATCGCCGATAACGAAGCGGCGTTTTTCGATAATCCCCACGTCTTTGAGGGCAAACGGTTCGTTGGGGATCCGCTTCATAATATCAATCTGCGCACCCGCTTTGATTTTCGCGAAGGGCTCCTCAAGGGGCTCTCCGCCGGCGGCGGCACCCGCCTCCGCTTGGGACGCATCGCCGGGGCGCGCTCCGACACTACGTACGCCAGTGGTTCTGATTTTACGGACTCGTGGAATGGCCGCATCATCGACAAGGTGACGCTCGTCAGCACCAAGGACCAAAACGTCTATGATCTGCAGCTCAGCTATGGGGTGCCGCGGATCTTGCGCAAGGTCCGCTGGAGCCTCCAACTCAACATCAATAACGTCCTCGATCAGCGCGAGCTCATCGTCAACAACGTGCATCCGCGCACCCTCGCGCCGCTCACTTACCGCTATCAGGATCCCCGCCAATTTATCCTGACCAATACGGTTAGCTTTTAATTTGGTTCACCCTGCGCCGGGCTCCCGCGGCCACGCGAATCGCGTCGTTTCGTGGGCGCGTGGTGGCATCGGTGGGCGTGGCTGTACTCCTCAAGAGGCGCGCATCGGGTCGGGCTTTTTCGTAAACCCAAACCGAGCCCCCGTGGCGATATACTCCGTGGCGGAGAGAATGACGCGACCGGTTTTTTTACAAAAAATGGCTTGAGGGAAAACTTCACTCGACTCCGTGCGTGCCTTCGGAAAGGGCTCGCTCCGTTGGTGTCAGTGGCGGGACGAAAACCGCCAAAAATGGGCGGTTTGAACAGAGTTGTGTGCGTAGGGATGGATCTTCTGAGAACTTCAAAAAGATGTTTTTCTTCCTGGGGACAGGTCGCTTGCGATGATCGGTCACTGGTGATTTTCAAACTGCCGGTCCGTGGTGGTGTTGCCACCGCCACTCTCACCGTTGGTAAAGGGCGACGCCCTCATGGGATGGTCCGGAGGCGGCACCGCCGCCGGCCGGCGATTTTTCGCGCAACCGGCTGGTGGCGGCCCGTGGTGCGGAATGCTCGCTTGCGCACGGTCGGGGCGCGGGTCTTGTCTTGATGGATGAAATTAAAGCATCTTGGCGTGTTGCTAGCGACCTGCGCCCTCCTCGGCCAAGAGCGCGGTGCCCCCCGCGACCGAGTCGAGCCCGCGGCGGCTGCAGAGGTCAAGGCGGCGAATGTAAAAACGGGGGACGGAAAATCAGCTGACGCGGGCAAGGAAAAAGCCGATCTGGGCAAAGAGAAGGAAGGGCTGAAGAAGGACGAAAAAGAAAAGGAACCG
>Ga0114966_10003054_pt1 | contig 14831 bp, 9 predicted proteins | sample M_130207_XF_Meta_FD_87029 | JGI IMG/M metagenome (GOLD analysis project Ga0114966, IMG submission 87029) | Freshwater microbial communities from Lake Montjoie, Canada to study carbon cycling - M_130207_XF_MetaG | ecosystem: Environmental > Aquatic > Freshwater > Lake | place: Lake Montjoie... | reverse complement strand
GTAATGTGCTGAATGACTTGCCCGCGTATAGTATGCACCCGGGGGTCGAGTTGGTCTATTGGTAGGACCCCTTGGTCGGTCGTAATCGGCGTCCCGGCCGGAAAACAAATGTTGGTAATAACTGGCTGAGGGTCAAGGAGAGCGAATACTACGCCGTTACCATAATCACCGCCCCCGCCCCCAAACGTCGTCCCATAGAGCGCGTTTCCATCTTTACTAAGTACTAAAGTATTAGGACTTTTGCCGTTACTCCGAGCCGGCACAGCTGTAGAAAAATCATATAAAATTGTGAGCTCACCGCCAGTTTTGGGGAGAGAGAATACTACGCCGTTACCATAATCACCGCCCCCGCCCCCAGACGTCGTCCCGTAGAGCGTGTTTCCATCTTTACTAAGTACTAAAGAATTAGGAATAAAGCCTTTACTCTCAGCCGGCACAGCTGTAGAAAAATCATATAAAATCGTGTATGAAGCCCCAGTCGTGGAGAGCGAGAATACTACGCCGTTACCATAATCACCGCCCCCGCCCCCGCCCCTAGACGTCGTCCCATAGAGCGTGTTTCCATCAGCACTAAGTACTAAAGAATTAGGATTGGAGCCGTTACTCCGAGCCGGCACAGCTGTAGAAAAATCATATAAAATTGTGAGCTCACCACCAGTTTTGGAGAGCGAGAACACTACCCCGTCCTCACCACCCACCCCGTCCTCACCACCCACCCCGCCCTCAGACGTCGTCCCGTAGAGCGTGTTTCCATCTTTACTAAGTACTAAAGAATTAGGACTTTTGCCGTTACTATTAGTCGGCACAGCTGTATAAAAATCATATAAAATTGTGGGCTCACCGCCAGTTTTGGGGAGCGAGAATACTACATCGGAGCCATATCCATTATCAATAAACCCATCCCCACCCGTCGTCCCATAGAGCGTGTTTCCATCAGCACTAAGTAGTAAAAAATTAGGACTAAAGCCTTTACTCTCAGCCTGCACAGCTGTAGAAAAATCATATAAAATTGTGGGCTCACCGCCAGTTTTGGGAAGCGAGAATACTAACCCGGCATCCCCCGCCCCCCCCCCCATTACTATTTTTCGCCGTCCCGTATAAAGTGTTTCCATCTTTACTAAGTACTAAAGATTTAGGTAAGGCGCCGTTACTTCCGCCCGCTGTAGAAAAATCATATAAAATTGTGGGCTCACCGCCAGTTTTGGGGAGAGAGAATACTACCCCAGTATTATCGCCCACCCCGCCCTCCCCGCCCCCAAACGTCGTCCCATAGAGAGTGTTTCCATCAGCACTAAGTTGTAAAGAACGAGGACTTCGGCCGTTAATCCCATCCGGCTGAGCCAGATTAAAATCATATAAAAGACTAAATTCACTAAATGGCATTTTATAATATACGCTTAGAAAAAAATAGCTAAATAGAAAAGATATATTTCTGTTAAATAGAAAAAGATATATTTCTGTAAAAATACAACTAAATAAAAAAAGATATATTTCTGCTAAATATAAAAAGATATATTTCTGTAAAAATACAACTAAATAAAAAAAGATATATTTCTGTAAAAAAACAACTAAATATAAAAAGATATATTTCTGTAAAAATACAACTAAATATAAAAAGATATATTTCTGTAAAAATACAACTAAATATAAAAAGATATATTTCTGTAAAAATACAACTAAATATAAAAAGATATATTTCTGTAAAAATACATAGATATATCTTGATAAAGATATTACGATGGAATTACAGAATATCCTCTTAAATATAAAAGCCCAATTTAATTTAGAGCGAAAAACGGTCATTTATCTCGGAGTCGGCACGGCCGCTGGTTATCGAGAACCCGATGGGTCGCTCGCCCAGAAAAACTATCATCAATATCCGCCTTTTTTACAGCATTTAAAAAATACGGTACCGGATTTGCATCTCTCTATTATTTTAATCGACCCTCAACAAGAAGACCCCCCGTACATGGTAAAGGACCAGGTTCTACAAGATAACAAGGGCCCACAGGACAAGGGCCCAGATAACAAGGGCCCACAGGACAAGGGCCCAGATAACAAGGGCCCACAGGACAAGGGCCCAGATAACAAGGGCCCACAGGACAAGGGCCTAGATAACAAGGGCCTAGATAACAAGGGCCCAGAGGACAAGGATATATATATTTCAAATGACCAAACCCTAACGCTATATACGTTGCGCGAAGAAGTGTATACAGAACCCTATACAAATACCAGCGGAAGAGACATCACCCCCCTGTTACAAGAATTTAATCAGTTTGCCATAGAAAATAATATTCTTTTTATTTATCACAACTTTACTGGGAGAGATAATCGTCTCTTGGCAGAATATTTTGACAACGAGCTTAAAGAGCACCTGGACCATATTATTTATGGACTGGGTATGCGGGAAGATTTCGGGTGCTATTTTGACTTGACAAGCGAAGCCTCATTCTATCCGTATTATTTTGATGAACGTGGTTCTATTAAATTATTCAACTTGTATTATTTTATCGTAAATAAAAAGTTGAATTGTATTCAGCAGGCTATACGACGTTATAGTATACATAATAATAATAATAAAAACATTCTTGCTAAGCATATGGATACTATAATAACTATCATTAAAACTGAGCTAATTAATGTAATGTTGCAAGTCCTGCGGGTGGTTTTTCGCTTAATCCACGGTGAAGAAATTAAAGAGTTTGATAAAGGGACCCTAACCTTTACGTGTATGGTAGGAGGAAAACGTAGTCAATGTTTACAATATTTAACCAATAAGGATTACGTGTTTTTATATGATTTTTTATTGAACGAGTTTGGAGAAAAATTAGAGATAATTGTAATATTTAAACAATTAGATATCACTGGGAGAGAAATGCTAGAATTAATCACGTTGGATAACGACCCGTTTAAATGGTATAATAATGTGAAGCTTTTTGTATAAGCGGAGCAAGTATAAGCGGAGCAAGTATAAGCGGAGCAAGTATAAGCGGAGCAAGTATAAGCGGAGCAAGTATAAGCGGAGCAAAGCTATAAACACGTCAGGCGATTGATATACCCACAGAAGCCTCTCAATTTTTCTTCATTAGGTGAAACTATATAGCTTTTATTTATACCAGGTTTATTTACATCAGGTTTATTTATTTCAAGCGTATATTCATAAAAATCATCATAGTTACCCTGTAAGCCCGTCTGACGATAGTTATATTTATTCACAGCAAACCGCATAGTATCTTTGTAAAGGGTATACTGTTTTTTTCCACTAACACCACTGGATATATATCCGCGTAGTATTTCTAATACATGCTCGTCTGGGTTATATTCGGTAAATGGAATAACTTTATTATAAGAATCGGGACTAATCAGCATAATAAACATTATATAATATAAAAAAGACAATTTGTTTTTATATTATATTTTTTCGACATATATATATTGGTCGACATATATTGGTCGACATATATTGGTCGACATATATATTGGTCAACATATATTTACACGTCCTCTAAATCACTTACATACCAATATTCCATCCCACCATTAGGTAACGGACGACGAATAATAAAAGGGATTTTGCGTTGGGCTAATTCTAATTTTGCAATCAAATAACTATCAATCACGTTCGGCGGTACTTGTACTAAGGCCGTAGCACCACTTTCAATTTGTTTCGCCCGTTGCCCCAGAATGCGGGTTTTTTCATATTTAGTTAATAATGGAATGGTTTTATGTAATTCATCTACAATGATTCCATTTTTATTTTTAGTAACTTTGGCAAGTTGTTTAATTTCTTCGTAATTGTGACTCCGCGATTCGGGGTGAAAGTTCAGTATCAAATCTTCTCTCATCGTTTGACTAAATTTCTGTAAATAATTATCATCCTCATCGTCGGATTCAGACCCGGAGTTGGAACTGGAATCGGAACTGGATTCGGATTCCTCGTTAGGTAATTTAGAGGTGGCTTTGGCCTTGCTTGTGGCACTGGCTTTGGCTTTGCTTGTGGCACTGGCTTTGCTTGTGGCACCTGCCCCCCCCGTGGTTATCCCCGGCTCTTCCTCCACATCACTCTCCGGGTCAACCTCACTGTCCAAGTCAACCTCACTGTCTGCACCAATATCGCTATCTGCATCCACTTCGCTTTTGGCATCCACATCGCTTTTGGCATCCACATCGCTTTTAGCTTCCACGTCGCTGTCTGCTTCCACATCGCTGTCATTGGCCTTGATTTTTAATACATCGGTTGGTTGGGAATAACTCATGTCTATTTAGTATAATATAGTATAATATATATTTTTTAAATTACTTCAATTTTATAAGTTAACATAACTTAATTGCAATGGTGAAAAAAATATATATATAAAATAGATAATTGATAATAGATAATTTATAATTTATACTTGTACTTATTTATCATTTTTCCAACTCGTATTGCAGATAGCACACACATACATGTATTTCATATTTGTATCATCATACCGAATATAGATGACTTCCCGGCCAACCCCAACGCCCGGCTCTGTGTCCGTGCCCGCCTCCATGCCCGGCTCCCCCTTATTACTAGCGCATTTACTGTTCGGACAAGCAATCGTAGTAATTCGTGGCAAGGTAGGGTCATATTTAGTATATTCATTTACAATGTGCAAGTATTGGTCTTCGCTTCGTTTAATTTGCGTATCCGACACGCAGACATTATCCACCGTCAAAGTAGTATTCTCGTGGCCACAGTTGCGACAGTAATATATTAAGCTATTGGCGTCATTTTCCATGATTTTTAAATAGTACATATTATTACACTCGGAACAGAAATGCATCTTTGTCTTTAATATATTATAAGAATATCATTTTAAATTATTTCAATTTTTAATTATATTGTCATCATTAAATTCTCTCTAACATTCTGAAACTGTGCTAAAAGTTCCTTATACTCAATAATAATATACATTCTATAAATGGTGGTTTGCAGTTTTTTCCGCTGGGGATAAGTTGTATTAAGCGCCGTTAACCGTGCGAGATTCGTCGCAAACTGTTCTAAAAAATGCTCCTTGATAATCGCCGTGAACATACTAAAGTGTGTACGGGTATATTCACTTGTTAAAACTTTCAATATGGCTGTCTCGAAATTCTTATAAGTAATGATGGTATTATACGGTAAAATATCATTATGTCTACTCGTTATTCCCGGTTCATTTAAAAGCGGGTTACTATGTAATAAGGTACATAAAGACAATAATACCGTGGATATAGTTTGACAGCCCGTCCACTGCTCCCCTTGCCAGGTATTTAATATAGAAATACACACTTTGCCGTTGACATATAAATTGGGGTTAAACCGGGTTTGGCCATCATGTGTGCAAAATTTAACTTCAGGCGGGGAGTGGGGATAATTCGGCGGAAATTTAAAATCGAATAAATAATAGCCATTTTCATAAGGTGTATCCATCGGGCCAATAATTAAGGCTTTGCCTTGTAAAAAATCGTCTTCATTATGCTGGTAATATATGCCGTGGGAAGTCAAGGGCTGGTGGATTAGCTCTTTCACATCTTTTATGAGGCGACGAAACGTTTCCTTGCTAATAACTACTGCGGGTTCAAGGCCAGAGCCAGGTTCAAGGCCAGGGCCAGGGCCAGGTTCAAGTCCAATTGTATTATTCATAGTAGCCATCCTAATAATGAATATTATTTAGAAATGTTTATGTCCATATTCTAATGAATTTATTTATGCCCGGGACGGCGGGGGGAAAAATTCATGTGGTAAAAAACGACAAAGTATAATTAATTAATTATAATTTAATTAAAAATTGAGATAAAAAAGTCTTATATATATATATTAAACATATAAGGATGGCTCTCAACAATAATAATGAGTTCGAACAATACTTGAAAAATCACACGGCGCAGAAGGGCGAGGCCTATACGCATACGCGCATGGGGGACGTTGCGCAGAATATTTATCCGGGGTCCTTTAATATTCCGCCGGAAGACTATGCGGAATTCATGAAGAAATATTATAAACACGTCTTTGTCTATGGTAAGAAAGAATATTTAACGGAAAAACAAAATATTGAAAATGGTCCGCTCTTGCTAGACATTGATTTACATTATGACAAAAGTGTCACTACCCGGCAACATAGCAAAGACCATATCATCGACGCGGTGATGCTATACGCCGACAAGTTTAGTCAATTCTTAGAGATTCCCGACGGGGCTTGCGTTGATGTGTTTATACTAGAGAAAACCGATGTAAATAAATTACCCGACGAAACGAAAGACGGGGTGCATATTGAATTTGGCTTGCAAATGCATCACGGGTTACAAGTGCTTTTGCGGGAACGTATCCTGCCCGAGTTTAAAGAATTGTGGTCAGAATTGCCCGTCACAAACACGTGGGACCAAGTGCTCGACGAAGGGCCGGCCAAAGGCCATACCAATTGGCAAATGTATGGGTCCCGCAAACCCGAATACCCGAATCAAGTCTATTTAGTTACCTATCATTTAAAACTAACGTATGTGGACCGCGACGAAGGTTGGATGCCCGAGATGCAAAATATGGAGAATTTCTCCGTGGAAAAAAATCTTACTAAATTGTCCGCCCACTATACGAAATTCCCCAAATTCGAAATGAAGGCGAGTGTGAAGGACGAGTTTGACAAAGCTTGTCTCAACCTCGGCAAAAGAACAACCACGACGAAAAGCGAGTCGAAGAAAAAATACGTGCTTAAAGTAGCCGGCAAACATTCGGAGGGCGCGGGCCCGGGCAATGTAAGTTATACCGATATTGACTCGCAAGAAATGCTAGATGAATTATTGGAAAACTCATTTAAAGAGATTAATCCCTGTGATTATCTTATAAAAGAGACGCATCAATACACCATGTGTTTACCAAACAGCTATTATGGTCCCGGCAGTTTCCAAAAATGGATTCGGGTCGGCTGGGCTTTAGCCAATACGAGTCCCAAACTCTTCTTAACTTGGGTTAAATTCAGTTCCCAAGACAACTGTCGGCACACTTTACGCGGGAAAAATGGGACGTTTGACTGGACCTGCGTCAAAGAATTATACGACCAGTGGAACACGTTTGAGATAAATAACACGGATGGTTTAACTAATCGGTCGATTATGTTTTGGTGCAAAAATGATGCCCGCGCCAAATACAACGAAATCCGCACGGAAACTATTGATTACTTTATTGACCAAACGGTGAAAACCGCCACGGAACACGATTTAGCCAGTGTGTTGTATAATATGTTTAAGGACGATTTCGTGTGCGTGAGTATTAAAAATAACATCTGGTATGAATACATTAATCATCGTTGGTATGAAATTGACTCGGGCACGACTTTGCGCCTCTTGATTTCGCGCGATATGTTTCATATCTATAATAAAAAGGTGCAAGCGAATATTTTGCGCATACAAGCCTACGCCCAAGAAGACCCCGAGGGGGATAAATTACGCAAGTTTAATAATCATCTGGCGGATATTTGCTCTAATTTGAAAAGAACCAACTCGAAGAATAATATTATGCGCGAAGCCCGGGAGTTGTTTTATGACAGTAAATTTCTGGAGAAACTGGACCAGAATCCGTATTTGTTATGCTTTAACAATTATGTGATTGATTTTAAGAATAAGTGCCACCGCAAAGGTCAGCCCGACGATTACATTTCGAAATGTACCAATATCGATTATATTAAATTAGATAAACAACGCCACGCCAAAACGATTACGGAACTAGAAGAGTTTATGAGCCAATTATTTCCGGAAGAAGATTTACGGAATTATATGTGGGAACATTTAGCTTCCTGCTTAATTGGGACGAATTCAAACCAAACCTTTAATATCTATAAAGGTTCCGGGCGCAACGGGAAATCAAAATTAGTTGAATTGATGGCGAAGGGTTTGGGGAATTACAAAGGCACGGTGCCGAATACACTCATTACCCAAAAACGCAATACCATTGGGAGTACTTCGTCCGAAGTCGCGCAGTTAATGGGGGTGCGATATGCCGTCATGCAAGAAATCTCGACCGGGGACAAAATGAATGAAGGCATTATGAAAGAAATTACGGGCGGGGACCCGATTTCCGCCCGGGCCCTCTTCAAAGACTCGGTGACTTTTATTCCTCAGTTTAAGCTGGTCGTGACGACGAATGTGGATTTTGATGATACGAGTAACGATGATGGGACCTGGCGACGATTACGGTATGTCGACTTTAAATCCAAATTTTTAGAGATCCCTTACGGCGATGAAATAAAGTTTCCAAAGAGCGAGTGTCCTTACCAGTTTCCTTTGGATAAAAACTTGGAGGCGAAATTTGATACATGGGCGCCGGTACTAATGGCTATGTTGGTGGAGCGTGCTTATGTAGCGCAAGGTATCGTAAAAGATTGTAAAACCGTGCTGGCGAATAGTGACCAACATCGCGATAAACTCGACTATTTTGCCGAGTTTGCGAAGGATAAAATTATGTTGAAAGAAGGAGGCAGGATAAAGAAAGATGAAATAATGAAATGTTTCAAGGAGTGGTATTCCATCATCTATGGCAAGGGTGGACCCAAAGGTAAATACATTACGGAGTTTATGGATAAAAGGTATGGAGTGTATAATAATAGTAAGGAAAACAAAGGCTGGCATAACGTAGCGATTATGTACGAGACCCAAGAAACTTATGCTATGTAAACTTAGGCTTTGTAAACTTAGGCTTTGTAAACTTAGGCTTTGTAAACTTTAGGCTTATAGGTTATAAAAAAAGGCGGGCTCATAATCTTTGCCACCAGAAAAAAAATAGAGCTTACCAACTTCTATTTTTTCCAAGTTTTTTTCCAAGTTTTTTTCCAAGTTTTTTTCCAAGTTTTTTTCTAAGTTTTTTTTCTAAGTTTTTTTTCTAAGTTTTTTTTCTAAGTTTTTTTCTAAGTTTTTTTTCCAAGTTTTTTTTCTAAGTTTTTTTCTAAGTTTTTTTTCCAAGTTTTTTTTAAATTTTTTCAAAGTTTTTTTTGCGAAACTACTTAGTCGCTGGTTTCAAGCGTGTTTCCGCAATAAATTTTTCACGGGCAAGAAGTCTTTGCCGATTTTCTTCCGCAATAAGGGCTTGTGTATCGGCTCGCTCCTTACGCTTGGCCTCTCTTTTAATGATATAGTTATCTACCACACCCTTGGAGTTGTATTTAGTCGTGTCAATAGTCAAGATTTCGCTTATAAACGGGACACAGACGTTGTAAAGCATACTGATTTCTTTAAATTGTTCGTTACAGTATTCGCGGAGGGCGTCATGCTCACGCATAAACGTCACCAGTTCTTCATAACACTCCTGATCGAGTTTTTCACTTAAAACTATTTTCTGGAATAGGTCGATACCGACGGTTATAAATAGCTCACATACGTGCAGTATGGCGATTTGCTTCCTGCGTTCATTGTCATTGCGGAGAACTTTTGCAGCTAGTTCTTCCCGAGTGATTTTTTGTAGAATATATTCCACCCGTTCTGGTTCATTATTTAATTCGCCTTGAGTGGCAGTGCGCAAGGGCATCACGGTTAGTTGCGTAAAATGTACATGCAAGCGATGAATGCTCATCAAATTATCAACTATAGCTTTGTCGAACTTATGTATTTCGGTTTTCAACAGTTTAACCAAAATTGTACGAGCAAAGGGTAAACCTCCACAAACTACGTCCCCGGGATTACGGGCGGCAATACCTCCCCCATTTTCGCGTTGAAACTGGTAATAATGGGGGTTATGAATGATACCTGTGACAATTTTGCCAGTGTTCCAGCTGAACGCAGTTTGGCACTTGGGAGCCGTGCACCACATTTGGTCACAGCCATCAATTTTACTAATGCGTGCTCCGCAACTAGGGCAGGGTTTGGACTGTTTCCGGATAAATTCAGCACTTTCCACATTTTCGGGTTTACACACGTGAGGATTAACTGAGACTGTGTTAGTCTTGCCGATAAGTTCAATACATTTCGGGCAAGTGTCATGCTCACACAGCTCACATTTGTACTGTGACGTTAAATAACCGCGACAGCCTGTGTTGGGGCAGGGCATTACAAACTTACGGGCCTCTTTTTTCTCCTCGCCAAGAAGGGTTCCCCCAGTTTTAACCACATTAATATGGTGGTTTAACCGTTGAATATTCTCGTTTTGCTCTTTTACCAAACCCCACAGTCTGGTAATTTCATTTGCATATATTGCGTCCTGCTTTAAAAAGCGGGCTTCCAACTCTTTTTTAGAATCGAGCGTTAATGCCAAAGCTACTGCGGTCCGATATTTCCCCGAGGCTACAACCCGGTTGCATGTCACCTTGGTATGGTTTTGATTAATCTCTTTTTTAATGCTCTTAAATTTGTCTATTTGCATTTCCAAATTTAAGATTTGTTTTCGAGTCTCGGCCGCCGCCATGGACGAAGCCAAGCGACTGATTTCTTGTTGCACGAGTAATTCTTTGCGGTGTTTGGCATATTCAGTGCGCAGAAAGGAGGTGCCGAGGTTCTGGGCGAGAAATTTGTCGGTCCACACCTTATTACAGTTCATGCAATTGGGGTAGCTGGTCGTGCTACACAAATATGTCTTCACACACGTTTTACACGCGGCGTAAGAACACCCCCCGGAATGTTCACACGCAATTTTTACATGGGAGCTCTTATTAAATTCCGTAACGCACACCATGCATTCTTCTTTGGCGTCCATTTTCTTCTTGGTTTGAATTGCTTCGCTTATGCTTAGGTTAGGTTTGCTTAGGTTAGGTTCGAGTTGCTTCGCTTAGGTTTGGCTTAGGTTCAGGTTCGAGTTGCTTCGCTTAGGTTTGCTTCGCTTAGGTTTGCTTCGCTTATGCTTTGGTTTGTAATGCTTCTAAATTTTCATTTAAATCCTAAATCAATTTTAGAATTTTCCGCTGATTTTTTTTAAATTTTTTTAAAAAAAATGGGCTAGAGCTAGGGGAAGGGCAGGGTAGGGTAGGGCCCGTTACCTTAACAGGGGTCCTTTACATTAACAGGGGTACCTTACCTCACAGGGGTCTCATTTACCTTAACAGGGGTCCTTACCTCATAGGGGTCTCATTTACCTTAACAGGGGTACCTTACCTCACAGGGGTCCTTTACAAACTAGTATATACGTTTCGGGACCACCCCCACGTGGCGATAGAAGTATATGCCGCAAATAATATTTTCACTATACGGTCTAAGAAGAACAAAGGAAATAAAATATAGACGCACAGAAATAACCATATTTTCCACTGGACATACTCTTTATTGGGGAAAAAATTACCAAACACAATATACCATAATAAGAGCCCAAAATACAGAAAGTATATCATTTTGCGTACCGTAGTCAGCCAGTCCCGTTCTCTATCTTCATAGACGACTTTCCGTCCTCCGGTTTGTGTGTTTTTATTATATAAATCTATTTCTCTCTTTAATCGCTTCTGTTCGGCTAATTTAATCTGTAATAACTCATTCATGCGAGTTACATAGGTAGTACCAGCGTCATAATTATCTAGCATATCTAAAAGTTCCCGGTTGATTGTTTTATATTTTGAATTGGACGAGGTTTTAAATGCTTCGGCAGATTTGGCGTATCGGTCATACAACATGTCTTTATAGGCGGAGTATCCTTTATCATAGATGTAATAATTCTTCTCGGCCAACTCTATTTCCTCCGGTGCTTCGGTATAGCGTTGTTTGGCTAAATCCCATTGCTGTTTATATTTCTCAGCTAAGCGTGTCTTTTGACAATCACTATTACACAACAACTTATCTTTGGCTAAGGCCAAGAGGCTATTTATTTTATTCTCGGGTAAACCAGCGCTTATTAACATTTTATCAATTTGAGCCTGTTCTTGTAATGCAAGGGTATTTTGCATGAGTATATGTATATACTTTAACAATATATATATATTTTATTCTGTTTATAAAATATTTTTTTATAATTTATTAAATATTTTTTATAAATTATAAAAAAGAAAATTATAAAAAAGAAAATTATAAAAAAGAAAATTATAAAAAAGAAATGAAAATAAACATTACGAATGATGTAATAAATTCACTACTTGTTTGTACGTGCGCAAGTCTCTCTGGTGTAATGACTCATTCATGGTTAAAATTAGTTTCTGCTTAGTGGTCTCGTGCATATTACAGGTATATAGTTTCGCAATCAGGTTCTCCGGGTGGAGGGTTTCGCATAACAAACCATTTACGGTCATGGTCCCGTGCTGCTTTAACAAGACATTGTACAGTATTTCCCCCGAATACTTGACTTTTTTCACTTCTGGGGAAAAATTGAGGAACCGATAGGCGGGGACGAGTTGTCCGTTAAACTCGATTTGGTGGTCTTTCGTCATAATTGTATTGGCTGACGGATAATTTCTGCCGAGGGAGTTTTTGAGAAACAAGATTAAATACTGGTCCAAGGTCACCGTCTGGGTAATATGGCGAATGGCTTGACCGGCCAGCGTATGCCTGGTGGGGTCGAGTTTCTCAATCGGTATGCATCCTTGGTCGGTCTGAATGGGAGTACCCGCCGGGAAACAAATGTTGCTGATGGGTATGGGTACAGTCGACGCTACACTGCCAATGTAAAAATTTTGTCCCGCAAAAACAATGGGCGTGGCGTCACCCGCTGTTTTGTCTTCTGTAATTACTTCACCAGCTACAGTGGTAGTACAAGTAAACACGACTTGGCTAGGGTCCACCTGATAAGGTGCTTGAGCCGTAATTACTAAGGTATTTGTCCCACTAGTAATGGTCACTGTGTCTGGATAGTTTTGTACTAAAATATAAAAATAGGTGGTATTTTTAGGCAAAGTGGCTAAATCATACTCCGTTCGCGGTGGAGAAAAGGCGGGTAAATTGAGATTGTTCGGGAAGATACTGGCGTTGATGAATTGGACGGTGGTGTCTGCCGACTGCACTTGCCAAGGCTGTACCGCCGGCAGTATGGACGTGGGGGCAATAACTTGCGTGGTCTGGGAAAACCCGGTCGCGGTTTTATTTATTAAAGCCTTAAACAAGCCCGAGACAAATAAAGACATGCCGCCCGTGTTTTTTCCGGCCTTTTGTAGGCCATTTTTTAAGGCCAGCATACCATAAACGTTTAAATTCGCGGGTAACGTGTAGGTATCATTCACTACCGACAGACCACTATTAGTGACAATATTTTGCGCTATCGCTGGACTGTCGGTTATTAAGGTCTGGTCGTTATAGGTAACCCCGGCTAAATTTGCGCCGGTTAAAATGGTCCCCGTTAAATTAAAATTGGATAAATTTACCCCAGCTAAATTGATGCCAGCTAAGTTATATCCCGCAAATACGGCTGTGTATGATTGCGTAAAGACCTCCGTGCTTAATTCATAATTTGTTGCCACCAGTAACAAACTGGGGTGAGAATAGTTAATTATCGGCTGTGTACCGCCATAACCATACAACAGACCAGGTACAGTCACAATAGTTTCCGGCGTGGTAGCTGGTGTGGGTATTTGGTTCGGACCAAGTAAATTAAAAGTAAACGTATTATACACTGGTACCCCTACTAGCGTAATACTGGATGTGGCAATAATGGAGCACCGGTCGAAGATTAACTCGAGGGTCAGAGCTTGATTGTAGCCGCTGCACAGCCCGGCATTGGAATTATTGTAAATACCCCCACCCCCAATCGTTAAGCCCGTTGCGGCAGTGACCGTACAACTTTCAAACGTTAGTTTTAGGTTTCCGTTTGTAGCGCTATTGAAGCCACCGCACAGCCCGCCATTTATAGAACCCCCAATCTCTATAGCGCCCGTCGCGGCGGTGACCGTACAAGAATAAAACGTTAGAGTTACGTTTCCGGTTGGAGCGCCATTGCCGCCACCGCACAGCCCGCCATTACTATCACCCCCACTCCCAATGGTTAAGTCCGTCGCAGCGGTGACCGTACAAGAATCAAACATTAGAGTTACGTTTCCGTTGTAAGCGTAATTGGCGCCGCCGCACAGCCCGCCATTGTAAGAACCCCCAATCGTTAAGCCCGTTGCGGCAGTGACCGTACAAGACTCAAACGTTAGTTTTAGTTTTAGGTTTCCGTTTGTAGTGATATTGTTGCCGCCGCACAGCCCGCCATTAGAATCACCCCCACCCCCAATGGTTAAGCCCGTCGCGGCGGTGACCGTACAAGAGGTAAACGTTAGTTTTAGGTTTCCGTTGGCAGCGCCATTGCCGCCGCCGCACAGCCCGCCATTTCTCTCACCCCCACCCCCAATGGTTAAGCCCGTCGCGGCGGTGACCGTACAAGATATAAACATTAGAGTTAGGTCGTTATTAGCACCATTGCCGCCGCCGCACAGCCCGCCATTGAAAGAACCCCCAATGGTTATAGCTCCTGTCGCGGCGGTGACCGTACAAGACTCAAACGTTAGAGTTAGGTCGTTTGCAGCGAAATTGCCACCGCACAGCCCGCCATTAGCATAACCCCCACCCCCAATCGTTAAGCCCGTCGCGGCGGTGACCGTACAAGACTCAAACGTTAGAGTTAGGTCGTTTATAGCGGAATTGTCGCCGCCGCACAGCCCGCCATTACTATCACCCCTAATCTCTATAGCGCCCGTCGCGGCGGTGACCGTACAAGACTCAAACGTTAGAGTTAGGTCGTTTGCAGCGAAATTGTCGCCGCCGCACAGCCCGCCATTGTAAAAACCCTCAATCGTTAAGCCCGTCGCGGCGGTGACCGTACAAGAATCAAACGTTAGTTTTAGGTCGTTTTCAGCGGAATTGCCGCCGCACAGCCCGCCATTACTATCACCCCTAATCTCTATAGCGCCCGTCGCGGCGGTGACCGTACAAGACTCAAACGTTAGAGTTAGGTCGTTTGC
>Ga0114966_10003053_pt1 | contig 14833 bp, 12 predicted proteins | sample M_130207_XF_Meta_FD_87029 | JGI IMG/M metagenome (GOLD analysis project Ga0114966, IMG submission 87029) | Freshwater microbial communities from Lake Montjoie, Canada to study carbon cycling - M_130207_XF_MetaG | ecosystem: Environmental > Aquatic > Freshwater > Lake | place: Lake Montjoie... | reverse complement strand
CCGTTGTGGGCGATGTAGTGGTACGGGTGCGCACGTTCCCAGCTCGGGAAGGTGTTGGTCGAGAAGCGCGAGTGGACGAGCGCCAGGGCGGTGTCCATCGACGGGTCGGCGAGGTCGTGGAAGTACTTGCCGACCTGTTCGGGCATCAGCATGCCCTTGTAGATGATCGTGCGGCAGGAGAGGGAGCTGGCGTAGTAGAACTCATCCTTGCCGGTGGCGCGGATCTGGTGGTGGGCCTGCTTGCTCAGGATGAAGAGCTTGCGTTCGAAGTCCTGGTCGGTGGCGCAATCGGCCGGGCGACCGAGGAAGGCCTGGCGGACGACCGGTTCGCTGGCGATGGCGGTCTGGCCGAGGGAAGCGTTGTCGACGGGCACGGTGCGCCAGCCGAGGATCGCGAGCCCTTGGGACTTGGCGATCTCGGTGAAGGTGGCTTCGGTCGCCGCACGGATCTTGGCGTCGGGCGAGACGTAGAGCATGCCCACGCCGTAGTGGCCTGGCTGGGGGAGGTTGGCCGGGCCGTGCTTCGTGAAGAACCCGTGGGGGAGCTGGAGCAGGATGCCGGCGCCGTCCCCGGTATTCACCTCGCAACCGCAGGCGCCCCGGTGGTCCAAGTTCACCAGGATGGTCAGGGCCTGCTGGATGATGTCGTGCGAGCGCTTGCCCTTCATTTGGCAAACGAATCCGACGCCACAGGCGTCGTGCTCAAACTGGGGGTCGTAGAGACCCTGTTTCTCGGGAAGGCCGGGATTCTTCATTGCTTGGTGGTGGCGGAAAAGAGATGCTAAAGGAGGGTGGTGCCGTTGGGCGCCGGTGTCCCTTGGGAAGTCCGCAAGGGGGTCAAATCTAGTGGGCAATAATTCCCCCCTGTCAAAGGCAACTTGCAGATGGGCGGGAGCCCGTATTTTGCGCCCCTGCCCAAGGTTGTGCCGCCTTTTTCCCATTTGCCTAAATTTGTTAGGAAAAGTGGCGAACGGTAGGCAGACTTAGCCGCCCGGAGGCCCCGCGGCTCGGAGGCGCGGGGGAACCCAAGCTGAGCGTCCCAGTCGACTCGCTCTTGAGGGTAAGAGGGGCGGGTGGGGGTGATGACCGAACGGCCGGCTTTTCTGAGCCTCGTCGCCTTCGGGCCTCTCCGCCTCGTCGCCCCCATCCTTGACTTCCGCTTCCCCCGCCCCGACTGACTTGTCCATGAAAGCCGACAACGAGCTCTACCGCCAGTTGCGCGAACTGCCTCCCCAGCAACTTTGGACGGAGGAGGTGCCGAAGTTCGACCGTTTGTCCCCCAAGGAGCGTAACCAGCAGGTGGCCTTGGTCCGGGCGGTGGGGGTGGTCTTCGCCACTTCCCGTAACCCGGAGATGAAGGCGGCGGTGAAGGCCTGGATGGTCGGCCTGCTCCAGGACCCGAACGAGAAGATCCGCCGCTACGCGACCGCGGCGATTCCGAAACTCGGCGGCGACGAGTCCTCCGAGCGCAAGTTGCTGGATATCCTGCAGACGACGCAGGTCGACCGCGAGAAGCGCAAAGTCGCGGAGGCCTTGGAGAAGATCGGCGGCGCCGCGACGTTGAAGGTGGTCGCGGGGACCGGCGAGAAACTCGTGTCCGAACAGAAAGTCCGCGCGAGCGTGGCCCGCTTGGAGGGGCCTGGTGCGATCCGCATGGACGCGACTTTGCCCAAGCAAGCAGGCCTGAAACTGCACCTGCGTTGCCGCGCGGGGTTGGAGTCGATCGTCGCCGACGAGTTGCGTGAGGCCGAGGCCCGCCAAGGGAAGTTCCGCGTCGTCGAGGTGCGGGGGACCTGCGTGGTGGTCGAGCCGAAGGGGCCGTTCTCGCTGGCCGATCTTTACCGCTTTCGTTGCTTCGACACCGCGAGCTTCGTGCTCGGCCTGGTCCGCTCCCCGCAGTCGGCCACGGCGATCGAGGAACTGGCGAAGCTGGTCGCCTCCCCGCTGGCGGAGTTTTTGATGAAGAGCCTGACCGAGGGCGCCCTGCGCTACCGCCTCAGCATGTTGGCCGAAGGTAATCACGATGCGGCGGTCGCGAAGGTCACCGCGGAGGCCTTCCGCCTCAACCCGCGCATCCTGAATGACGCCCGCGAATCGCCTTGGTCCGTCGACGTCCTGTTCAATGAGATCAGCGCCTCGGTGGAGCTCCGGCCGCGGGTCAGTCCTAATCCCCGTCTTTATTACCGTACCGATGCCATCAACGCGGCCTCGCACCCGCCCTTGGCGGCCTGTCTGGCTCGCCTCGCCGGCAAGCAGGCCGACGAATTGGTCTGGGATCCGTTCTGTGGTTCGGGGCTCGAGCTGATCGAAGCCGGCCTGTTCGGCGAGGTGGCTCAGGTGGTGGGGACGGATATCGACCCGGCGGCGATCGCCATCGCCCAGGCGAACTTCGACGCGGCCAAGCTGCCCCATACCAAGGGGGCCTTCCATGCCTGCGATTTCCGCGACGTGACCAAGATCCCGCAACTCGACCGCGGTAAGGTCTCGCTCGTCATCTCTAACCCGCCCCTTGGCCGTCGCGTCCGTGTGCCCAACATGCACGGCCTCTTTGCCGACCTCTTCCGGCTCTCGTCCGAGGTGCTGCGTCCGGGCGGTCGGCTCGTTTTCGTCAACCCGCTGCGGCTCGAGTCCGTCGACCCGACCCTGCGTCTCGAGTCCCGCCGCCCGGTGGACCTCGGCGGTTACGAATGCCGCGTCGAAGTCTACCGGAAGCGTTGATGGCGCCTCGGGCGTTGGCTGACGTGAGGGAGGTTCGACCGTCCCCGGTCGTGCGTTGCCTCCGCCTTCAGCCCTCCGCACCGCCCACCTTCAGTTCAGATTTACCTCAGCTGTTTTTCCCCTAGTCGACGGCTTCTCGGGTGCCTTTCAACGTGGCGGCGGTTTTCCCGACAACAGCAAACGCCTGTATTCACTAGGCGAAGCCGTCGGCATCGTTCGCCTCCGAGCGTTCGACGACGAATCCGAAAACACCCCAGGCTTATTTTCTCATATTTTATTATGAAAAATCGCCAGTTTGACGAGGAGGCCAGGAGCATGCCCGATGGCCGCGACATGAAAAACCTTCCGACCCTCGCCCTGCTTCTCTCTGCCGTCGCCGCTTCCGCCGAGTCGGCAAACTCCCCAGCGGGGCTCAAGTACGACCGTCTAGCGGTCAGCTACGCCAATGGGAGTGGTACACGTTCCTTCGGCGTAACGGGTGCCGCACTTTTGGGTGACCGCTTCATCGTTGGCGGCTCGGTTAGCACGTATAAGTTAAAAGACTTGGATGCCGCGGGGCCTCTTGTCACCTTCGACCTCGGCTACAAGTTCACGCTCGAGCAAGGTGATCTCATCGTTACCACCCGGTATGGACAAGTTCAGGTTTCGAGTGGATTCGGGGCCAACTCGGCCGACTTACAGGCCGATGAAATATCCACGGGTTTGACCTGGCGTCAGGCGATTAATCAGTCCTTCGAATACAGCCTTGGCTACAGTTATGTGATTACTAATGCCACGGTCAACGCGCCCATCCAGGGCGCTCGGACTCGTTTCACGCGTGAAATTTATGATTCCGTTGGCAGCTTTGGCTTTCGCTACAATGTCAATGCTAACGTCGACATCTCCCTCGGCTTCACCTTCGGCTCTGGCGAGCAGACCTGGTCGCTGTCAACGGGCTACAACTTCTGATTGATTGGGTTAGATTTACAGGACCTAGCCGGGACGCTTAGCCTCGGCCTCCCGGTGGCCTACGGCACTTTTTGTACCTCATAGCCAGTGCCAGTTGATCTTGGTAGGCACAGTTGGGTGAGGATTGGCAAATCCATGTGCCTTGTGTCTCCGGCCGATTTTTATGCCATACCTATGACAGGCGGGGGACTAGACGGCGGGCGGCGGCCGGGTAGACTGCTTCGCCATGAGCTACCATGATGACGACGAAGGCGGCAGTTGGGTGGAACGCATCTGCAACGACCGCAACTACTTGGTAATCGGCGATGGGGAAAGCCTGGTCGCCGATTGGCCTGCCTGGTTGCGCGGCATCGCGGAGACCCGCCAGGAACTGTTCGACGAGGCCGAGGTCCTGGGTCTCGACGGGGCGGATTACGCATCCCCGCCCAATCGCGATGACAATCAGGACGTGGAGGAATTCTTGGAGGGGCTGGGGGTGTCGGTCTCGAGCGATTTCATCGAACGCACGGGCTGCTCGTCTCATGATGCCTTCGCTTACGTGAGCAAGAAGGCGATCCCGGCCCTGCAGGCGCGCGAGGACCGGCGGATTGAGGCTAGCCGTCGGCGTCTGCTCAAGGATGCGGTGAAACGCCTGACCCCCGACCCGGAGGCGTCTTACCCCGAACGGTTCGCGGCGCTGAAGCGGATGCTCTCCGCCCAGGAGGTGGACTTTATCGAAAAGGTCGAGCGGGTGGAGTCGGCCGAGTCTGCCCAGCGCGAGTCGGCGGACCTCGTCCAGCGACTGCGCAAGGTCGTTGAGTCCTTGAAGGCGGAGAAGGAGGCCCTCGAGGGCAGCCTCGCCGGGGAAGAGCGACGCATCGAGGCACGCTTGGCTCAGGAATCGCGGAAGCTGGCCAAGTATGAGGAACTCGTCGTCGATCTCCGCCTGCGGTTTGGCGTGACCCTGGCTGGCCCGTTGCTGACGTTCGCCGACGGCACGGGCTACTTGCTGACGGGGGTCTTTGGGGAGTTGCTGGCGGGACAGGAAGGCGCTGCCGCTTGGGCGGAACTTGCGGCGGTGAAGTCGGGCCAGGTCCAGGTACTGCGCCTGACCAACAGCTTTCGCGTCGGTTTCTCGCGTGCGGCCGCCTTGGACTTGGCTCAGGCTCGCCAAAGGTTCGGCCAACGGGTCGCTTGGAGCCGGGCCTGGTGGATCGTCCTCAACGTCGAATTCGGCTATTTTGAGGGGCATTTCACGCCGGATAAGCCTTGGGATTTCCGGGTGCCGGAAGGTCGGCAGGAGGAATGGCGCGACGTGATCCGGAAATCCTGGTAAAGCCAAGTTAGGGTTTCCTCGCCGCCCCTTTGGGGTTAGTTAAAGGTCATGCCTCGCTCGCTCCGTGCCATCTGCTTCCTCCTGACTCTTGTCTGTCTCGTCGGCTGTGCGAACAAGGATATCGGCACGCTCACCTACGAGCAAGCAGTCCTTCGGTATGGCCCTCCGGACAAGGAGCAGCGGGTGACGGGCAAGAAAGTGGCCGTCTGGAATCGTGGCACTACGACGGAGCGGACCAAGTTCGCAGGTAATGAGGTGTACGAGACCTCGGTCCGGCAGATGGTCCTGACTTTTGACGAAAGAGACGTCCTGCGAGGCGCACGGTACTAGCGCACGGCACGAGGGAAGGGGCGGTAGAGGCTCGGATGCATGTGAGATTGTCGAATAGCCGGCCTCCCCCGCTTACTTCGCGATGAGGAGGGCGGCGGAGGCGGGCGCGAGGGTCACGGTAGCTTTGCCAGCAGCGAAGGTGAGGAGTTCGGTTGTGCGAGGGCCCCACTTCCCGTCGGCAGTCACGGCGGAGCCCGCGAAGGTGACGCCGTTGGTCGCATCGGCGCGCGGCGCGGTGAGTCGCAGGACTTGGCCGATTTTGAAGGCCGCCCCGACATCGAGTTGGACGGCGACCGGCTGGGTAAGGTCCTTGTTGAGTAAAGTCACCCGCAGTTTGTCGTCGGTCCCGCGCACCGCGTGGGCCACGAAGTTGGCGGTACACTGGGTCTCGCTCGCCACGAGCCGGCCTTGCGCGGCCTTACTGAAGAAGAGGAGGCCGTAGTAGAGCGGGGCGGCCCCGTAGGTCGCGGCCTTCTTGTCGTAGACGATCGGCGAGTAGTTGTTCGCCGTGAAGCTGCCGTGTAGGTTGACCCCTTGGCCGCCGCGGGTGGCGACGTCGAAGAGGAAGTCGATCGACCAGAGCGCGGAAGCGAAGGCGTTACTCACACCGCGCTTGCCACCGCCCGACGCCGTGTTGCATTCGGCGATTCGGTAGGGCACCCCGACCGCCTGGGCGTCGGCCAACTTAATCGCCCAATCATCCGGGTATTTCTCGCCGAGTAGCTTTTCAATCGAGGTGTAGCGCTGGGCCTTGGGGTCGGTCTCGGGGGCGGAAAGCGGGTAGACGTGGGAGGTCGCTAGGACCACGCGGCTTTTGAAGTCGGCCATGAACAGAGGCATCCACCCCGTCCCCTTGGTCACGGCCGGGCCGGTCAGCGGGGCTTGCGGGCGCTTCGCGACGATGGCATCGGCCGCGGCGGTGAACTCGTCCTTGTACTGCGGGTAGCCCCAGTTGCTAGGGCGGATGCCTTTCCGTTTGGGGCCTTGGGGGTAGAGGTTTGGTTCGTTGCCGATCTCGATGGCGAGAATCTCTTTGGCCCCGACCTGCAGGGCGTAGTCCGCCTCATCGGCCGCCATCGCGGGGTCATTGGCGCCGAGGTTTACCCCGTAGATGACCCTCCAGCCCGTGGCGCGGGCGAAGGCGAAGAAATCATCCACGGACTCAGTGCCGATCGTGCGCGGATCGACCACGTAACCGTTATCCTTCATAGACTCCCGCGGCGGGTGCCCGTCGCGCTGGAAGAAGGTCGAATCCACGTTGTTGGCGCCGATGCGTAAGACCCCTGGGCCTAGTGTCCGGCACAGATTGATCAGCGTCGTGTTCTTCGCGTTGAAACAGTCGCGGGTCATCAGTTTCTTCTCCGTGCTCAGCCCTACGAAATCGGCCGGCAGCAAGAGTCCTGGCTGATCGGCGTGGACCGTGACGGTCGCGGGGGTCGGTTGGGCGGCGGCGAGCGTGGCGGCGAGCAACAGGGGCAACATGGGCCAGACATTTACCCATGGGCACGGGGTGGGGAAGTGAAAACCGACCTGAGGGTGAACGCCTTAGTGTACGCCCGTTTCGCCGACTGCCCCCGTCGCGATCTTGCGTTCGGGTTGGTCGGGAAAGGGGGTGCGGAGTCGGTGCCGGCGTCATCCCCGGTGCTTGCCACGCGCGCTGATGGCCTCTATGAGCCTGTTATGAGATACCCCCTCTGGCTCCTTGGTCTATGCTCCATCGTCGCGTCGGCCGCCCCGATGAAGGTCTTCATCCTGGTCGGACAGTCGAACATGGAGGGTCACGCCAAAGTGGAGACCATCGATTACATCGGGGACGACCCGGTCACGGCGCCATTGCTCAAGCGCATGCAGGGGCCGGAGGGCAAGACCGCCGTCGGCGACGGGGTCTGGATCTCCTATTACACCGGCAGCGGCGCCCAGAACGGCGAAGGCTTCGGCAAGCTGACCACGGGCTACGGCTCCCGCCAGGACCCGGCCAAGGATGGGGGTAAGATCGGTCCCGAATACACCTTCGGCCTCGCGATGGATCGGACGTTCAAGGAGCCCGTGCTCCTGATCAAGGCCGCGTGGGGTGGTAAGTCTTTGAACTACGATTTCCGTCCGCCTAGCTCTAGCCCCTTCCCGCGCTCGCCGGCCGATATCGAGAAGAACCGTAACACGCTTGAGAATTCTGGCCACTATTACCGGCTCATGGCCGCCCACGTGAAGCAGGTCTTGGCCAACCCGGGCCGGGTCTGTCCGGCCTATGACCCGAAGGAAGGTTACGAACTCGCCGGGTTCATCTGGCTGCAGGGGTTCAATGATATGGTCGATGGGAATTTCTACCCGCGACTCGCGAAGGGTGCCCCGGGCAACCGTTTCGCCAAGTATTCCGAACTCATGGCCGACTTCATCCGGGATGTCCGCCGGGAGTTTGGCGTCCCGAAGCTGCCGTTCGTCATCGGCGTCATGGGTGTCGGCGGCAAGGAGCCTGGCGACGACAACCTCGCCTTCCGCGAGGCCATGGCCGCCCCGGCGGACTTGCCGGAATTCAAAGGCAATGTGACCGCCGTCCGCACGGCCCCGTTCTGGGATGAGCAGCTCGGTGCCATTCAGGCCAAGAAGGAGAAAGTCCGCCAGATGGCCTATGAACTTCGGAATAAGGGTAAGCGTTCGGCCAACGCCGACGGCAAGATGACGGAGGAGCAGCAGCGCGAATTCCTCAAGGACTACGAGGCTAAGCTGATCACGCCCGCGGAGGCGGCGCAGCTGAAGCGCGGCTCATCGAACGCCGGCTACCATTACTTAGGTTGCGCCAAGACCTTCGCCTTGATGGGCGAAGCCTTCGCCGAGGCTAATCTCAAGATGCGTGCGGAGGCCAGATGAGGCTGGCTGCAATCGTCGCGTGGCTGGGGCTTGGTGGCTTGGTCGGGCACGGTGCCACCCCGGTCACCGCTCCGCTTGAGTCCCCGCTGCTGACCATCCCCCTTCGGTTTCATCTTACCCAAGGGGCGACGATGACGGTGAAGGCCAAGTCCATGGAAGTCTGGGTGACGCCCGCCCAGCTGACGGGGCCGGTCATCGCGGAGGTGAACCGAATCTGGGCCCCGGCGAATATCCGTTTTGTCGTCGAGCGTGCCGAGGTCGAGCCACTGCTTCGCCCGCCTGGTTTCGCCGACCTGCTTCACCGGGTGGAGGATGCCGCCCGGGGCGAGGAGGAAGTCCGCGGCTCGGGACGGACCGCCGCCATCGCGCAACTCCTCGATCCCGCCTTGCGTCACCCCACGGCGCATAACGTCTATCTACTGCCGTACCTCGGGGCCACGTACCAAGGTTACGCCCAGCTCGGCGGTAAGCAGGTGGTGGTCGGGGTCTGGACCGATAAGCCTTCGGGCGGAAAGCAGCCGCCCGTCAAGGCTCTGCTCGTCGAACCCGAGCCGATGCACGTTGGCTCGTTGGCGCGGACCATCGCCCATGAACTCGGGCACAACCTCGGCTTGGTCCACCCGGATAAGGCCGAGGCGAGCGAGGTCGGCCGCTTGATGGGCGGGGGTCGGCAAGGGTATGCGCTGACGCCCGCGGAGATCGCGACGGCCCGCGAGGCCGCGCGCAAGCCTGCTCGGGCTAAGTAGCCAACGAGCCCCTCCGGGGCGAAGGGCCGGCGATCGAAGCACGCCATAAAAAAGACGACCTCGGGGGAGATTGTCTTTTAAAGTGGTGCCAGAGCGTTAGCTACCGCGCTCTGGGGTCGGTGACGGGGAATATTATCTTCTTACCGTTAGTCGCCCTCGCGACTTATGCATCCTTTATAAGGGACACGCCTTCCGAGTTAAATTCAACTGAAGTGAGTAATGCCTAGGCGAAGCGGGGTTGTCAAGGCGGGGGCGGGCGGAATCGTCTTCCTGGCGGCGTCGGAGCAGGGGATGCGCTTGGTTGGCAAAGGGTTAGGTCGCCTTAAGAATTCCTGCTCGCGACCGAATGTGACCCGATTGACCTCCGAAACTGGCCGGGATTAGGGTGGGGCAATGAAGCGGAGCGCTTTCCTGACCCTGATCCTCGTGGCCTGCCTGCTGCTGGGATGCTCGTCGGAAAGCCCGCCAGTCGCCCAAGGCCGGGTGCACCTCGTCGAGTTGCAGCGCAGTGGCTTGCTTGAATGCGCCCGCGCCTCGATCGAGCTCGGCGAAACCCGGCGCATCGTACCCGTCGCCACGCGTTGGTCCGAGGCGGGCGAACCTTTCTGGTGGGCCGAACTCCGCGGCCGAGACGGTGCCGCCGGTTACCTCGCTTGGCGCGACGGCGGGAATCATGAACTCATCGACTTTGCCCTCGAAGGGCTCCTCTCGCTCGACCAGCCCCAGGCACAGGCCATCGGTGGCGTCCCGCCGATCCAGCAGTTCGCGATCAAAGGCGTGGATGGCGGGCGCGTCGCCTCGGGTTGCGTGCCGACGGCCGGTGCGAGCCTCATCGCCTACTGGTCGAACCTCGGTCGTTTTGATTGGCAGGCCGACGACAGTCACGAAGGGCTCGTGCGGCGTGTGCGCGACCGCCTGCCGATGGCGGTCGTCGCCGATGACGAGGGCTACGCCGATGGCCAGATGGCGCTGGCGGGCTGTTTCCCGGGCTCCCTGGCCGTCGGCCTGCAGGAGGACGCTGTGCAGTACCGTATCCCTGTGCGCATCTCGCTCAACCGATTCAGCGTGGAGGTCCTGGCGCAGGAGTTGGCCGCCGGTCGGCCTGCGCTCGTCTCCTGCACCGTGCTGGTTCCGCGCAAGCCCCAGCTCACGTGGGGGCATGAAGTCGTCGCCGTCGGTCGCGCCGAAGTCGCTGGCGCCCACTTCGTCGGTATCATCGACAACTACTTCACACCGCGCGTCCCCGGGACGATCCGGTGGATCGCGGCCGAGCGTTGCAGCTCCTTGCTCTTGGTCCAGCCGGTGAAATAGGCAGCAACGAGTCCAGCCCACGACCGGGTGGTCGTGGGCTGGGAACTTCTCAAATGGTGGAGGTGGCGGGAGTCGAACCCGCGTCTTCCGACCCTTACGTCGCAACATCTACATGCGTAGCCTTATCATTGATCTCGATCGCGTTTGGGGATGGGCACCCGTGCGACCTATTCGTCTTCTCGCTTACCCCGGAGATAACGACTAGAGGAGGGGATCGCCTGCGTTAACCGAGCTGATCCAGGGATACAGGCAGTCCCTGGGGCTCGTCGCTGTACTTAGGCAGCGAGCGCGAGAACGTTGTCGTTCTCGAACGTGATGGTGTTTTTAGCAGTTATATGCTGCCAACTGGATTTAAGAGGGAGCTGACATCCTCTGCATGCCGTCGCGATATCTTGGTTGGAATCGAATCCGGAACACCCCCGAAAATGGTTAGTCGGTCATTTGTCGGGTCCGACTGAGAAGGAACTCCCTCCACCATGCCGGGAAGCGCCGGGAAGTCAAGGGGGTGGGGAAGGGGAAGGGATTAGGTTTTAGGGAGTGGGTGGTGGGGAATAGGTTCCTAACACCTAACACCTAACACCTAACACCTAACACCTAACACCTATCGCCTGCTCCCATCCGCTCCTTTCCTTGCCCTCCGCCTAAGGTCTCCAATAGTCGGCGGGTCCATGAACGTGTTCACCGCTGACCTCGCCCTTGTCATCACGCGCTTGGCCTTGTTGTTAGGCTTAGGGTGGTTTCTGGCCTACCGTGGCTGGGTCGAGCCCGCTTCGCGGCAGTCTTTGATGCGGCTCGTCATCTGGGTGTTTTTCCCGGCGATGATTTTCGATCGGGTTTGCGGCAATCCGCTGATCAACTCGGGGGGCACCGCCCTGCTTTACCTTGGGGTCGGCTTTGGCATGATTGTCGCAGGTATCCTCTTCGGCCGGTTAGTCGGGAGTTTCCTGGCGATGCCCGACGAGGTGCATCGTCGGACTTTCGCCTTTGCGTCGGGTACCAATAACTTCGGCTACCTGGGCATCCCGATCACCGCCGCGCTCTTCGATCGCGATGTCGTGGGCGTCCTGCTGGTGCATAACGTTGGCGTCGAGGCCGCCATCTGGACCGTCGGCATCGCCGTGCTCGCCGGCAAGCCCGGCCTCAGCGGTCTGCGGAACTTCCTGCAACCGATGCCCGTCGCCTTGCTCATCGCCTTGGCTTTGAACTTTACCGGCGTCGGCGCCTCCGCCCCCGCGAAATTCGTCCAGGATTGCTGTCATGCCGTCGGCGAATGTGCGATCCCGGTCGGCACGATCCTCACGGGGATTTACCTGCACCAAACGTTGCAGGGCTTCCGATTGTTGGCCGAGCCACGGCTCTCGCTGGGCATCGCGGCCGTCCGCTGGGTCCTCATGCCGAGCCTCCTGCTGCTGGTCGCGGGGGTAGGCATCACGGATGTCTCCCTGCGCAAGGTGATGCTCGTCCAGGCCGCCATGCCTGCGGGCATGTTCAGTTTCCTCATCGTCGAAATGTTTGGGGGTAAAGTGCAGGTGTCGCTCCGTTATGCGGTCCTGACCATGCTCTTTTGCCCGATTGTCATTCCTTTGTGGCTTTGGCTCGGCTCCCGTTGGCTCGGGGTGTCGACCTAGGCCTTGTCGCCTTTACACCCGGGTGCCAAGTCCTAGCCTTAAAGCCTTCCGTTTGCGTTGTTTCCTCGCCATCCTTGTCGCCGCCCTCGTTGGCTGCGCCTCGTACCCTGAGAAAGGGAAACGGGCTCGGCTAGCCAACGAGGTCGGCGACTATGAGGTCGTGGCAGGTCTCGCCGGAGCCGCCGCCGAGGACGATGCCAAGGACGCCTTGGTCTGGAAGCTTGAGCAAGGGGCCGCGTTGCGCGCGCTCGGTCGGTTGCCGGCGAGCATCAAGGCCTTTGAAGACGTCGAACAGCGGTTACGAGCCGAGGAGGAGGCCCCCGGGTTTTCCCTGCGCGAGGGTGGCGGCTCCTTGTTGCTCAATGATTATTCCGCGGAGTATCGCGCCAAGCCCTACGATCGTATCTTCGCCTCTACCTACCAGGCGCTCAACCGGCTTGAGCTCGGGCAGTTCGACGCGGCCCGGGTGTCTTTGACCCGGCTGCGCTTCGTGCAGGAGGCCTTTGGTAACGCCACGATCTACCTTGCGGCCAAGCCTGCCGACGAGGCTGGGAAATACGACGTCGATCAGGCGAGCCAGGATGAACGCACCCGCGCGGGTCTGGCGCGCATCACCGATGACTTGAGCAAGCTGAGCCAAGCAGGGACGTTCGACGATGCTTTCAGTCACTGGTTACAGGGTATGTTTTTCCTGCGACTAGGGCAGGGCGGGGCCGACCTCGAGAAAGCGCGCAAGGAACTGCTCGCGGCGTCGGCCCTCAACCGTGCGTCGACGGTCTTCGCGCGCGACCTCGCTGATTGCTTGGCCGCGCAGGCGGGGCAGCCTGCTTCGGCGCGCGTCGTGTACGTGTTGATCGAGAGCGGCGTCGGGCCCGTTTGGCGGGAGGAGCGTATCGATATCCCGCTCTTCGTCGCTGGCGGCCAGATCCCCTACATCTCGGTGGCTTTGCCGGCGCTCGCCCCGGCGTACGGCGATTATAATCTCGGCCTCCGGTTGGACGGTAAGCCGGTCGCCGTCGAACTCGCCTCGCGTCCAGAGGGCTTGATTGCGCGGCATTTCGAGGCCGCCTTGCCAGGCATCCGCGCCCGGGCCTTCACCTCCGCCGCGGTCAAGGCCACCGCGAGTTACCTGATCAATCGGGCCTCCTCCGATAGCGCCAATCGCCAGAATGGCGGCTCCGGGGCGGCCCTTTTCGCCCTCGCGACCAAGATTGGCACCTCGGTTTATACCGTCGCCACGACCCATGCCGACCTCCGGCATTGGTCCGGACTCCCGGGCCGTTTCGCGCTGGTTCGTCTCGAGGCACCCGCGGGTGCCAAACTGGAGATCCCCGGGCACCCTGAGGCCAAGCTGACCCTGCCCGAGGGCAAGGTTCTGCTTGTCAGTATCAAGGCTGCCTCGGAAAATAGCCCTATCGCCCTCCGCTGCACCCTTTTGGTCCCATGAAGAATCTCCTCCCCCTCCTCGCGCTCGGTCTGTTGACCGGTTGCACCAGCCTCATCCAGACCGGGGACCGCATCGAGCGCGGTCTTACCCCGCCCGATGCCGTGAACTACGTCACGACCAAGCCGGATGGCACGTTCGTGACCCAAATCAATGACCAGCGTATCGCCGGGAAGATCGCCCTGCTTGGCGCCCGTAAGTCCAAGACGCCCGGCGGCTTCGCCCAAGTTCAGTTCGAGCTTCGCAACGACTCCCTCATCAGCCGTACGATCAGTGTTAGTTTCGAGTGGCTCGCCGTTGACGGCCGCGTGACCGAGACTCAGCCCAACTGGATCGTGACCCCGCTTGAGCCCGGTGCGCTCACCCTGGTGAACGCCACCGCCCTCAAGTCCGAATCCTCCGAGTGTCGCCTGCGTCTCCTCTCCCGCTGATTCCCTGACCTCTTTCTCCATGAACAAGCTCCTCGCTCTCGCCGCCGCCACCTTCCTCCTCGTCGGCTGTGGTACCCCCGCCGCCTACAAGGATTCCAACGGGCGCGAACGCGTCGTCAGCCTCGAGAAGATCGACCTTCAGGATTTCGCCACCGCCGGCTCGACCATGCTCCAGTCCATGGTGAACGCTCCGGCCTTCCAGCGCCCGGGCGCCCCGCCGGTGCTGCAGATCGGCACCCTGACGAACGATACCTCAAGCAACTTCGACACGAGCCTGCTCCTTTCCAAGATCACCTCGCCGTTGGTCAACGCCGGCCGCGTCCGTCTGCTGGAGTCCGACCCGGCGGCTCTCGCCGCCCGCAAGGCCTCCGGCGCCACGACCGCCGTGCCGCTCGCCGAGTTCGTGCTGAAGGGGAAGATTCTCGAGGACCGCGCACGGGCCGGCAGCACCCGCCAAGCCTCCTACGTCTTCCAGCTGACGCTGATCGACGTGCGGAGCAGCCTCGCAGTCTGGCAGGACGAGAAAACGGTGACGAAGCAAGGCTCCAAAAACGCCGTCGGCTTCTGATAAACCCTCGCCAGTTGTTTGACCTTAACGCAACCTGCGTCTCCCTCCGGAGATGCAGGTTGATTTTTTGATTATCGGCCAAGGCTTGGCCGGCTCGCTCCTCGCCCGATCGTTACGGTCGCGGGGTTGCCGGGTCGCCGTGGTCGACGACCGATGGCAGTCCGCCGCCTCGCAGGTCGCGGCCGGCCTCATGACCCCGCTCACGGGTCGGCGGTTCACGCTGACGCCGGACTACCCGGGGCTGTTCGCACGGGCGGGCGAAATTCTCGGGGCGCTCGGGGTCTTCCACTCGCGCGATGTCTACCGACTCTTCCTGGATGCGGAGCAGCGCGAGCGCGGCCTGAAGCGTGCGGCCGACGCCCATTGCCAGCCGTTCATCCGCCGAATCACCGAACGCCCCGGCGAACTGCAGGCCGAACTTGCCGACGGGCAGGGTGGGGCTTTGATGAAAGGCGCGTGGGTCGACTTGCCGAAATTGCTCGCCGAGAGCCGCGCGGGATTGGTGGCCGATGGTTCGCTGATCGAGGCT
>Ga0114966_10003050_pt1 | contig 14842 bp, 16 predicted proteins | sample M_130207_XF_Meta_FD_87029 | JGI IMG/M metagenome (GOLD analysis project Ga0114966, IMG submission 87029) | Freshwater microbial communities from Lake Montjoie, Canada to study carbon cycling - M_130207_XF_MetaG | ecosystem: Environmental > Aquatic > Freshwater > Lake | place: Lake Montjoie... | reverse complement strand
TCTAAATCTTTAGCAGAAATTATCATACTTATTCTTCATTCCAATTTTTGGCATTTGATTGTTTATCATTTTCATATGTTGGTCTTTGGTAAATTCAACTGATTTTTTTAATAGTTGTAAGTTTCTTTGATACCATTTCATATCTGGTTGAGTTCTATCATGATATAAATGATAACATTTGCTATCTAATTCTATCCAATTTAGAAATTGTCTGACTTTAATTGATTGAAAATCATCTTCTGCTCCCCATCCGATAAAGTCTTCGTTCCAACCACCTATTTTATAAATAGCTTCTCTTCTAAATATACAAATACCACCACATAAAGGAACTTTTTGATGGTCTGTTTCTCCTCTACCTGGTCTATTTACTTTAATAAGATCTTCTAGTTGTAAACCCGTTTCCATTACGCTTAAGTCTATTACTGATTTATATGGATTTACCATATCATAGTGTTCCATCATTTTTAATCCGTTTATAAAATCCTCAGGTCTCATTATTAAGTCAGCATCACCATAAACAATAATATTTGATTTAGAATTTTTCATAGCCACATTAAATGACCATGATTTATTGTAAGGCATGTTAGATTTTATGAATATGTGTTTTGCTTTGAGATTTAAATGTGATATTTTAGAATGTTTATCCTGTTCTATAAGAAGAACTTCGACACCTCCAAATCCGTTGATCCAATCAAGGACTCTTCTTAAATTTTGTAGTCTATCAGCTTTGTGTCTGTATCCTATGACATAGGTAAATGAGTAATTTGGATTCATTAAAGAATATTATTTTTTATTTATACTAAATAGAATGGTTTTGTTTAGTGTATAAGTATTGGTATTTTATATATAAATCGTATAAAATACTATGAAAATAAATTTAATTTTAAATTACTATAAAGATAAAGTAGAGGATAGAAACTTAGAACTATTAACTTGTTTTGTGAAAAATTTAAACAATGATTACATTAACAATATAGTTGTTATTTCAACCGAGAATGATTATTCTTCATTAATTGATTATTTAGTAGATAATAAAAATAAAATTATTCCTATATTAACTGAAGTAAGACCAACCTATAATGATTACTTTTCAATAACAAGAAATTTTTTTAATGATGATAATAACATAAATATAATATCAAACTTAGATATAATAATTCCGCAAGAAACATTATATAGTGAAGTATCAAAAACAATAAATGACTATATAGATAGTAAAACCTGTCTAGCTTTATCTCGTTGGGATATACAAGAAAATAATACTTATGTTCATTTTGATAGATCTGATTCTCAAGATACTTGGATTTTTCTTGGTGGTGTTCCTAACATCAATGGTGCTGACTTTACTCTTGGTAAATGTGGATGTGATAATAAAATATTATATCTTCTTGATGAAAGTGAATACTTTGTAATAAATCCCTCAAAGACATTAAAAACGCACCATTTACATTTAACAAATATTAGAAATTATGGTAATGTAATACCACCACCATATAAGTTTGTAATATCAACTTTTTAAGTTAAGATATATTTGCAAAAAAATCTGCCAATTTTTTAATATATTCTTTGCCAAATTTATTTCTTACATATTCTTTTCCTTGCTTGGCAATCATGTGACCTTCATCACTTTCTATCCATTTTCTATAAAATGAATTGTCTTTTATAAGACCATTCTCATCAAAACAAGGTATATAATGAACATATTCTATTAGACCTAGTTGTTTTTTTAGTAGTGGATTTGGCTCAAAAAATCCAAGACATCCACACATTAATACTTCAATATGTTTTGCTAATAAAAAATTTATCGGATATACATAATGACCCACAAAGGCAGCTTTATATTTAGACAACTCTTTATAGTAATTTAACTCAGTCATATGTTCATTGTTTTTGTATCCTGGATGGTCGATTTTGTAAATTAAATCCTTAAATAATATATTAGACCTTAAATTATCAAATTCAACTCTTGAATCATATCCTTTTACTATAGAACCTGATAAAACAACACCATTTATTCTTTGTTCAAATTTTGACTCATCTATATACTCATAGTTTTTTTCATTTAAAAAATAAAAGAAATCTATTATTTTTTCATCAAAATCATTTATCCCTAGATTTCTAAAGTATATAGAGGATGGTGTTATAACATAGTCAACATCTTTAATATAAATTGGTTCATATTTTTTTGAAAATCTTTGTACAATCTCACCATCTCTTTCAACAAAATTAGCAAAGTAATGAAGATCGTCTTGCCATATAACTTTTTTAATTCCTATTCCATTTTTTATTGCCGTTGTCCATCCATATGGATGTATTCCAAATATTACAAAATCTTTTTTATTTTCAATTTCTTTTAAAAATTCAATATCTGTTTTATTTAAAACTTCTTTGATATAATTTGATGTTATTATTTCAATTCCTCTTTCTTCAAATATTTTTATTATAGAATCATCATAAAACATCTTTATTAAATATCTAATAAGACCTGAGACACTATAGTTATCATTGTCACTTAATACAACTAGTTTCATAATTTAGTATATTTTATAAATTTTTCTATTCATTTCTTCTCCAATAAGTAAACAATTCTTTTTATTTGTTTTTTTCATAATAAAATCTGAGAATTCTTCTGGTGAAAAATCTTTATAAGATCCAATCATCTGAGCTTCTCCTTGTTCGTGAAACTGAACAAACATTTCATTAAATTTACATTTTTCTAAAAATTTTTCTAGTTTATTAAATTCATAAGATCTTTTTAAAAAGTGGTGTAATATATTTAACGCTATTATAACATCATATTCTATAATTTCTAAATCTAAAAAACTACTTGATATTATTTTGTATTTCATATTATATCCTTTGTGTAGTCTATACATTATGTTTAGATAATTTTCATCTATTTCACATGCTGTTGCGTTATATCCGTCCAATTCGCTTCTGTAACAAATATATCCAAAAAGACTACCTATGTCTAATATACTATCTCCCACTTTTGAATCTGTATTAGATTTAAATAATTCATATCTATTATCTGACCATATAGTTTCAATTTCATCAAAATCTGGATGAGGTATCTGTTGATAGGTTTTTCCTACCCAAAATTTATTACATTCATTAAATATATAGTCTCTTGTTTTTTCCCATTCTGTGTGTCTTACATAAACCTTTACAGGTATTTTTTTAATTCCTAAAATTTTACATATTGACAATCTATGAGATCCATTTTGAACAAATAGAGGATTTCCATTTCTATCTAGAGCCACCATTAAATCGTCATTTTCAATTTGATCTGGGTTCATTTTAAATATATTACTTATATCATCTTGATTTTCTAATAATCCATTTTCTTTAATACTTAAATAGAGTCTTTTTAGATATTCTTCTCTTTTTTCTAAACTTTCTATAGTATCACAATTCCATTTAAAGTTTCCAGATTCTATTCCATTTTTTATAAAGTTATATAAAGATGTTTCACTCCATTTTTTATTATTTATGAAAATATCTTTTATACTTGAATAGATTATAGAATCTTCTATTTTAGTTCCTGTTGAAGGAATATGTGCTCCAATATTTTCAATATCCCAGTTCCCGTCTTTTATTTGACAATTTGGGTTATTAAAATCATAAAATATATTACAAATGTGTTTTATTTTAGATGTTTCTAAATAGATAAATTTATTTATTTTTTTCATTGTTTTCATTTATTTTTCCAAACATTTCGTTGCTATTCAATATTTGTGATTTTTCAGATTCTCTATTAATTATATGATTAAATTGTTTTAACTGAGTCATTTTTTGTAGTCTATCAAAGTTTTTATCTTTTAGTTGAAAATTCTTTTCTCTATCTCTTATAGGTTCCTCTACAGATAAACTAGACATTGCTCCCATTAGTGCATATAAATTTATTTCAGTTGGATTATTTTGAAATATTTTTAAAAGTTTTGATGGTAATTCACCCATCCAATTATATTTAAAAATTTTCCATTTTTCTATTAGGTCAAAGTATCTTTCATAAATTAGCTCTGGTGTCCATTTTGGGCTATGATATCCTATGACTTTTTCAACCATTAGTGTATCATATCCATCATTTTGTAATCTTTTTACTTGTTCAACTTCACAAGATATTATTTCTAAATTATAAGGATATTCTTTTAGTATATTATGTTTATATCCTTTAATTCCATATAAATTAAAATCTAAATGTGTATCCTTTAACATGTGAGCAATTGTGCTTATATTACTTCCTGATGAAGTTAGAGAATCGTAGATAGTTTCAATTGAATCTGGTTGTAATATCATGTCTTCATCTACTTGTATGTAGTAATCTGTATCACAATCATCTATCATTTTCTGAAATGCTTTAGACATTGGTGATATGTTTTTAACCTCTTTTAATTTAAATTTAACAGTTTGATTTTCTAAAGACATCTTACAATCCTCATAGTTTGGATTAAATCCACAACTTATGATAAAGACAGTCAAAAATTTAGATAAATCTTTTTTATCTAAATTTATATTTGGTAAATCTATCTCTAATACGTTTAGAAAAAAGTCTGCAAACTTTTTTGATGTTTTCTCATAAGTAAAATTTTCTAAAACTATATTTCTTGCTTTTTTACCGACTTCTTTACATTCTAATCTGTTACTTTTAAGTTTTTTAATTATTCTAATAAAGTCTTCTTTATCATCTCCTTTAAAACAAGGTATTAACTTAGATAACTCATTATTACTTCTAATTAACATTGGTACCTCACATAAACTAGACTCTAAAAATGTCTGAGGCCCGCCTTCAAATGTGCTAAAGTTAATACATATATCTGCTTTGTTATAATAATTAATAAGTTCTTCATTACTGACATCTGTACATGTTATTAATTTTATACCTGAAATTTCACAGATGTCAACTATATCTTTATAATTTTTTATTTTTCTATTAGTATTTCCTACAAAAATTGCGGTAAATTCTTTTTCTTTTAAATTATCTATAGGATAGAATTTATTTTCATCTGTCGAATCATGTATTATAGTTTGAGGATAGTCTTTTGGTAGAAATTTACATATAGAATCTTTTAAAAAGACATTAGCAAAAACACCGCCTTTACTTGATTTAAAAAATTCAGATATTTTTTCCTCGCTAAAAAATTTGTTTTCTAACCAAAAGGCAGAATAACATCCTCTAATTATATTATAGCCGTCAGGAATTATTCTTTCAGCTTCCCACATTACAAATATTAAATCCCAATCATTTAGTACCACACTGTCTTTTTCATGATACACATCTCTAGCGTATTTTATAGTATATTCTATTTTATCTGGATATGGATTATATTTAATTATTGATTTTGCTATATTATCAAATGCCCAATTTTCAACATCTGGTATCAAAAGAATTTTTATTTTATTATTAAACATATTTAAATCCCATCTCATAGAATTTGAATATGTAGAGATATTTTTTTCGGATCTAATATCAGAATCTTCAACATTTGATATGACTATATTTGGATAAATGGTAAAACATTCATTTTTATATTTAGACTGAATGACTGATAAAAGGTTATCTACTGACTGACTTCTTTTTTCAAAAATATTTATCAAATCATCATAGATTGACGAATCTATAGCATATGCAAATGTTCCGAGTGTTTTTTGACAATTGTAATAACCGTCTTTAATTTCTATATTATTCCATAAAAATTGAGATGCTCCCAAGTATAATAATTTCCAGTTTAATTTTTCTATTTGTTTAACTTCTTGTAAAAAGTTGTTTGATAAAATAACATCATCTTCAAATATTAAAATCTTTCTATGACCTTTTTCTTTAGCATCTTTTATTATTTGTAAGTGACTTAGTAAACAACCTAAAGCATATTTGTTTTCGATTTTTCCAATACTACTAAATACTCTCTCATTTATTTTATCATCAATAAATGTCATATCTGAGTAATTAAGATTATCACCATCAATAGCTGACCATCTTTCAACATTTACTGAAATCTTTGAAAACTCTTTAGATACTTTTTTCCATCGATCGATTCTTCTGTCTAAATTTAAACAATAGATTTTATCAAAGTATGTATTTAAGTCAAATTTTTTATGTTTTAGTTCTACAACTTCTTTTAATTTTGATAGTTGTTTATATCTACCTCGTTTTATGTAGTCTCTGTCATTTATTTCACCATGATATAAGTGTTTTATTGTTTGATTTAGATATCCTATGTTATATCTTCCAAATGAATTTATCCAATCAACTGCCTCATTGTATATTTCTAAATTTAATTCTTTAACCCTATTTAAAGTAAATCCTTCATTTACTCCATTTATACCATATAGAAATATAACATCTCCGTCACCAGTATACATTTTTTCAAATATTTTTTTCTCTTTAAGAATTGAGAATTTGCCTAACCAAGATAATCCAGGTTTGAAATCTGATTTATTTTCATATTTTGATATTTTTGATGAATTCATAGGTTTTAAATCATTTTTTAATTTAAAACATATAGACTTATAAGAATTTGTTATTTGTTCATTTCCATTTAAGTAATTTACATTTTCAAATAATTGAACAAAGTCTTTATCCTTAACAACATCATCTATATTATCTAACCAACTTAAATCATCATATATTAAGTCACCATCTATCCATATTAGATATTCAACATCATCAATAGTATCAATTACTTTATTGATGATAATTTCTTTTGACCAAACTTTATTATGTACATCTCCTTTGATTATTATCGTTTCACATGGTAATTCAAAGTCTATATCACCATAATCAACTAGTCCAACTATTAGATTTTCATATCTACCTTCAAATTGTTTAATAAATCTTAAAAAGTTACTTTTCAATCTTGGATCATTTTTTAAATTGAAATAATAAGAACAAATTTTATATTTATTAATTTTTATAGTATTTTTATTAAAATCATTTTTGATTTGTGGTACTTCATTTTTTATAAAATCTGGAGTTTCTCTACCATTCCAATTTTGATAAGATATGCCAAGATGTATAGACTCTATTTGTAAGTCTACTTTTTCCGTGAATCTATTTCTAAAAGAAATATCACTTCCTGCTGCATTATTTGAGGTTTCAGGATAAATAATTCTTTGTAAACAATTTGAATTTATGTTAAAAAGTTGAAAATAACCAATTCCATTTAATTTAGATACTTGTCCTTTAATTCCTGTTCCGGATTCCCAATCTAAGTACGATTGGTATTCTTTAAACATAACTCTATTACAAACATAAAGAGAGTTTATATTTGTGTAGTTATTTTTAAATGATTCAGTGAATGTTTCTGGAACTATTATATCAGCATCTATGAGTAATATCCAGTTTGGATTAAGTAAGGATTTTATACCTTCATTTATAGCTTTTCCTTTATTGAACTTAGCTCCATTCTCATACATTCTTTCAGTTACTACACAATTAACATTAAACTTTTGACATATCTTTTGACATTCTTCATCATTAATTGATGTAACAACCGTTATGCTGTCAAATATTTTAATATTGTTTTCTAACGTTATTGGTAAAAAATCATTGTAATTGACGGAAACTATTATAACATCTATCTTAGATAGATGTTTTATGTCTTTAATACCTCTTTTAATTAAAATATTCTGATCCATTTTGTTGATTATACTAACTTTATTGATTTTTTTTAATACAATAATTTAGTTATATATAAAAAAAACTCTTTTTAATGGAAAAAACAATGGGTAGAAGAGAATTTATTTCTTTCCCTGATTTAATGGTTGATAAGATAAAAGCAAAAGTTGATACTGGGGCTTATGGAACAGCCTTGCATGTTGATAATATAGAGATAGTAAATGATGAGTTAACATTTACTATAAATAATAATAAATTTACTTATACTAAATTTAAAGTGGTTAATGTTAAGAGTTCGTTTGGTAAAAAACAAAAAAGATTTTCTATCTTTACAAAAATTAAAATAGGAGATTTGACTTATAAAGTTTTTGTTTCTTTGACAGATAGAAAAAACATGAGATATCCAGTTTTGATAGGGCGAAGATTTTTATATAAGTTTAACTACTTAGTAGATGTTAAAAAAAAGAATATAAATGATACAAGTAAAAAGGTGTAATTATATAACAGGTAATCCTTCAGATGTTTCTTTTGCTGTTAATAAAATAGTTAACTTCTTAGAAATGGAAGGACGTAATTCTGTTTTATTTTGTAAACCAAAAAAATCATCAGCTGGGTCTACTATAAAGTATTTAATGGATCCTAAAATAGAATTTAATAATCTTAATCATTTTGAAGAATTGTTATTCAATAAAGGTAAACTATTCAGAGTTGATTTATTAGTATTTGATTTTTGGCATCTAAATGTTTCTTCAATTATTGAATATAAGTCTTTTATAGATAAGTTAAATATTGACTATATAATATTAGCCAAAGAGTACCATTATAAATCATCAGATGATGTTAATGACTTTCATATAAAAATTGAATCTAAAGAATTACATATAAATGAGTATTTAATAACTGACAAAATTTCTGGTTGGTCTTCAAATCTTAGTGGTCTTACAAAATCTTATATTCGTGATAAGAAAATTGACCAATTATTTAATAAAGGTGATAAATAATTTGTTTATTGTTAATAACTTTCTTATATTTGCTTAATATAGACAATTTATAAAAAAAATATGAGAGTTAGAAGAAAGTTTCTACAACTTACAAAATACACCTACCCACATGGGACAGAGGGGTTACTTAAATCACATTTACCACAAGGATATAAAACAGATAAATGGGGTAATTTTTATTACCTCGTCGGTGAAACGCCATCAACAATGTTTACTTGTCACTTAGACACTGCTTGTTCTAGCCAACAAAAAGTAAATCATGTTCAAACACATAACATGATTAAAACAGATGGTAAAAACATTTTAGGTGCTGATGATAAAGCTGGAATGGTAGTTATATTAACAATGATTCAAAATAAAGTTCCTGGTCTTTACTACTTTTTCTTAGGTGAAGAAGTTGGATGTATTGGATCTGGTCACCTTTCTAGAAATTGGAATGATGTTAGTTTTTCTAGTCATATTAATAAAGTGGTTTCTTTTGATAGAAGAGGCACCACTTCAGTTATTACACACCAATTTTATGGTCGCTGTTGTTCAGATGAATTTGCTAAAGAATTGTCAATGAGATTAAGTAGTACTATTGAGGGATTGCAGTTAAGTCCGGATGATACTGGTGTTTTAACAGACTCGGCTCAATTTATGGACATAGTATCAGAGTGTACTAATATTTCAGTTGGTTATTACAGAGAACATACAACTTCTGAATCACAAGATATTGAATATTTACAAAAACTTTGTAAAGTAGTTTGTAAAATTAATTGGGAAAATTTACCTGTTATGAGAGATCCTCTTTTAATTGATGATGAAGATGAAGATGATGAAGATGATGTTTTTTTAGAAGATTGTGCTCCTAATCAAGAATGGGCTTCTGAATATTTTTCTTATTTTACAATTAATGGAAAAACTAAGAAGATGTATATTTGTAAGTCACAAATTGATAAAGAGAAAGATATACTTTATAAATGGATATTTACACAAAGTGGGTATAGTGATATTATGAGATTAGTTTGGAGTGGAAATAGTTTATTTGTTGAAAACTCTAAAGGAGTTTTAGAACATGTTGGTAAGAGAACAGACCTTATGGAAATGGTCACTGAACTTGGTTTTATTTCTACAGAATTTATTTCAGAAAGTCCTACTGGACCAAAAGTTAAACCAAAAAAAGAAATCCTGATGTAATCAGGATTTCTTATTAACCTAGAATTAAACCAGGTGATTTGTATTGTTTTTGAGATACTATCTCTAACATTTGATTTGTCGATAGTTCTTTAGAGTTCCATCCTTTATTTTTAGAGTATTCGCTTACAAACTTTTCTCTCAATAAATCTGTTTCTTCTTTTGATAGTGATGAGTTTCTAATTAACTCCATGTCTTTTCCGTTTTTCATAATTTATTTTGTTTTTTTTAATTTAATAGAAATAAGTAAATAAAAACTTGTGATGTTAAACCAAGTATCATAGCAATTGCTCTTTTATTATAACTTATAAGTGCTGTGAATGGTGGGAATGTTTTAGATTCATCTTTCCATCTTTTTGGGTAAAATCTTTCATCTAATTTATTTCTTGTATGATAATATGTACCGTTGTGAAAGAATGGAAATATAAGAACCATTCCTATTAAACTCAATAGTGAGAATAATCCTAAAGTGTATGCTAAAAATCCACCCGTTATTAAAAGAACCAAAGACCTTTGAAGGTTAAAAATTGGATTTATGTTAAAGTTACAAACTCTTTTACTATTATTTTCGTAGTGCCAGTAAAAACCTTCTCTTACTCCTTCTGTTAATGAATAAGTTATCCAAATCAAATTTGTTATTAAAAGTGTTATCAGTACCATATAATCTTTCTATTTATTGTATATATAAATTTTTATTTGTATCTTTGTTCCATGTTGGAAATGAAAGGTATATTAGAATTTGACCCAGTTAACGTCACCAAGAAGCACTTACATCAGTCTTCTTGGAAGAGAACTGCTATGGTTAGATTTGATTGTGACCTTTGGGCTTATTACTCTTGGTTTTTAGAAAAAAGATTCAACTTAAAGTTGAACAAACCTTTAAGAGGAACTCACTTAACTATCATCAATGATAGATTTGAGTCTGATGAATTGTATGATCAAGCTCGTCAATTATTTCACGGTAAAGAAATTACTATAAAATACGATCCTTCCTTAATTCGTGCTAACCACAAAGGTCACTGGTGGATTGGAGCTGATAGTGATGATGCTAGAAACATTAGAAGTGTTATTGGATTAGATCCTAATCCTTACTTTGGCTTTCACATCACTGTTGGTTTAGCAACTCATTTACAATTAGAACACTCTAAATATATCTTAGACCAATGTATAAGATTCAACTTGTAATATAATGGATGATTTTTTTGATAGTTTTAAGGGTAAGCCTAAGTATGACCATAAAGTCAGAGTAGTTCATTTTAAGAAAGAACCTTTTGATATTTACATTGGTCGTTTACCAAATGGTAAGTACAATAAATGGGCTTACCCTAAAGAATTGCGTGATACTTTTCCAGAAGGTACTCCAAGAAAAACAATCGTAGATGCTTATGAAGAATATCTTCTTTCTAATGAAGAATTGATGAGTAATTTACACAAACTAAAAGATAAAGTACTCGGATGTTGGTGTAAAGATTTGGGTGGTAAGGGAAAGTCTTGTCATGGAGATATTTTAGTGAAGTGGGTAAAGAAAACTTGTAACTAAATTTTTATATAATAGTTATTAAATTTATATTACATGCCGGAATTAGCAGAATTGAAAATCATGTCCGATTATATCAATCATCATAGTAAGGACAGAACATTTACAAAACTATATCACGTTGAGAAGGGAAATATTCCCGTAGATTCCAATATAATTGAAAACTTCAAAGTTGAATCCATTTCTAATGGTAAAGAGTTAATATTAAGAGTCTATCATGATGATGCCGATCTTAAATTCTCAGTTTTTATGGGCATGTCTGGTAATTGGTTGTTCACACCAACTGAAACTTGGTCCGATAGAAAGTTTACTAGAATGAGATTGGATTCTACGGATGGTTACTCACTACTTCTTTATGGTCTTTATATGGGTCCTAAATATAGATTGGGTGGCTTTACCGGTGTTAAAAGAGGTCCGGATCCAACAAAAGAATTCACTGACTTTTATAACAATGTAATTGATAATTTAGATAAGAAGACATTTGATAAACCTATCTGTGAGGCTTTACTTGACCAAAAATATTTTAATGGTATTGGTAATTATCTCAGAAGTACTATTATCTATTATTTAGATGTTAATCCATTTGAAGTAGCAAGAAAAGTTATTAAATCACATCCACAAGTTTTAGATATGTGTAAAGATATTCCTATGAAAGCATATGAATTTGATGGCGGTCAATTGAGAGATTGGAAGAATCCATTTGATACAGATTTTGAAGAGTTTAAAAAATGGGTATTTTATCAAAAAGGTATTTCTTGTAAAGATAAGACTGGTAGAACCTTCTGGTTTGATGAAAAATGGAAAGATAATTGTCCATACTAAAACATATTTCTATTATTTTATATAATATGAGTATGTTTGAGAAAAATTTCAATATAATATCTGGTGAAAGAATGTCTGGTCGAACTAGATTTCTTCTTAATTTATCTAAAGATTTGGACAATATATCTATTAAATTGTTTTTTTTAGGATGTGTTAATGAATTTTCTTATCCTAAAAGTTCTTTATCTCAATTTAATGATTATAGACTACTAGATACTTCTAATGATTATAATAATTTAAAGATGATAGAGGTTGTCAAAGAAATCACAGAAAGAGATGGTTATCATTTTCTTGTAGTTGATGATATTGATTATTTATCAAGTGATTGTATTAATCTTTTATCAGCAATAAATGTTAGAAAGATTGCTACTTGTTTAAATGATAATCTTAAAAAGATAACAGATGATGATTCTGACTTTTATAATATAGAGGATAAAGTTGGATTAAATATAAAAAATGGTACTGGTATTTCTACAATTGGTAGTATAATTAAAGGTATTGTTAGAGAACAAAAAATAAATATAATATTAAAATGAAAAATAATTTAGACAAACAATACTTTAAACTACTACAACATATATTAAAAAATGGTGTTACCAAAAAAGATAGAACTGGAACAGGTACAATCTCTGTCTTTGATTACTCAATGAGATTTGATATGTCAGAGGGATTTCCTTTATTGACTTCTAAAAAAATGTTTACTAAAGGTGTAATACTTGAGTTAATCTGGTTTTTAAGAGGCAATACTAACATTAAATATCTGGTTGAAAATGATTGTCATATTTGGGATGGTGATGCTTATAAGAATTTCTATAAAAAATCTTTAGAAATTAAACTTGCTTATGAATCAGGTGATTTATTAGGTAGTCAACCTCATATTGAGGCTATGTTTAGTAACTCAAATGAATTAATAATATTATCAAAAGAAGAATTTATTGAAAAAATCAAAACAGATGATGAGTTTGCTAAGAAGTGGGGTAATTTAGGACCTGTATATGGTAAACAATGGAGAAATTGGACATCTGAATCTGAGTATGTTGATGGTTCTAATTATGTTTTTTATCCAAAGATAGACCAAATTCAAAATTTAATTGATGATCTTAAAAATAATCCTGATAGTAGAAGATTAATGGTTTCAGCTTGGAATGTTGGAGAATTAGACCAAATGATTCTTCCACCTTGTCATTATGGATTTCAGTGTTATACAAGAGAGTTGAATAGAGAAGAAAGAGTTGATTTGTATATTAAAAAGTATGGAGATACTGGAATGGATTATGAAAAATATAAAGATACAATTCCAACCAGGGCAATCTCTTTAAAATGGACACAAAGAAGTGTTGATACATTTTTAGGATTACCTTTTAATATTGCTTCATATGCTTTCTTATTACATTTGTTAGCTAAGGAAGTTAATATGATTCCTCATGAACTTATATTCTCTGGTGGTGATGTTCACTTATATACAAATCATATAGAATTGGCTAAAGAACAATTAAAAAGAAATACATATAATTTAGCTAAACTGGAATTGACTAACAAGTCAATATTTGATTTAAGTCTTGATAACTTTAAAGTTACAGGTTATGAGTCATCATCAGTATTAAAAGGTGAGTTATCAAATTAAAAAAATAAAATATTAATAATGGGAAGATACGACAACTTAGTTGAGAAAATAAAAACAATTAATACCGAAGAGGTTAAAGATTGGTATTCAAATATGAGTTCAGAAATGAAAGTAATTGAAGAACAAAAAGTTTATATTTGGATAAGACTTTATCTAAAAGAAGAATCAGATGTAAAAGTAGGTGATGAAATTTTTATGATTTATAAACCAAGTGGTGAAAAATTGAGTACTATATTTGTTTGGTATGATAAAAAGGGAATTATGAAAGATCATGATGAGGAAATAGTTAATTATACCGGTGAAGATGATAAGAAAGTTCTTTGTTTAATGGTTAATCAAGACCATGTAAATAAAAACACAGATATACCATTCATTAGAACTTTATTCAAAACAGGAATTCATTACGAATATCAGTTAGTTAAAAGAGATGAACTTTTATTCATAAATAGTAGAACTAATCAGACTTTAGACTATTTTGATTGTGATTATTAAAAAATTCAAAAAAAATGAGTTTTTAGATATAATATATACATTATAAAAAATTAAACTAATAGACATGAGATATATTAAAACTTATGAGTCATTTTCAACAAACGAAGAGTTCTTGGGTAAATTTATGAACAAAATCAGTTCAGCATTTACTAATTGGAAAAATGATAAATTGAAAAAAGCTGGTGATAAATTAGCTCAAGCAATCGAAGAAAATAAAAATGATCCAGAAATGGTTAAAGCTCTTGCTGATTTGAAAGTAGCTTATTCTTCTTTACCACAAGAAGATAAAGTTAAGATTGAATCATTTAAAGATGAGAAAAATATTCCAGTCTCTACTGAAGTTCCTAAAGAAGAAGAACTTATGGCTGAGTCTTTATTAATTCTTGAAGAAGAAGGAATGGCTATGAAAATTTTAGGTATGTTGGGTTTATCAGCTGGTGCAATTTCTTTTGTTACTTTAATAGTAACAGTTATCAAAATAGCTATTGCTGGTTCAGGTTTCCCAATTGCGATATTTGGACTATCTTTAGGTACTTTAGGTGCTGTCTGTATGGTTGCTGTAATGGTATTTG
>Ga0114966_10003049_pt1 | contig 14850 bp, 14 predicted proteins | sample M_130207_XF_Meta_FD_87029 | JGI IMG/M metagenome (GOLD analysis project Ga0114966, IMG submission 87029) | Freshwater microbial communities from Lake Montjoie, Canada to study carbon cycling - M_130207_XF_MetaG | ecosystem: Environmental > Aquatic > Freshwater > Lake | place: Lake Montjoie... | reverse complement strand
TGTTACAGAATTGACGCAGTAATTTTATTCTTTTTCAATGCATAAATCTGGAGAATGGCCTCAGTTATTTAACGATTTTACAAAACAGAAAAATGGCAAAAGAACAAGGCAAAATGTATTAGTTATTTTTTCAATGCCTGTCAATTAATTTCCAAATTCACTCATAAATCGAATGCGCATCAATCGAATTTCTTCTTCGGTATAATCATCTTCACCAAGCTCTGCAATTGCTGCTTCTATAGAATCGGTATTAGACTCTTTAAAATATTCCAATGCTTCTTGTTGTTTATCTTCATCTATTGTATCATTAATATAATATGCTATGTTAACTTTGGTTCCAGAAGAAACAATACTTTCTATTTCTGAAATTAAATCAAATAAACTCAATCCTTTTGCACTTGCCACATCTCCTAGCGGTAATTTCCTATCAATGCTTTGTATGATGTGAACTTTTAATCCAGATTTATTAACGATGGATTTTACCACCAAATCGGATGGTCTTTCAATTTCATTTTCTTCAACATATTTAGCAATTAGTTCGAGGAAATCTTTACCAAATTTCTGAGCCTTTCCTTGCCCTACACCAGTAATATTGACCAATTCATCCATTTTTATTGGATACTGAATTGCCATTTCCTCTAATGATAATTCCTGAAAAATAACGTAAGGAGGTAATTTTAATTTGTGGGCTGTTTGTTTTAATAAATCTTTTAATGCCCCAAATAAAGCAGGATCAGCACCCGATCCCCTTTTATTTCCAGAACCATCTTCATCATCATCGCTTTCTGTGTTTTCGTAATCATGATCTTTTGTAATCATCATACTAAATGGTTCATCCATAAAAGTTTTACCTAAAGGACTTACTTTTAATAAACCATAATTTTCAACATCTTTATTTAAAAGGCCCGATACAAGTGCCTGTCGAATAACAGCATTCCAATATTTTTCATTCTTATCATCTTCTGCACCCTTACCAAAACATTCTAATTCATTATGTTTATATGCTTTGGTTGTTGAGTTTGTATAACCCAATAATATATTAATGATGTCTTTAGTTTTAAACTTTTCTTTTACATCCAGTATCGCTTCAATGGCTGATGCCACAGCATCCATGCCTTCAAATTTTTGTTTTGGATTGCGGCAGTTGTCGCACATTCCACCACATCCAGCTTCATCAAACTCTTCTCCAAAATAATGCAATAAAAATTTTCTCCTGCAACTAGATGTTTCGGCGTAAGAAACAGTTTCATGCAACAATTGTTTACCTATTTCTTGTTCAGAAACAGGCTTACCTTTCAAAAATTTCTCCAATTTAATAATATCATCATAGCTATAAAACGTTACACAATTCCCTTCACCACCATCTCTACCTCCACGCCCTGTTTCTTGATAATAACCCTCCAATGATTTTGGAATATCATGGTGGATAACGAAACGCACATCGGGCTTATCTATGCCCATACCAAAAGCTATTGTAGCAACTATTACATCAATATCTTCCATTAAAAAAAGATCTTGCGTTTTGGCACGCTCTTTTGCCTCAAGTCCTGCATGGTAAGCCAAGGCTTTAATACCGTTTACACGAAGTGTTTCAGCAAGTTCATCTACTTTTTTGCGACTCAAGCAATATACAATACCAGATTTACCTTGATGGCCTTTAATGTATTTAATAATTTCTTTTATTGCATTTGTTTTTGGACGTATATCGTAATAAAGATTGGATCTATTGAAAGAGGATTTATAAAGGTTAGCACTTGTCATACCTAAATTTTTTTGAATATCCTGTTGTACTTTTGGAGTAGCTGTAGCAGTTAGAGCCATTATAGGCACTTTCCCAATCATTTCTATTATTTGTCGCAGCCTTCTGTATTCTGGCCTGAAATCATGGCCCCATTCTGAAATACAATGCGCCTCATCAATAGCAAAAAACGAAATTTTTATTTCCTTGAAAAAAGCTACATTGGACTCTTTGGTTAAACTTTCAGGAGCAACGTACAATAACTTAGTTTTCCCATCTGTTATATCTTTTTTCACTTTCAATATTTCAACTTTTGATAAGGATGAATTAAGAAAATGCGCAATACCTTCTTCATTACCAAAGTTACGCAAAGCATCCACTTGATTCTTCATCAAGGCTATTAAAGGTGAAATAATTATAGCGGTACCTTCACTCACCAAAGCTGGTAATTGATAACACAATGACTTACCTCCGCCAGTAGGCATGATTACAAAAGTATCCTTACCCTCCATTAAACTTGAAATAATTACTTCTTGCTGCCCCTTAAAGCTGTCGAATCCAAAAAATTTTTGTAAACATTGTTGAAGGGATGTGTCTACATCTAGCATTGTTTTAATATTTTTGATTTTTAATTTGAGTTTATTAAAATGTAATAGAAAAAAAAATTAATTTTATAGCGTTTTTAGATTATCACAATTTTACTTTTTCATATGCGTCTTTGTAAATGTAAATATATGATATAATTTTTAAAAACAACCAACTGAATTATACTTTATTTTAAATATTCTACCAATTGAATAAATCTATCGATAAAATAACAAAACTTGCAATAGCTACATTGACTATTGAGTCGGACTCAATAAGGAATTTAATTAATTACATCAATAATGATTTTATTGCATGTGTTCATTTAATATATGAATCAAAAGGAAGAGTGGTTATTACAGGTATTGGCAAAAGTGCAATAATAGCTCAAAAAATAGTAGCTACTTTTAATTCAACAGGTACGCCTTCTATTTTTATGCATGCCGCTGATGCCATACATGGCGATTTGGGAACCCTTCAGCAGGATGATATTGTAATTTGTATTTCGAAAAGTGGAAATACGCCTGAAATAAAAGTATTAGCGCCTTTATTAAAAATAGGAGGAAATAAATTAATTGCATTAGTTGGCAATATTGATTCCTATTTGGCAAAACAGGCCGATTATATTTTAAATTCTACAGTTGATAAAGAGGCTTGCCCATTTAATCTCGCTCCTACCTCCAGTACTACCGCTCAATTAGCAATGGGAGACGCTTTAGCTGTTTGTTTACTCGATTATAGAGGATTTTCAAGTAAAGATTTTGCAAAGTATCATCCTGGTGGAACATTGGGTAAAAAGTTATATTTAAAAGTTTCTGATATTTCTTCTTATAACCAAAAACCACAGGTGAGTCCTACTGATTCGATACAATCGGTTATTATGGAAATTTCATCCAAACGATTAGGTGCTACTGCTGTTATTGATAATATGGGATTAGTTGGTGTAATTACCGACGGAGATTTAAGACGAATGCTTGAAAAGGGCAATTCTATTAATGATTTAAATGCTTCGCAGATAATGAATAAAACGCCAAAAAAAATTGAGGCCGATGAGTTGGCAATAAATGCAATGGTAATTATGGAACAAAATAATATCACGCAATTAATAGTAACAGAAAATGGTAAATATCATGGTTTCGTGCATTTGCATGATTTAATTAAAGAGGGAATTCTTTAACACCAAATACCAATATATTTTCATAACCTAGCAATATCAGCATTTTAGCACTTAAATAGTATTTTAAAAAATTATTAATAAAAATAGATTTGTTATTTAAATTAAGATTTGCATATATATATAGTATATAAACATTTTTAAAAAACATTTTACCTAGAAGGATTTATTAAAATGACTAACAGTAGTAGCATAAATTTAAAACAAAGCACAACAGTAGTAACTGAAGGTGTTTATAGAATAGCCGCTATTGTTCCTGCATTTAATGAAGAAGAGGCTATAACTTCTGTGGTGAATGATATCAATCAGCTGGCGGCAGAAAAACAATTATTAATAGATGTAATTGTTGTAAATGATTGCTCTAAAGATTCTACTTCCGAGATTATTTCCAAAATAAATTGCATTGCTATAAATTTACCTATTAATTTAGGAATTGGAGGGGCCGTGCAAACTGGATTTAAATATGCATTGGAAAATGGATACGACTTTGCTATTCAAATTGATGGTGATGGCCAACATCCAGCTTCTGAAATACCTAAAATTATAAGTGCAGCTGTTAATGGTAATTTGGACGTTGTTATTGGCTCCAGATTTATTACAAAGGAGGGTTTTCAATCATCGGCTTTTCGTAGGATAGGAATTAGCTACTTTAAGTGGTTAAATCATTTATTAGTAGGTACTATTATTTTTGATAGTACTTCTGGGTTTCGGTTAATTAACCGTAAAGTATTAACCATAGTATCCGAGTATTATCCTGATGAATATCCTGAACCAGAAGCTATTATTGTATATTCCCTTAATAATTTTAAAATTGGTGAGGTCTCTGTTTCAATGAAGGACCGCCAGGGCGGGGTTTCTTCAATAGGTACATTTGCCTCCGTTTATTATATGTTAAAAGTTACTCTTGCAATAATTTTTACATTTATAAGAATGAAATTTAAAAGGATTTAAAGAATACAATTAGATAATTATATAAATATTATAATAAATAATTATCAATTAAATTTATATTTTAATATTAACTTTTTTTTTAAAAAATATGGTAAAAATTCAGATTATAGCGATATTAGTTAGTTTATTATTTTTATTATACATCGTCCGATTAATCATTAGAGGTAAGTTGCGTGAGGAATATTCTATCGTTTGGATAGTTTGTACAACAATATTAATTCTGTTTTCATTATGGCGCGATGGATTGGAGCTTATTGCTGATTTTGTAGGGGTATACGAAGCTCCTAATCTTGTTTTTACCGGCGCTATATTCGCAATTTTAATTTATCTTTTACATTTAAGTATTGTTGTTTCGAAATTACATTCTCAAAATAAACAGCTGGCACAGGAAATTGCTTTATTGAAAAACAAGATTTCAGAAAAAAGCAAAGTCTAATATATGGCTTAGAAAAAACAGATTAGAATCCAATACTAATAAGCCTTTAAAACATTTCTACCAGCTATTTTTTGCCTCATTACCATTTTTTTAATTCGATTTCAATGGCCTAGCAAAAGCAATTACATCCTTGTCTGTAATTGTTTTATCGCAAAGTATTATTAATCGTTCCACTACATTTCTAAATTCACGTATATTACCTGTCCAATTAATTTTTTGCAATTCTTTAATTGCATCTTTGGTAAGTATTTTATTGTGCATTCCATGGTCCATGGTAATTAATTTAAAAAAATGTTCGGCCAATAAAGGAATATCCTCCTTACGATCGTTCAATGATGGAACATGAATTAAAATAACACTTAAGCGATGATATAAATCCTCACGGAAATTACCAGCAGCAATTTCTTTTTGCAGATCTTTATTGGTAGCAGCAATAACTCTTACATTAACTTTAATTTCTTTCTCCCCTCCTACCCGGGTAATTTTATTTTCTTGTAAAGCACGCAATACTTTCGCTTGCGCCGAAAGACTCATATCTCCAATTTCATCTAAAAATATAGTTCCCCCCTCCGCTTGTTCAAATTTGCCTTTGCGCTGTGCTACAGCAGAGGTAAAAGCTCCTTTTTCATGACCAAACAATTCACTTTCAATCAATTCACTAGGTATAGCAGCACAATTTACTTCAATTAAGGAAGCATTTGCTCGGTTACTTTTTTCATGTAACCACCTTGCTACCAATTCTTTTCCACTTCCATTTCCGCCGGTTATTAAAACTCTTGCATCCGTTGGAGCCACGCGTTCAATCATTTCCTGAATTTGCAAAATTGCTTTTGAATTTCCAATCATATCAAAAGTTTTATTAACTATTTTTTTCAAAACTTTAGTTTCAGTTACCAAAATTGATTTATCCATCGCATTGCGTATAGTAAGCAACAAGCGATTTAAATCCAGAGGCTTTGCAATAAAGTCGAATGCTCCTTTTTTTACAGCCTCTACAGCTGTTTCAATATTGCCATGGCCGGAAATCATTACCACAGGAGTATCGGCAGCAATTTGCATTATTTTTTCCAATACTTCAATACCATCCATTTTAGGCATTTTTATATCACATAAAATTATGTCATATCTCCCTTTCTGAATCATACTAATACCTTCAGAGCCATCTATTGCATCATCTACAATATACTTTTCATATTCTAAAATCTCCCGCAATGTTTTACGAATACTCTTTTCATCATCAATGATTAATATTTTTTTCATGGTTTTCCCCTTTTTTTATCCTTTTGAATTGTAAATCCTTCTAGCTTATATAAATTGCTGTTTTTTTATAAATATTCGTAATTTTTAACGCCTGTATTTTATGTGATAACTTATTTTGTTAATTAATACCAATATTTCCAAAATAAAAACAATTACTCTTTAATGAAACAAATATAATTGTTTTTTTTCGACAATAAATTTCTATATTTTCGATAGTTTATATTGATTTTCAGTTAAAAATCAGACTCTTTTTATGACGTATATAAATTTATTCAATTGTTTTTTTTAACTTTACACTCTAATATGAGAGATGTTTTTTACACCATTTTATTAATTTGGATATTTTGGAAAGTTTATAACAGTATTACTGTTTATAAAACAAAGCAAGGTGCTCCGTCCAAGGACCAAGCCCAAAATAATGAATCCCCAGAGGGGCAAATTTCTTATGATAAAATGCCTCCATCAAAAAAAACTATTAATAAAGATAATGGTGAGTATGTAGATTATGAAGAAATAAAATAAACAGGCTACATTTTTTTTATTTTTTTTATTATTCTTATATCAAATTGCTCTTAGTAAAACTTTCAAAATAATTTCGACAAAACTGCCATATTAATAAAAACAGATGATTTCATTTTTTGTAAAAAATATCCTTATCTAAACGCGCGTGAGGAATGAACAAACACGATGCAGGATTGCAGGTGTAGAGGAATCGATTGTTCTTATTTTTTTGTTTCTGGAGCCTGTCCTGAGCTTTTGCCGAAGGGTATCATGACAAAAGGAAAACACATAGCTTTTGAACCATTTAATTTGCGTATTTATTTCAAAAAATTCACTTAAATGGTTTACAGTAATATTCTATTTAAAAAAATATTACTGTAATATAAGAAAAAAATTGAAAATAATTACGAAGAGAATTCCTGCTCTTTTTTTCTAGTCATTTTTCGCATTAATTTAAAAAATATTTTAGGAAAAAAAAGTTTTACAACTACCGAAAATAGTTCATAACCACCCACATATTTGTGATCATTTCCATTTTTTACAGCGTTCATAATTCCAATAGCGCAATTAGTTGATGTCATACCTTTTTTTTGAGCATCACTTTTAATTCCATATTGGCTACCATTTTCTGTAAGTAATTTGGTGCTTACTTCGGTATCGATAAATCCAGGAGCTACAATCAATACTTTTACATTATCAGCATAAAGTTCTTGGCGTAAAGCTTCAAAATATCCATATAATGCATGTTTTGATGCAGCATATGTTGAATAAAGAGGTAAGCCGTATTTACCCATAATACTTGTAATAACAACTAATTTCCCGCTCTTTTGCTTTTTCATTACCCTCGCCACAGCTTTTGAAAGATTGATAGTTCCGAAAAAATTAATTTCCATAATCTTTCTATCTACTTCTGGTTTTATATGGATGGCTCTGCCTACTTGCCCAATACCAGCATTATTTATTAAAACATCAATTTTCCCAAATTTCTGAAGCACTAGCTGCACCTTATCTTCAATATCTGAAGTATGCTCCAGGTCTAGGGGTAATATTAATATATTATTTGCATCTGTCTTGCAATTATTTGCTACGCGCAATAGTTCAGACGACCTTCTGGCTGAAATCACTATTTTATGTCCCTCAGAAACACATAGATATGCAAGAGCCTCACCAATACCAGAAGTGGCTCCTGTAATCCAAATTATTTGTTCTTTAATATCCTTTCCCATTTTATAATTTTAGCTGCAGGGCCAATATATTTAAATAAATTAATAATCAAAGATAGAAATTGTTTAGTACACAATTAAACCGAATTTATTCATTAGGGTTTAGTAGATGTTTGAGTTGGCGGATAACTTTTTTGCGATATTTTTTTAGTGAATCCTTTCCTGACAAGGTTCTTTCATATATTGATAAGCAGGAAGAACATCATAAAAAAGGAATATAAAAAAGGAATATGAAGGTTTTTTAAAGAAATATAACTTAAAAAATAATGCCTAAATCAAATTTATTAAAGCATTCGGGAACTTTCTAATAAATGACCTAGTTATTATTTAAAGCGAATCAAAATTATTTTAATCATTAAGCCTTTGCATATCCTTTTAATTTTTCTAATGCGTAATTTTAGGTAAAACATATTTAATAGCGATAACAGCTTTAAAAAAAGCAAGAAAAAGCATATTTTAACAAATAATTAGAATATCTGTCAATGATTTTTTATTTTACTTAATAAATCCTAATATTATACATTCAGAAAGAGTACTTTTGCACATTGAAATTTTATAAAAAAAATATTTATGAAAAAAGGACCTGTATCTAACTTCATCGAAAAGCACTATAAGCACTTTAATTCAGCTGCTTTGGTAGATGCTGCAAAAGGTTATGAAACCCACCTTACGGAAGGTGGTAAAATGATGGTTACCATTGCTGGAGCAATGAGTACAGCAGAATTAGGTAAATCTTTAGCCGAAATGATTCGTAAAGGGAAAGTGGATATTATTTCGTGCACTGGTGCAAACCTCGAAGAAGATATAATGAATTTGGTGGCCCATTCGCATTATAAACGTGTTCCGAATTATCGCGATCTTTCTCCACAAGATGAATGGGATTTATTAGAAAATCATTATAACAGAGTTACAGATACATGTATACCCGAAGAAGAAGCCTTTAGAAGATTACAAAAACATATTCATAAGATATGGAAAGATGCCGATGATAATGGAGAACGGTTTTTCCCTCACGAATACATGTATAAAATATTATTAAGTGGTGAGTTACAACAATACTATGAAATAGACCCAAAAGATTCATGGATGCTTGCTGCTGCCGAGCTTAACTTGCCGATGGTAGTTCCAGGCTGGGAGGACTCTACCATGGGAAATATTTTTTCATCCTACGTAATTAAAAATGAAATTAAAGCTTCCACCATGAAATCAGGAATTGAATACATGGTTTGGCTAGCAGATTGGTATCCAAAGAATTCTGGCGGTAAAGGGGTAGGTTTTTTTCAAATAGGTGGTGGCATAGCTGGTGATTTCCCTATTTGTGTTGTTCCAATGCTTTACCAGGATATGGAAATAAAAAACATACCATTTTGGAGCTACTTTTGTCAAATTTCGGATTCCACAACAAGTTATGGCTCCTATTCAGGGGCGGTACCCAATGAGAAAATCACTTGGGGGAAATTAGATATAAACACACCAAAATTTATTGTTGAATCAGATGCTACCATAGTGGTTCCATTAATGTTTGCTTGGATTTTGGGATGGTAAAACAATGATTTTGTATTTTTTTAATCCCAAGTCTGTTCGTTTATTTATTAAACTTCTTTTTTAAAAATAAGGAGTATTAGGTTTTTTAAATAAAATTTTATATATTTGTATTTAAATGTATTTCAATTTTAAAAATTATCTTTTAAAAAATTAAAAAAATCTTTCACTTTTTATAGTATTCATCTTGTTTTGATAGCACATAGCATCAAAATTTAAAAATAAGGAGACCCTGATATAGCATACACTCTACTTTTTTATTATTAACCCACAAATAAAAAAGGAGGTACCTATGCTATCAAAGCAAGTAATTGACGACCAAGTACTCGTTAACAATTATATCAGTGGTGATGAAACAGCCCTTTCCACGCTAATTACTCGTCATAAGCGTAGAATTTTCAGTTATATAATGAATACCTTAAAAGATAAGGCAGCTGCTGAAGATGTTTTTCAAGATACCTTCATTAAAGTAATTAACACCCTAAAAAAAGGTAATTATAATGAAGAAGGTAAATTTTTACCTTGGGTAATGCGCATTGCTCATAATTTAATTATTGATTCATTCCGGCAAGATAAACGCATGCCTACCATTAGTGGAGGGACTAATCAGGATGGAGAAAATTTCGATATCTTTAACTTAATTGGTCACCACGATTGTTCTATTGAACAGGAAATAATCCAAAATCAAATACGAAATGACTTAAGAAAATTAGTTGAACATTTACCTTTAGAACAACGTGAGGTATTAATGATGCGCTATTATTACGATATGAGTTTTAAAGAAATATCCGAGCAGACGAATGTAAGTATAAATACAGCCTTGGGCCGTATGAGATACGCCCTCATTAATTTACGAAAAATGATAGAAGAAAAAGAAATTATAGTTACTTATTAATGAGTGAGTTAGTTAAATAAATAAGTAACTGATGAAATTTTAATTGTTCTAACTTATTCATTCATTTGCCTGATAAAAGTAAATTCAGTTAAAAAACATAAATTGTATTTTATCCCGACAATAATTTTGTCGGGATTTTTTTATTTTCCCTATATACAATAAACTAAAATTGATTTCGTTTTAGAATTGTTATAACTAATTAATCTTAAATGCATGAATAAAAACTCTACTAAAAAAAAATCAAGTCCCTCAAATATAAAAATGAAAGAAAAAGTTGATAGCAAGGATGAATTTCTTTTTGAGCCAGGAAATAATGTTGTTAATACAATTCTAAATTACTCAAAGGCTTTGAGCATTCTTAAATCAAAAAAATACGATTATTTTCAGATGATATTAAATTAGGGATTTGCGACGCTTCTTTTTACAGTTTGTCTTATAAAATAAATTGTAATGCGGTGGTATTTATTTCCATTTTATAATCAAAATATATCCTAGTAATTTATTCGTAAATTTCTTATTACATTATATTTGCATTTAGTTTATTTAACTAAGTTTTCGAAATAAATCCGCAAATTAAACGGTTCAAAAACTGTGTGTTTTTCTTTTGTCTTGCTACAAAATAAAATATTATCAAAGAATAAACAATTCCTCCCAACCTGCAACCCGGTATCGCGTTTGTTAAATCCACATGCGCGATTTCATAAGGATGTTTTTATCAAAAAAATGAAAACCTCTGTTTTTATTAATATATCTGTTTTGTCTAAATTATTTTGAAAGCTTCCCCCAAGAACTTATTATTGCAGTCAAGCTATTCAAATAATTTACCTCCAAGGCAATTTAAAGTCTTTTAATATACTTTTTTAAAAAAACTAATAAAGTTAAAAAATCTTTCTTTCTATTTTTTCACTATCCAACAAATTGAATTAAAAAAAATTAAAAATGGGGAATATGTCCTTTTTTTTAAGTAAAATTGTGACCTATAAAAAAAATATGAGCAAAAAAATTCTCGCTAACGACGGCATTGATATGCAAGGGAAAGCCTTACTTGAAAAGGCAGGTTTTACTGTAATAACAGAAAATGTACCACAAGAAAATTTAATTAAGTCGATCAACGATTGCAATTATATAGGCCTAACTGTTCGCAGTGCAACCAAAGTGCGCAAAGACGTTATTGATGGCTGCCCGGATTTAAAATTAATAGGCAGGGGTGGCGTAGGCATGGACAACATTGATGTTGCTTATGCCCGTGCCAAAGGCGTGGCAGTGGTAAATACACCGGCAGCATCATCTCATTCTGTAGCAGAACTGGTTTTTGCACATTTATTTAACTGTGTGCGTTTTTTATACGATAGCAATCGTAAAATGCCTGTTAATGGTGGGACACAGTTTAACGACTTGAAAAAAAAATATGCTAAAGGAATTGAATTAAAAGGTAAAACTATTGGCATCATAGGTTTCGGTCGTATAGGACAAGCGGTAGGGAAAATTGCATTAGGATGTGGCATGAAAGTGATTGCCTTTGACCCCTTTCTGCCAGAAGCTACAATCAATATAGAGATAGAAGGCATAAAACAAAAAATAGAAGTAAAAATTATCACCATTTCTCTTGAAAAATTACTTGCTGAAAGTGATTTTATTAGCCTGCATGTTCCAGGTGGTAATGTAATAACTAAAAAAGAATTTGATTTGATGAAGGATGGCGTTTGCATTGTAAATGCTTCGCGAGGTGGTGTTATTGATGAAACCGATTTAATTGCAGCCTTAAACTCAGGAAAAGTAATGCATGCAGCCTTAGATGTTTTTGAAAATGAACCTAGCCCTAAAAAAGAATTGTTGGAACACCCTAAAATATCCTTAACACCCCATATAGGAGCTGCTACTGAAGAGGCTCAGGAACGTATAGGTATTGAATTAGCGGAACTTATTATATCTCAAATTAGTTAAATGAATGATGTTATTACATTATTTACTTTTTTAAAAAGCTGAAATACGCTATTCAATTACATCGTCCGAAAAAAAATGGCAAATATAATTCCTTTTAAAGGTATTCGTCCCGCAAATGATAAAGTTCATTTAGTAGCATCTCGCAGCGTTGATAACTATAATACGGCTCAACTAAATGAAAAATTATTGAATAATCCATATACATTTTTACATATTATTAATCCCGATTTTAATGAAGCGAACAAAACAAAACCTGGGTCGGAAGAGCGTTTAAAAAAAATAAAATCGAAATATTTAAATTTTATTCAGGAAGATATTTTGAAATGTGATGAGCAAGTAGGCTATTATATTTATCAGCAAACAAAGGAAGCAACAACTTTTACTGGAATTATTGGATGTACTAGTATTGATGATTATTTTGATGGAATTATAAAAATTCATGAGCAAACACTTACTGAAAGAGAGAATAAATTAAAACACTATTTAGAAGTTTGTGATTATAATGCTGAGCCTGTTTTGTTCTGTTATCCTGACGATAAAATAATTAATGAACTAACAGAAAAATCAATGCAAATAGCTCCTGCAAATGATTTTACAACTTCAGATAAAGTACGTCATAAACTATGGGTGGTAACAGAAAAACTTCTAATAAAACAAATTCAAGAACGTTTTTTAAAAATCCCTGCTGTATATATCGCCGATGGACATCATCGCTCCGCATCTTCTGCATTACTTGGGAAATCACGCAGAATAGAAAACCCGCAATATAATAGCAAAGAACCTTTTAATTATTATTTGGGAATATTTTTTCCGGAAACACAATTAAAGATTTTCGATTTTAACAGGGTTGTAAAAGACTTGAATGGCTTATCTACTGAAGAATTTATAAAAAAATTGTCTGAAAAATTTATTATAATAGAAAAAGTAGATGAAGCTAAATGTATAGGTCCATCTAAAAAACATAACTTTACTATGTACCTGGATAACAAATGGTATGGCTTAGAAGCAAAAAAAGAAATTGTTAATAACGAAGATCCTGTTGGTAGTTTAGACGCTTATATCCTTACCGAAAATATACTTGCATCCATTTTAAATATTAAGGATTTAAAAACTGACAAAAGAATAAGCTTTGTTTCGGGAATAAAAGGGATGGAAGAGTTAAAAAAACAGGTGGATAGCGGTAAATATAAAGTAGCTTTCGGTTTATTCCCAGTAGAAATGGAGCAGCTTAAGCACATTGCTGATACCAATAATATTATGCCACCTAAAACTACTTGGATAGAACCAAAAATGAGAAGCGGATTGGTAATTTACAGTTTAACAAATAAAACAAATACTTAAGGTGAAATTTAACACAATGTCGATTACCGAAAAAACAAATCAAATAAAATCATCCATCCCTGCAAACGTAATACTTGTGGTTGTTAGCAAGACACAAGCAGTAAAAAAAATAATGGAAGTTTATGATTCTGGACATTTTATTTTTGGTGAAAATAAGGTGCAGGAGCTGCTAGATAAATACGAACAACTGCCTAAAAATATTCAATGGCACTTAATTGGACATTTGCAAAGCAATAAAGTAAAACTCATAGCACCTTTTGTAGACTTAATACAATCGGTTGATAGTTTTAAATTATTACAGGAAATAAATAAACAAGCACAAAAAAATAACAGGATAATAAATTGCTTATTACAATTATATATCGCTAAAGAAGAAACAAAATTCGGATTTAATTATCCGGAGGTAGAGCAATTACTTTATTCGGAAGATATAAAGAAATTAAAAAATATAAACATCATCGGTTTAATGGGCATGGCAAGTAATACCGATGATAAAAGTCAAATAGAAGATGAATTTTTTACATTAAATACGTTTTTTAAAAAACTTCAAATTTCAAATCCATCTATCCAAATATTAAGCATGGGAATGAGTTCCGATTATACTATAGCAATTGAAAATGGTAGTTCCTTAATTAGGCTAGGAAGTTCTATTTTCGGGAATCGTATATAGCTGGATACATTTATTTAATAGCGCTTTTAAAAATAAAACAAAGCTCTCATTACAACATTTTATTTATAATTTTAAAGATTGCTGCAAACTAAATACTGACATTTTTTTATGCCTATATTAAATTCAATAGCCTTTTGGTGGATAAAAAAACGAATGCACCAAATAGAACTTTTTATTAAGTATCCGCATGATATACAGCAGGAGACCTTGCGCAAAATAATAAATTCGGCAAAGGATACCGAATGGGGTAAATTGTACAACTTTAAAAATATAAATAATTACGAACAATTTAAAAGGAATGTCCCTATACAGAATTACGAATCTCTAAAACCATATATTGACAGAATACGCAGGGGGGAGCAAAATATTTTATGGAATACCGAAATAAAATTATTTGCGAAATCATCGGGTACTACCAACGATAAAAGTAAGTTTATACCCGTTAGTAGGGAGTCTTTAGAGGATTGCCATTATAATGGAGGGAGAGATATGTTAGCAATTTATTGTTCGCTTTATCCAGATACCAAATTATTCACAGGAAAAAATTTAGGTTTAGGAGGGAGCTTGGCAACAGATAATTTTGGTGATTA
>Ga0114966_10003047_pt1 | contig 14851 bp, 23 predicted proteins | sample M_130207_XF_Meta_FD_87029 | JGI IMG/M metagenome (GOLD analysis project Ga0114966, IMG submission 87029) | Freshwater microbial communities from Lake Montjoie, Canada to study carbon cycling - M_130207_XF_MetaG | ecosystem: Environmental > Aquatic > Freshwater > Lake | place: Lake Montjoie... | reverse complement strand
GGAAACCACCATGAACATAAACACACTTACAGCAATAGCAGGCGAGAGATACATAACTGGTCGCACAGACCTTGACTCTTACGGAATGAGAGAGTTCGGAGCCCTCGTCACGGTTATCGCGATGCTCACAGGAGAGACCGAGTTCGTTGTCGGTCGTCGCATAGAACTGGCAAACATCGAGCAAGCAGAACTGATAATCGCAAACATCCTTGCAAACAAGGAGCAGGTCTGAATGCAGCCACTAGAGCCAACTAACCGAAGAGACCAATGGACGTTGCGGGATCTCCTCATACTCTGGGAGAAAGCAGTCGCAATCGGAACGGCCGAGGGCATGAGCCTCGACCAAGCGCATCAAGCCACAGCAGAGTGGTTAGACGCTGAACTAGCCCTTAGGAGGGTCTAATGGAATACCCAGACTTCACTGATAAGGATCACGGGAGCCTCCCGATAGGGACAGCGACCGCCCACGGGGTCATCACGGCGAAAAGCCTGACCGCCTACCTGATGGACGGTGAGACTTGGGTTTCTTGGACCACCGTCCACGGTCCTCGGGCTTGGGCCCAACCTCTAGTGTCACTTAACTGGAGCGTCTAATGCCATTCCAACACGACAGGACAGCGGAGGTCACGTTCTACGGTGAGCATTACACGATCAAGACCACCGTTGACGTGCCGGCGACAGGTGACCTAGATAAATACATGGAGCCCGGTATCGTGGCGAAAGCCGCGGCGTTCTTCCTAGAGTTCTATGGTTGGGATCTTACCGACACTTGGTTTAACTACTCGATTGAACCGTCTCACTGCTACGTCACTGACTAGCAAGACTTCACTGCTCCCAGATAAGCGTGTATGATCCTTCACTAGTTGGCGAAACGGAGCCTTAGTGGAGAGAACTGCCATACCAGAGCGATCTAGGTTTAACAGGGTAGCCGGCGTTGTCGCAGTACGAGCGGCGTTCTAAGAGTGTCCTCGGTACCTGCGAGTGCTTATGGTTCTACCCAACCACACTCGAACCCTACGATCAGCCTGCCTCTCTGCTGGCAGTGTAAGCGCCGGCTCGCAGAATACTTGACCTCCCCGTTCTCGATTCGTTGCGTTCGGTGTAAGTCTCAGAACAGGGTGGGCATACTGCCACACTCTTCTGCTGCCTAGTGATACGATAGGCCAGTAACGATTAGCGCCCGAGTGGGCCGGTTGTCAAACCAAGTCGGCGCACCTTGCGTGCCAGCGCTCCGTTGACCTCGGCCTGCCCTATGGTATAGACCGAGGTGGAGAGTATGGCTGGACAGAAAGCACAGGCGACTAGCGGGCCTTGGCGCGTGCTTACAGGTATCAACTACCCGCCGAACAACCGTAGAGCAGAGCCAGACGACGTGGTTAGCGATATACCGGCGTCAGAGGCATCGTGGATGCTAGAGCAAGGCCTGATTGAATACTCAGCAGGAAAGGCCGTCTGATGCCTCCAGTATTCAGGCACGGTAAAGCGTCCAAACTGTTGGTCAGTTCTATTGACGCGTCGTCGTTATTCCAAGAGGTCACGGCCAGTATCTCGGTAGACGCTGCGGAGGTCACTACGTTTAACAGTGGTGGTGACAAGTCCTTCGTATCAGGGCAGCGTGTCGGCACGATCAGCGCGTCAGGGTTCCTTGACGCTTCGACAGCGGGAGCGAACGATCCCTATGCTCGGTTCCGTAACGCGTTAGGCAGTAGCACCGACTTGATCTTTACTGCGATCCCGGGAGGTCCGGGTGGTTCTACGATCACACCGGGGAGCCTCGCTCGACTTGGAGCCGGCATAGTGACATCCTTCGAGACAGCGGCTCCAGCGCTCGGAGTTGTCACAGCAAAGTTTGACGCTCAAGTCAACAACCGCTTCGACGTTGGTCGCACTCTCTATGGCCCGGGCGCAGCAAAAACCTCGACGTTCGCAGGTACAGCCGTAGACTCTGGTGTTGTCTCGTCAACGGCCGGCGGTGTCGCCCACTTCCACCTGCTTCAGTCGTCAGGCGCAGTGACGGCTCTGGTCATGAAGGTCCAACACTCGTCGTTAGGGAGCGCTTGGGCAGACCTCGTTTCGTCGTCAGGCCTTATCGCAACCCCGGGCGCTAAACGCTCAACCGTGTCAGGAACCATTAAGAGATATACCCGAGCAACTATCACCACTATCACAGGTGGCGCAAGCAAGTCAGTCAAAATATCAGTATCGTTCGCCCGTCGTGGCGCTATCCGTTAGGAGCAACAAATGCCCACATTCGTTCACGGTAAAGGTGCCTTCTTCTCAATGTCGTCAGGCACGACAGCCGTAATCGGTTCGGCCTCGTTCATTAACTTCTCGTCAGGTATTGAGGAGGTCAGCCTCCCCCGTTCTGTAGACACAGCAGAGGTCACTACCTACGGTGACAATGACAAGAACTTCATAGCAGGTCTTCGCTCTGGCACCGTGTCCGTCTCAGGGATCTGGGCCTCAACCTACGAAGAGAAGATCGCGCCACTCCTCGGTACAGCCAACTCTTCTTGGTTTAAGTTCGGGCCAGCCTCCAACACGGCCGGCAAGCGCCAAGAGAATGGCAAGGCAATCGTCACCTCATACGAGATTGGCGTGCCGGTCGGCGATAAGGTCAGTATGAAGTTCGACCTACAAATCACTGGAGCCGTCACCTCGACGGTGTTCTAACCCTAGAAACTGGAGAACGAGCAAATGAGTCTTAAAGACCAGATTGCCAATGCCGACGACCTCTACAACGAAACAGTTGAGGTACCCGAGTGGGGTATAACCCTGACGCTCAGGACTCCGACCGTTCAGGAGAGGACTCGAATGATTCAACAGTTCGTAGGGCCAGAAGGCCTAACGCCTACAGAGAATCTGGCCGAGATGTATCCGGCATTACTGATCGCTACTTGTGTTGACCCCGAGACAGGGAGCGCACTATTCACTAAGAATGATGCCGACTTGATTCGCTCTAAAAACGGGTCGGTTGTCGAGCGTATCGCTACCACAGCAATGCGCCTATGCGGGCTAACGGATGATGCTGTCCCTTTGCCAAGCGTCGCCTCATCCTTGATGGAGAGCGACTCTACTATCACCACTTAGCAGAAAGGTTAGGCCGCACGGTGGAAGAACTGCTACAAGGCTCTGCCTCCTATCGGCCGTTAAAGACCTCTGAACTCGTCTACTGGCTCGCCTATGACGAGATAGTTCGTGATGAACAAGAGCGGCAAGATAAGGCTGCCCGCTAATGGCTACCGAGGCGGCGTCGCTGTTCGTTCGGATGATCGCCGATACACAACAGTTCACTACGAAGATGAAGCAGGTCGCACAACAGTCTACGACTGTTGGGAACAACCTTGACTCTACAGCCACGGATGCCCGTCAACTTGGTGGAGCAGTTAACGACGCTGGCCAAAGAGCCAACAGAGGGTTCCAGAATGCCTCGTCAGGGGCTAGCGAGTTTAAGACTAAACTTGGGCGCACGGAGTCAGCCGCGAGGGAAGCAGACGCCAAGATCGAGGGGCTAACCAGTGCCGTTCGTGGAGTGGATGGGCGACTTAGAGATACTAATACAGGTAAGTTCGTTAAAGAGATGGATCAAGCCGGCGACGCAGCGGCCCGCGCGGACCGTCGTATGGACAAAGCGGGTCGTAGTGGCAATGGTCTTGGGTCAGGACTCGCCGCTACAGGGAAAGGCATTGGGCTTGCGGTCGGTGCCGCAGCGGTCGCAGGTGGGTTGTTTGCTAAGTCGGCTATTGGTGCTGCTCTGGAGTCGCAGAAACTAGGCAAGCAGACCGAGGCGATTGTCAAGGCGACAGGCGGTGCTGCCGGACTATCAGCAAAACAAATCGACAAACTGGCGATCTCAATGTCTATGAAAACGGGTGTTGACGACGAAGCCATTAAGAAATCGGCGAACATACTGCTCACGTTCAAGCAAGTTCGGAACGAGACGGGCAAGGGAAACGACATATTCACACAGGCCACACACTCGATGATGGACCTGTCGAACGTGTTCGGATCCTCGGATAGTGCTGCGAAGATGCTCGGGAAGGCTCTCTCAGATCCTGTCAAGGGAGTCTCAGCGTTAAGTCGTGCTGGTGTGAACTTCAGTCAAGAGCAGAAGGACATGATTAAGGCAATGGTCGCCTCTGGCGACACGATGGGCGCACAAAAACTGATCTTGAAGGAGATCGAAAGCCAAGTCGGAGGCACCGCTGAAGCAACTGCTACCGCCGGCGACCGTATGAAAGTCGTGTTCGGCAACCTCTTAGAGCAAGTCGGTGGAGTCCTGCTCGAGAACTTTAACAAGTTCGCTACTGTAATGGTGGACAAGGTTCTGCCAGCGTTATCCAAGGCTTACAACGAGTACCTGCCTAAAGTCAAAGACGCGTTCAATAAGGTTTGGACAGCGATCAAACCTCTCGCCAACATTCTCAAAGACAAGTTAGCCACAGCGTTCAAGGCTGTAGGCAAGTTCGCTAAAGAGAACAAAGAAGTCGTGGTCGCATTCGTCGCAGCGCTCGCTGCTGCCTCAGTGATCGCTGGCGTTGTCGCACTCGGAGCCGCAATAGTTGGACTCTTCAACCCTGTAACCCTAATCATAATCGGGTTCGCTGCCCTCGTCGCTGCCCTCGTGTATGCCTACAAGCACTTTAAGTGGTTTCGTAAAGGAGTCGAAGGGGTCATCAACTTCTTTAAGGCAGCGTGGCCTGACATACAGAAAGTAGTAAAACGAGTCTTCGGCATTGTAATAGGTATGTTCACTATGTTTATTGAGGGAGCCAAAGCGTACTGGTCTCTGTTCGGTGACGGTATTATCCGAGTGTGGAAGGGAATCTGGAACATTGTCAAGGGTATCTTTAACATCTTCTTAGGCGTGTTCTCAGGCAACTGGTCAAGAGCGTGGCAGGGTGTTATAGACGTATTCTCCGGGATCTTCGGTGTCCTCGGTGGATTAATGGACGGCACCTTAAAAATGATTACTGCCATATTTACAGGTGCGCTTGACTTAATGGTGTCGATTCTTAAGGGGATTGGAAACGCTATCGCAGCAGTATGGAACGCTCTATGGAGCGGTATCAAGGCGGTAGCCTCAGCGATATGGGACGGGATTGTTGGGGCGATTAAATGGTACCTCGAAGCAGTCTCAAGTTCTATCAGAGCAGTGCTTGACTTCATTATTGGATTCTGGTCTGGCGCTTGGACCCTACTCGTTGGCTTCGTGTCAGGAGCGTTCAACGGAATCGTCTCGTTCGTACAAGGACTTGGGAAACGGATCAGCGACGCCGCTTCAGGGCTTTGGGACGGACTGACTAGCGGACTTAAAGGTGCCGTTAACTTGATGCTTACGCTTATTGAGAGGATGCTTAACGGCATAATCAGGGGTGTGAACGCTATTACCTCCAAGATAAATGAGATACCCGGTCCATTCCCTGACATCCCTGCCATTGACTTCGTAACCCTGCCTCGCCTTGCTAAAGGTGGAATCGTTAACAGTCCGACTCTGGCGCTTATTGGTGAAGCCGGCCCAGAAGCAGTCGTGCCACTCACGGGCGCTAACTTGCCTCAAGGGATCAGAGGGCCCCAATACGCTAACAGTGGCTCTAAAGTAAGTGGAGGATCACAGACGACTTACAACGTAACAGTGAACGTGCCTCCAATGGCAGACCCCGCCAAAGTAGGTCAGGCTGTCGTGGATAGTCTCGTTGCTTGGTCGCGCCGCAACGGCGCTATCCCCGTAGCGGCTAATGGCTAGCACGCCCACAGTCAAAGTTGAGGTGGCCTTCACCTACGATCCGGTTGACACGAGTCCAACGTGGACCGACGTCAGCGCCTACGTTCGTGAAGGGAACTTGCAGCGTGGCCGGTCTAGCGAGATGGATCAGTTTGCTGCTGGCAGTTGCGAGATCGTACTAGACAACAGGGACAGGCGATTCGACCCTCTTAACACGACTAGCCCCTACGCAGGCTTCATCCTTCCACGATGCCAAGTGCGTGTCACAGCGACCTACGCCTCGATAGATTACCCAATGTTTCGAGGCTTCGTAACAGCGTGGCCTCAAGATAGAGACTCTGGGAACCGTGACGCAGTAGCAAGAATGCAGTGCGTTGACGGCCTTGCTTACCTGTCTGCTCAGAAACTCGAGGGCGACATCTACAGTAGTTACCTACGAGCACTTGACGCTCAAGCAGTCTGGCCTCTTGGAGATAGCGGTACCACACAGTTAGAAACAGAGACGCAATCAAACTTTACTTTGACCGCTAACCTCGACAACAGCGAGGCTTCATGCGCTACTTACCTGACAGGAAACCCGACCACATTTGACACGGTAAACTATGGACTCGCTGGGACGGGAGTCACAACCGCAGGGGCGTTCTCAATAATCTGCTTCATGCGCTCCAACTTGGCAGGAGAGCGCGGCATCCTCGCCGGCTCAGGCGGTGCCAAACTCGTAGTAGACGGGTTCGGACTCCCTCACTATTATGGTGATAGCGCAAGCGCAGAAGCCTACGGCAACGCAACAGTTATTGACGGCGCAAACCATATGGTGGTCGTGACCCACGACGCGACTAGCGGAGTCACCGCTCCAAATGTATATCGCGATGGGGCAGACGTTACCGCCGGCGCTGTAGCAGGTGCGAGTGGCAGTCAACTCTGGAACATTCTTGGTAGTGCTACTACCGGATCACCGCTTGTCGGGCCACTTCAACAAGTAGCCATTGTGTCTCGTGTGTTGACTGCCTCAGAGGTCTTTATCTTGTATTACGCAGCGGCGGTCGCGTGGATTGACACTCCTACCTACGCGCAAGTCTCCACCTTGTTAGACGTTGCAGGCTGGCCGGCTACAGGTGGAACCGCATACGAGAACGACTGGCGTAGCATCGGCACTCAGTCTACGGCGACCCTTGACTTCATTGACGCAGGAAACAGTACAGCGCTCGATGTTATCCAGCAGATCGTTGCCTCAGAAGGAGGCCAGTTCTTTGTGAACGGCTCTGGCAAGACGGTGCTGTTGAATGGGTGGGACTTGTATGATACTGCGAATCATGCTCGTAATGCCGTGCCACAGTTCACGTTCTCCGACTTAGGGACAGTCGGGACTGTCGGCTACACAAACAGTGGCTTCGACCTTGACGACTCGTTTCTGGTCAATACTGTCATCGCTAAAACCTCTGACGGCCGGACAACTTATACCAAGAACGCCTTGTCAGCGTACGCGTTTGGGCCTAGAACTTACGAGATACAAACTCGCTTGCGTACTGTCGTGCAAGCACAGAACCTAGGGCTACAGCGGATAGCCCGCTACGCAGTACCTCAGCCGCGATTACGGTCGTTCGAGGTACTACCTCAAGGGAATCCGACAGTTGAGTTCCCAAAGATGTTGAACCTAGAACTGCAAGACCGTGTGACAGTCGTCGCTAGACCGCTTAATACTGGGACTACGCACACTCAAGACTACTGGATTGAGGGCTTGTCGCATACGTTCTCCCCGGGATTGTGGTCTAGTCAGGTGAACGCCTCGCAAGTACCGTCTGGTGGGTATTGGGATCTACAGACTGACGGCTTTGACGGTTCCTCTACTCGCTTACAATAGATTAGGATTATAGGATGGGATTCACTACGCCAACGACACGAGCAGCCGGCTATGTTGTGCAGGCTACAGATTGGAATAATGAGATCGCCTACAACGGGCTATGGCTCGGTAGCAATACAGTTGGGGCTAACGGTGGTAAGCCGGCGGTCTTAGCAATCGAGACGACCGATCAGGTGATAGCGACCGGTGCCGGCGCGGCGATCACGTTTAACGATACCGACGTGTACGATACCCAATCGCAGCACGATACGACGACCAACACGAGCCGGATCACTTGTGGGGCGACAGCGAATATTGGCCTGTATCACTTTACGGCTAGTGGAGTCTGGGCGACTCAAGCGACTGGCGTGAGAACTGTGGCGCTCAGGCTTAACGGGGCGACAGAACTGTATAAAGTGAGCGGGACTATCAGCACTCAGTGGCATTGGAACCTGTCAGGCTATTACCGGTTCACTGCTATTACTGACTACATGGAAGTGTTCGCTACACAAAACTCGGGCGGTAATATCTCTATGTCTAACTCTGTCCTCTCTGCCAAGTTTGGCGCAGTATGGATCAGCGCATAATGGCTCGTGGAGTAGATCGCTCAGGGTTCGACGTTCCAACAAGAGTACGGCTACTCGAAACAGATGCCGACACGTTAGAGAGCCTCCTGACCCGTCATATTGAGGGGACCTCAGAGAGACTTGACGATCTGGTCCGTGAGACTAGAGAACAAACCGAGGCACTGCGACACTCTATAAGCCAGAATGCTAAAGTTGGTGTCGGGGTGCTAGCGAGTCTCAGCGTCGCTTGTGTCCTATTTGCTGTCCAACTCGTCGTACGTTAACTATCGGAGGTCTAGTGATGTTCACCAAGTTACTGCTGGAGAGGGCTATCAGGTCAGCGTTGGCAGCATTCCTCAGCACTCTTGCAATGGCCGCTTCTAACCCAAACCTCTCTGTCCCTACAGCGAAGGCTGCGCTAATCGCCGGCGGGGCTGCAGCGTTCTCCGCTGTTGTCACGTTGATCTCGCGTGTAGTAGGCGACCCTACATCCACTTCGTTCTTCAAGGACGCGTAACATCAACCCTCTTCGTATTGTCTCTCGCGCAGTACTAGGGCTAAGGATCATGACAGAACTCGCCATTATCGAGTTCGTCTACAGCGAGCGCAAAGCCAGTGACGGCTAACGTGACAGTCCATATGACAGGCCTCGCTCAAGTCTTAAAGGAAGCGGAGGGGATCCGCGTCGCTGTTGACTGTCAGTCGCGAACTTACACAGGCCTGTTGTCGTGGGCCGGCCCGCTCGTATGCGTAACCGAAGACGATGGTACGCTTGCGTGGATTAACTGTGACGCTATCTTAGGGGTGCGGATATTTAATGGCAAAAAACCTTCCTGACGGAACAGTGCGCCCGTCGCTAATGGACTTCGGCGCTCACAATAAGTTTAAGACCGGATCACGGCCGTGGCTTGAGACTATCCCCGAGTGGGAAGAGTGCTTATCAGGCTGGCAAGAAGGACTTAGCGCAGCACAAATACGGTTGTGGCTTACAGATGTCTGCGGGTACTCGCCGGAAGTCGCAACCGTATCAAAGGTCGCCCACTTGTCGAGGGTGCAGGCTAGACGCCGTGGCCTCTGAAAGCGGGCAGTCACTCTCCGATTGGGCCGGCGACGAGGCTCGTACCACTGACCTACAAGTAGCGAAACTATTACGTGACCTAGCCCGTGCGAGGCAAGACTTAGACGCAGCGAGGTCTGCGCATCAGTTGGCCGAGAAAGAGGTCGCTGCCTCTCGGGATGAGGTATCCCATTTGACGGCCCTAGACGGCCTGTCAGTTGAGTCGGTTCCGTGGAAGGTATCTAAGAGCCTTAAGGCCCCAAAGGGTGCTGCGACGGCCCTTGTGATGCTATCTGACCTTCACCTTGACGAAGTAGTGAAGCCAGAAGAAGTCGCAGGAATGAACGCGTATAGCCGTGAGATCGCTCTAGCGAGGCTCCAGCGTACGGCGGTAGGTGCAGTTCGTATGGGTATGGAACTGATGGGCGGTTTCAACTATGAAGGGGCGATAGTCGTTCTGGGCGGTGACCTAGTGACCGGCAATCTCCACGATCTAGCCGAGTTTAACGAGACGCACTCGGTGATCGCTACAGTGGACTATTGGGTGGACCACTTGGCAGCGTTCCTCGAGGTGATCGCCGAGGCCTATAAACGTGTTCACGTTGTCTCGGTTGTAGGCAACCACGGGCGGTTGACACGGAAGCCCAGAACAAAGGGACGCGTTGAGGACAACTTTGACTACCTGTTGACTCGCCTACTGCAACGTCACTATCACAACGATAAACGTTTCACGTGGAACGTGCCGTTAAGCGCCGACGCCTATGTTGATGTCTACGACTCTAGGCTCTTGATTACGCACGGCGATCAGGCGAAAGGTGGAGCCGGTATCTCAGGCCTACTGACTCCGATCAGTCTGCTAGATCACCGCAAACGCAAGCGTGATGCCTCTGTAGGCCGGCCTTATTCTCACTTGTGGATGGGGCACTGGCACCAGTATCTGCGGACAGGGAGCGTCACTGTCAACGGCTCGATGAAAGGCCTCGACGAGTATGCGTTCCTCGGGAACTTTGGCTATGAGGCTCCGTCTCAAGCGTTTGCTGTCATCACTCCAGAACACGGCGTCACTATTGAGAGCGCAATCTACTGCGCCGACAGGAAGGCCGAGGGATGGTAGAGCCCGTCGACGATGACGTATTCCCAGACATCAGGGTAGTCACCGTCTCAATAGACGCTATTGACGGCGAGGTTGGGGACATAGAAGTTGATGCTTCAGGATGCGGTCACTACGAGGCGGTAGGAATGCTCTTAGCAGCGGTACTTAAACTGGCCTCACCAAGTATCTGGCAGGAAGATGACGACAGCGAGACAGACGACAGCGAGTGGACCGACTGATGGAGTCACAGGTCTGGGAGCCCTTATGCCTCAAGTGTGGCGGGTGTGGATTGGAGCCAACGCTAGAGGCTGTAGGGTGCCTCGCTTGTGACGGCACAGGGAACTTAGGTGGATCCACGATACGTTACTTGCAGATCACTCGCCAGAACTTGATCCGTATCGTTCTCGGTGAGTTTCGGAGTGGGAGAAAATAATACTAAATAGACTTGACAAACGGTAGCGGGGCGGTTATTCTAGTCCTTGTTAAGAAATGCCACCACTAATAAGGGGAGTAACAGTGCGATATTCACCAAACTATCAAGATGCCGAAGCGGCGTATTACGAAGACGCTCTCTATTGTGACGACGGTTGGTCAGTCGAAGTTGCCGCGGCACGACACGAAGCCGACGTTCTAACTCTGGGAGAGATCGACGAAGCCGCTTATCGTGACTCACTATATCCAGCCTCAGTGGTAGTTGCTCCAGTAGTCGCTGTAGTTGAAGATGAAGAGCCATTCTAATGGCTTACAGTTCTCACTCTGCGACAAGGTTAGACATATCCTTGACCTCAGCGAAAGCCAACGAGTATCAGTTCGCCGCAGAAGTCACAGCAACATTCCAAGACGATCTAACACCCGCCTATGAACTCCTAGTTCGTGGACAACGTGTCTTAGAGCAAGGGCTAGTTCAGTGGTCTACAGAGGCTCCGAGCGTGCCGGTCATTCACTCGTTTCACTACGAGGTTGAGGACATCGCTAAGAGCATCCGAGGTCACAAGTTTGAGACTCCAGACTTCTATGACGAGCCGCTCTGGTCTACACCTCGAGCCGGCTGCTCCTACTTCTTCGCATTCTTAAGGCTACAGCCTGACGGAATGTAAGTTCTCCTGCTCGCTCTTTGTACTACCTGCCCGGTGTCAAAGAGCGAGCGGGACCCCTCCTTGCCAATAGGCGTGGAGTCCATTTACAAGCAAAGGACAGCAATGTCAGAGATAACTAAAGACTTCGACTTCAGTCGTATGGGTCGTCCGAGGCTCTATCCGTGGGATGAGTGGAGTGACGGCCAGATCCGCATACTGCGGAAAGGCACGGACTTTGACTGCGAGGCAGACTCGATTCAGAACGGGATCTACGTCTACGCCAGAAGGATGGGGTACAAGGCCTCTACGAAACGGATCTCTTGGGATCAAGTTGCGTGCCAGATTACGAAACCGTAGTCAGGAAGTTCTAGGAGGGCCGGCACTAACCCCTTGGTGTTGGCCCTCCTCGTTACGAAAGGGAGATAATGGGGACTAGCGAAACAGCGATCAATGCGACGCAGGCTGTACTGCCTATTAAAGCGCTCGTCGAAGCAATGTTGGAAGCAGAGAACCCCGAGACAGTGCTAGATCGGCTGCTCGAGGTTAGAGAGGCAAAGCGGTACGTCGCCGATCTCAGTAGAGAAGCAGAGAGCATCGCAGCGAAGATGCTGGACGGTATCCGTAATGCTGACATCGCTCACCACCGAGTCGAGGTCAGAGCCTCAGCCCGCCGAACGTGGAGCGCAGATAGTGCTGACGACCTCCGTAACGCCGTTGGCAAGGTCGCAAGGTTCGACCCCGAGACAGGGGAGATGAGGTCCGCTACCGAGGCTGTAGACATAATGCGACAGGCCTACCGTTGTGGCGGGGCAGAGGTCCGCATCACGTGGTTAAAGGACCACGACATAGACGTTGACGAGTATGCAGTAGCGGATTGGTCTACGACAGTCAAGATAACGCCAATAGTCCTAGAGGGAGATGAAACCTAGTGAGTCAGCCAGACGAAATACTCGAAGGAGAACTGCTAGACGGGCCTTCAGTGGCCTCATTAGAAGTGATGGGTAGTCCAGACCTGCTTATCCGTCCTGCGGCCAGTATGGTCGATATTGAGGCGGCGTTCAGCGACTACCAACGCTTATGTAACAGGCTGTTAAACGACGATGACGTTCAGCATATTGGGGGACGGTCATTCCGCAAGAAGAGCGCTTGGCGTAAACTCGCTGTCGCGTTCGGGGTCAGTTGTGAGGTACGAGAGCGCACCTATGATCGTGACGAAGATGGAGCGGTCACGAGGGCAGAGGTCCTTGTCAGGGCTACTGCGCCAAACGGCCGATTCATGGATGGCCTTGGAGTCTGCGACATCTCAGAGCGCAAGTTCTCTAAACCCCAACACGATATACCTGCCACTGCGATGACTCGAGCGACAAACCGTGCGTGCGCCGATCTGTTCGGGATGGGCGAGGTCAGTGCAGAAGAGATAACCGACGACGGTACTGCTAGAGAAAGGCAGACCGGAGTCAGGGTAAGGGATCTCCAGCGTTCCCTCTGGCAGACCCTCGGTTACGAATCTGATAGCGAACTGCAAGAATGTATGGAAACCCTAATAGACACTGCCAAAGCACTCACCGAAAAGAGTCGTGACGAGTTTAAGGCACAACGCAAGTCTGCTGGCATCGAGTGGCCTGTACCCAAAAAAGACCTTGACAAAGTGTGGGCGATGGTTAGTCTGCTAGCAGATTCCGACAACGCAGAGCCGTTCTGACGACGAAACCCCCCGACGCATCAGGGGGTTCCATCAGAGCGAAAGGGAGTAACGCTCAGTGAGTGATAATACAGGCAGTACAAACACGCCGTCAAGTCGCCGGCGTATTGACAGTGATACCGGGCCGTTCGCAATAATCCCAGAGTGGGTTATAGATCTGCCTATCTCTGATCGTGGCGTTCGACTGTATGCGCTGTTAGCCCGTTACGCTGATAATGACGGGTTCTCGTGGCCGTCTCGTAAGACCCTCGCTCAGCGCCTCGGGAAGTCAGTCGATGTCCTCGACAGGGCAGTCAAGGAACTGCAAGAATATGGGGCTCTGTATGTCACGCCAAGGTATGACGAGGCAGGAGACAGAACCTCAAACGGCTATACACTAGTCAGGGCAAGACCCGCAAATATGCAGGGAGGTAGCCGCGAAAATACGGCCACAGGTAGCCGCGAAAAAGCGGGTACAGGTAGCCGCGAAAATACGGCCCTAACTAGAGCCACTATAAACGAGAACCAGATAGAACTAGAAAATATTGCGCCTACCCTAGAGGTAGCCGCGAAAGTGCCGGCTGTCAGAGGCAGAGATGAAGTCTGGGACACAGTGATGCTGGTCTGTGGGATCGGAGAGGGCAGCATCACCAAGTCAAGTCGAGGCGCTTACAATAAGTCAGTCAAAGATCTGCGAGACATCAGTGCTACGCCGAGACAGATCATCGAGAGGGCCGTTGTCTTCAGGCGACGCTGGCCTGACGTATCTCTAACTCCAACAGCACTATCACGGAGGTGGCCGGAATGCGATCCAGACCGACAACACCAAGGGAGGCCTAGCCTGCCAGAAGAACGTGAACAACTAGCACGACTATCCGAGGCTTGGGAGGGCAACAGTAATGACTAGAGACGACTTCACAACACTATGGAAGATGCTCGTTGGCGTCTGGCCGCGACTAGACACCGACGAGAGTATCGCTGCTTGGTGGGGACTCTTATCGCAGTATCCTGCTAATCACGCTACAGGGGCAGTCAGGCATTGGTCTATCGAACGGCGAACACCGCCAACACCGTCAGACATTATCTCGGGGATCAAGGCAGCGGTCCTAAAGACACAACGGGAAGAACACAGGCCTATGTTGAACACCGTGGCCTGCGACCAGTGCGAGAACTACGGTTTCGTCTGGACTTCAGTCGTAGGACAGGGAACTGTCGCACGTTGTCCTCGTGGTTGTTTAACTCCTCGAGCCGGCGACAAGGTATTCCAATACCAGAACGTAGAGGAGCAGACCACCAGAGGCGCTCTGGAGGCCTTAAATCAGAGTCGAGCAGCCCAAGCCCGCCGGCTCAGGGAAATAGGACACGATGCCTACCTTGTAGAGCGGGGCAGAGATCCTAAGTATTATCGGATCCAAGACGGTCTTATCCTGCTACGCCCAGAGTTCGCCTAAGATCACAACTCCGGCCCACGCCGATGACCTGTCCCCGACGAAAGAGCCTATGAAACCTAAATACCGAACTACCTTATGCGCCCTTCTACTACTGACAGCCTGTACCAGCACCACCGCTCCGAACTCGAGCGCTCCAACTACGACCACAAAACGTGTAACACCATCCAGTACGACCATCACCGTCATTACGACCACGCCACCGCCTACAACCACGACCGTTAAGCGTATAGATCCACCCGCTTCACGGAACTCTGCTCAAGCGTCGCAGTGCCCTCAAGCCATAGTTGATCTAATCCACAAACACTTCGACCGGTTCGGCGAAGGAGTCGCAGAGTGGTTTACGGGTATCGTCTGGCGAGAAT